>Ga0272442_10006498_pt1 | contig 15353 bp, 12 predicted proteins | sample SSMForm2O_FD_200262 | JGI IMG/M metagenome (GOLD analysis project Ga0272442, IMG submission 200262) | Marine sediment archaeal communities from Little Sippewissett salt marsh, Falmouth, MA, United States - SSM-Form-2O | ecosystem: Environmental > Aquatic > Marine > Wetlands > Sediment ...
CGGACGACGCTCTCGGCCCCGGTGACGAGAAGGGCGAAGGCCTGGGTGTCCGTCGGCCCGGCCAGGCTCGCGGCGGAGATCGTCAGCGTGTACGTGCCGGCGTCCGGCAGGAAGAGATCGACCTGCTCGACGTTGTCCAGCGTGTTGCGCTCGCCTTCCATGGCGGCGCGGGCGTTGGTCTCGGGGCTCATCCAGACGCCGCCCTGGTCGCGGGCCATGATCCACGGCCCGTAGTCGTTGCCGAGGGAGTCGGTGACGCGGAGGTCCAGGTCGTTGACCAGGGCGCGGGTGTCCTGGTCGGCGACGCCGTCGTCGTGGGCCTCGCCCGACGGGTCGGTCCACGCCAACGTCGCCTTGAGCTCGCCGACATAGCCGACGGTCAACTCGTAGGTGATCGTCTCGCCGACGTGGGCGCCGCTCAGGAGGTGCTCGCCCTGGCCGTCGTAGGCGCCGGTGACGAAGTCGGCGGCGGCCTGGGCATCGAGCAGGCCCCAGCCGTAGCGGAAGTCCGGCCCGACGGACCCGTGGTCCTCGGCCGTGTGGATCAGCAGGCCGCGGACCATGTCCGAGTTCGGCTCGTGCCCGTACGTGTCGTTGTAGAGCTCCCCGAGCAGGCCGATCGATCCGGTAACCACGGGTGCGGCGAACGAGGTCCCCGAGTCGATCTGTCCGAACTCGTCCAGGGCAAACATGTCCACCTCGTACCCGTTGGCGACGAGGTCCGGCTTGATCCGCCCGTCGTCGGTGGGGCCCCAACTGCTGAAGGTGTTGGTGCGCAGCAGGGGAATCGTGCCGTTCGGCTCGTCGTAGACGCTGCCGACAACGAGAACGTTCTTGGCGGTGGACTGATGGCCCATCAGGGTGTCAAAACCGTCCTGGGCATCGTGGGCCGGGTTGGCGGAGTCCCAGACGATCGTCGAACTGTCGCCGTAGTAGATGGTGTCGCCATCGTGAAGGGCGTCGGAGTCGAAAAGGTCCTCGCCGCGGCGCTCGTTTCCGGCGGAGGCGACGATCGTGTGGGTGGGGTGCTCGTAGGCGACCCGGTCGAACTCGGCCGACTGGGCGTCGTACTTGCCGAAGCGGGCGTCCTCCCAGTCGCCGGGGGCGGCGCCGTAGTCCCACTCGTGGTTGGCCGGGTCTCCGCGATACTGAAAGCCCGGGCTCGGGCCGTAACTGTGATTGCTCGCGAGGAGCTCGTCGGCGTCGGTGGCCAGGGGCGAGAGGTCGAGGCTGGCCTCGTACGCCCAGAGGGTGGCCCACTGGGCCATGCCGCCGTAGACGTCCTCGACGGGGTCGGGCAGGCCGACCATGAGCCCCGCCACGCCCATGGCGTGATCCGACCGGGTCCCCCCTCCGTCGCGATCGCTGACACGCGAGCCGCCGCCGTCGGGATCGGCAAAGCCCTCGTGGGCCGTGTCCAGGTTGTACCTCTCCCAGACGCCCAGCCGGATGCCCTCGCCCGTCAGCGCGTACGGCGACTCCGTGAGGGGATTCGTCGCCGCCGGTAACAGGCCGTCGAGCCGGATCTGGTCCACGTGGGACAGGGCGGCCGCGTCGGCAGTGAGCATCAGACGCTGCTCCAACGGCTCGATGAGGGGCCCGGCATGCAGCGCGGACCACACCTGGTAGGCCTCCGCGTGCCGGAGGCGCTCGTGGGATAGGATCAGGGAGTACAGGACGTTGAGGCGGTGGAAGGCGCGCGATCCAAGAGACATGATCTCTTCGCTCCTTTTCTTCGAGGCGTCCAAAACGCCGTCATGGCCCGACGAACATCTCCCGAAAGCGCCAAGCGAGCGTCCGGCCGGAACGTGGTTCAAGGCGACAGAGAGACCTCCCGGATGAGAACACAAACCGCCCGGAAGCCGGCGCACAGAGACTCTCCAGTCACCAAGCCACCACTTGGGCCAAGAGGGCGGCTCACGGCGTTAACCCAGGAACCCTCCCGATCTGGGCCGTTGCGCAGCGCCCCAGCGCGACACCAGGAGCGATCCCTGCCAGCAACTCCGTTTTCTCTTGGGTGCACGACCGACCGTAAGGATCGCAAGAACTGCAGGCCCGCCGCGCGCTGAATGAAGCGAACGTTACCTTTCATTTATAGTGGAGAACGATGCTTGTGTCAAGTTGATTATCGGACCTGTAAGGGAGCTTCCAGCCCGTGTTTGTTGGGTTCTCGGCACGTCTTGCCCTCGCTCGGGGACAGGGAGAGCCTGGGGAATCCGACGCGGTCCATTGACATGCCTGCCCCGGGCCCGTAGCATGAGGTGAGGTTAATCTTGAGTTACTCGATAGGGATAATGAGTAATTAAGACTTCGCATTGCCAAGCCCCCGCGTCGCGGGCCCTGTCGGGCCGGTCGCGCCACGGGTTGGCGGGGGACAGGAGACGGCCGATGGCTCGCATCTATGAAGACATCACCGAGACGATCGGACACACGCCCCTTGTGAAGGTTCGCAGGATCATCCGATCCGGCGCGATCGTCCTGGCGAAACTGGAGAGCTTCAACCCTCTGGCGTCGGTCAAGGACCGGATTGGCCTGGCGATGATCGAGGCGGCCGAGCGGGACGGCAAGATCGCCCCGCCGGTGACGATCATCGAGCCGACCAGCGGGAACACCGGCATCGCGTTGGCGTTCGTCTGTGCGGCTCGGGGCTACGACTGTATCCTGACGATGCCGGAGTCGATGAGCATCGAGCGGCGGAAGGTGCTTCGTGCGTTGGGCGCGAAGGTCGTGCTCACGCCGGCGGCCGAGGGCATGCCCGGCGCGATCGCTCGGGCCGGCGTTCTGCTGGGCGAGATGCCCGGGGCGTTCATGCCCCAGCAATTCGAGAACCCCGCCAACCCGGAGATCCACCGCCGCACGACGGCCGAGGAAATCTGGAACGACACGGACGGCGAGGTGGACGCCGTGATTGCCGGCGTTGGCACCGGCGGGACGATCACGGGCATCGGCGAGGTCCTCAAGGCCCGCAAGCCGTCGGTTCGGGTTATCGCGGTCGAGCCGGAACAGAGCCCGGTCCTCTCGCAGGTTCGCGCCGGGCAGAAACCCGCGCCCGGGCCTCACAAGATCCAGGGCATCGGCGCGGGGTTCGTGCCGGCCGTGACGAACCTCGACGTGATCGACGAGGTCATCCGGGTCGATCAGGAGCAGTCCATGGACTACGCCCGCCGGGCCGCTCGCGAGGAGGGACTGTTCGTGGGGATCTCCTCCGGTGCGGCGCTGAAGGCGGCGAGTATCGTCGCGGCCCGACCGGACAGTGCCGGCAAGACGCTCGTGGCCATTCTGCCCAGTTTCGGCGAGCGGTACCTCAGCTCGCCGCTGTTCGAGGACCTCGCGGACTGACCGATCGCCCGCCGGTCGGCCAACGGAAAGGACGGACCATGACCGACGCCCAGGACTCCTATCGCCTCGGGACGCGGGCCCTCCATGCCGGGCAAGAGCCGGACCCCGCCACCGGCGCGCGGGCCGTGCCCATCTACGCGACGACCAGCTTCGTCTTCCGCGACACGGATCACGCGGCCGACCTGTTCGCGCTGCGGGAGTTCGGCAATATCTACAGCCGGCTGACGAACCCCACAAACGACGTGCTGGAGAAGCGTCTGGCCTCGCTGGACGGCGGCGCGGGTGCACTGACGTTCGCCAGCGGGCAGGCGGCTATCACCGCCGCCGTGCTGACGCTCGCCGGTGCCGGGCAGAACTTCGTGTCCTCCACGAGCCTCTACGGCGGGACGTGGACGCTGTTCACTCACACGCTGAGCCGTCTTGGCGTGGAAGTGCGGTTCTTCGACCCGAACGAGCCCGGGCAGATCGATGAGCTTGTCGACGCCGACACGCGGCTCGTCTATCTGGAAAGCCTGGGCAATCCGAAGAACGACGTGCCGGACTTCCGGGCGATCGCCGAGGCTGCGCACCGCCACGGGCTGCCCGTCCTGTGCGACAACACCGTGATGACGCCCGCACTCTTTCGGCCGATCGCCCACGGGATCGACGTGGTGATCTACTCGACGACGAAGTACATCGGGGGCCACGGTGTGCACGTCGGCGGGGCGATCGTGGACAGCGGCAACTTTCCCTGGACCGAGGAGCCCGCCAAGTGGCCGGAGTTCTGCGCGCCGGACGCCTCCTACCACGGCACGGTGTTTACCGAGGCGCTCGAGCCGATCGGCAACCTCGCGTATATCGTGCACGTCCGGACGCACCTGCTTCGCGACATGGGGGGGTGCATGAGCCCGTTCGCGGCCTTCCTGTTTCTGCTGGGGCTCGAGACGCTGCACCTGCGGATGCCGCGGCACTGCGAGAACGCCCAGGCGCTGGCGGAATGGCTCTCCGGGCACGACTGCGTGGCATGGGTGAACTACCCGGGCCTGGCCGACCACCCGCACCACGCCCACGCGCGGAGGTACCTTCCCGACGGGTGCGGGGGGATCATCGGGTTCGGCATCAAGGGCGGCCGTGACGCCGGCGTGCGGTTTATCGATCACGTAAAGCTGGCCAGTCACCTGGCGAACATCGGCGACGCCAAGACGCTGGTGATTCACCCGGCCTCGACGACGCACCAGCAGTTGACGGAGGCCGAGCAGGCATCGGCTGGCGTGACGCCGGAGTACATCCGGCTGTGCGTTGGCATCGAGGACGTGGAAGACATTCGGGCCGACCTGGACCAGGCCCTGTCGGCGGCGGTTCGGCCGTAACGGGCGGTGGGTCCGCTGGCGAGCGCCCTGCCTGTGTGCGCCCCTTGTTTCTGGCGGCGCGAGCCTCTCACGGCGGGAACCTGGCTTTGGCCAGCAGGCCAAACTTCATTGTAAATTGCGGATTCTGAATTGCGGATTCGCTCACAAAGCGGAAAAACCAGAAATCTCAGATCCGCAACCAGGGCCTACGGTTAGCGTCAGAACGTCCTGGGACCGACAGGCGCATTGGCCTTGTCAGAATTCTCGGTTACCCCCCCCTCTTTCCTTGCGATTACCAAGTCGCGCTGGACAATCCGTAGGGGATTTGTGTAGAATCTTTCGAATGAAGTGGCGCGGTGGTTATGACATCCCGCTTGCCGGTCGTCCTTCGGGGACGGTGGAGTTGCTCCCCGAGCCGGACGTGCTGTACCTGCCTCTACGTAGCCGGCGGTTTGCCTTTACGGACGTGACGGTCGAAGAGGGCCAGTCCGTCCGTCCGGGCCAGGTGCTGGCGTTGGATGCCTCCCAGCACGGCGTTCCGTTGCTGGCGCCCCGCGCGGGGACGGTTCGCCTGTCGGCCGCGGAAGGGCACGTCGTCCTCGAGGACATCGCCCAGGAGCCGGAAGAGCCGTACGATCCGCGTCAGGCGATGGCCCACGTGCCCCACGACGCCGCCGCCGCCATGCCGAAGCGCCGCCAACTGCTGGCGCTGGGGGCGTGGCAATTTCTCTACGACGCACATGACAAGACCGTGCCCGACCCGTTCGTCCCGCCGCGTGCGGTGATCGTCTCGACGCTGCACCTCGAGCCCTTCGCCACGCGGGGCGACGTGCAGCTTCGCAAGCGGCTCGACGCACTGACCCGCGGGCTCGAGCACATCCAGTCGCTCCTGGAGTACCAGCCGATCTACCTCGTGCTGCCCGACCTGGACGCCGAGTTGGTCCGGCACGTGCAGGAGACCATTCGCGGGTACGCCTGGGTCAAGCCCGTCGAGGTGCCCGTGCGGTACCCGTTCGACGACTTCGCCCTGATCGCGCGGAAACTGGGCTTTCCGCGGGAGCCCGGCGAGCCCGTTTGGGCGATGCGAACGGAAGGTGTCCTGGCGATCGACCGGGCGTTGACGCTGTCTCGTCCGGCGACGGTTCGGATTGTCTCGTTGGGCGGCCCGGCCGTCGCCGAGCCCGTCCACCTCAAGGCCATGCCCGGCTACCCCCTGCAAGCCATCCTGGACGGGCGCCTGGAGGGCCCGGCCCGGGTGCTCTGCGGCGGCGCGCTGACCGGCGGGACCGTCGGCCAGGACCAACTCGGGCTCGACGCCGAGTGCATGGCCCTGACCGTCCTGCCGGACGCGGCGCCGAGGGAGTTTCTCGGCTTTGGCCGGCCGGGGTGGAACCGCCAGTCGTTCCACGGGAGCTTTCTGAGCGCCCTGCGGAAGCCGTTTACCGAGCCGCTGACGACGGAGCTTCGCGGCGAGAAGCGCGCGTGCGTGGCCTGCTGCGAGTGTGAGCGGGTCTGCCCGGCGGGCATCTGGCCTCATTTGATCCATAAGCACCTCTACCGGAACGACCTGGAAGAGGCCGAGACCGCCCGGCTGGACCTGTGCGTCGAGTGCGGGCTGTGCTCGTACGTCTGCCCGTCGAAGATCGAGTTGCTGGAGCAGTTCGTCGAGGCCAAGGCGGCGATCCGAGCGGAGTTGGAAGCCGCCCCGCCCGCGGCGGACGAGCCGGCCGGGCCCGAGGAGGCGCCGGCGTGAAACTGCTGGAGAACATGATGGATCGGTTGCGGCCGGCCTTCCACACCGGAAGGCTCCGGCTGCTCCGCCCGGCGTTCGACGCCATCGACTTCTTCCTGCTGTCGTACCCGGAGCGCACGACGATTGCCCCGCACGTTCGCGGGCCGATGAGCATCAAGCGGTACATGTCGGCCGTCATCGTGGCGGTCATGCCGTGTATCGCGGCGGCGATCTACTTCTTCGGCTGGCGCATCGTGCCGATGATCGTGGTGACCTACGTGGTCGGGCTGTCGATCGAGCTGGCCTTCGCGATCGCGCGGAAGGAAGAGATCAACGAGGGCTTCTTCGTCACGGGGCTGCTATACCCGCTGATCCTCCCGCCGACGCTGCCCCTGTGGATGGTGGCGGTCGGAGTGGCCTTCGGGGTGGTGATCGGCAAGGAGCTGTTCGGCGGCACGGGGCGGAACCTCTTCAACCCGGCCCTGGTCGGACGGTGCTTCCTGGCGGTGGCCTATCCCGTCGAGATGAGCAGCGACTGGGTCCAGCCCGTGCTGGCGTTCCCGGGTCGGCTGGGCCAGTACATCACGGCGGCGGACCTTCATTCCGGCGCGATCGCCGACGCGGTCTCGGCGGCCACCCCCCTGGCGACGGCCAAGCAGGGCGTCTATACCGACTACCTGCCCCTGTTGTGGGGCAACGTGTCGGGGTGCGTCGGGGAGACGTCGAGCCTGCTGATCCTTCTCGGCGGGGGCTTCCTGCTGCTGACGCGCGTCGGCAGTTGGCGGACGGTTCTCGCGTGCCTGGCGGGATTCCTCGCCATGGCCGGCGGGCTGCACTTCGCCCAGCCGGACGCATACGGCTGCCCCGTCTGGCACGTGTTGGCGGGCGGGTTCCTGTTCGCGGCGTTCTTCATGGCGACCGACCCGGTGACGAGCCCGATCACCAACGGCGGCAAGTGGGCCTACGGCTTGATGATCGGCGTGGTGACGGTTCTGATCCGCAACTGGACTGGCTACGTCGAGGGCGCGATGTTCGCGATTCTCCTGGGCAACATCGTCGCGCCGATCCTGGATGAGGTGGTCTTCGGTTGGCGATTCAGGAGGCTTCAGCGTGAAAGATAGCCTCTATACGCTCGTATACGCGATCGTTCTCGGCACGGTCTGCGCGACGCTCCTGACGGCGGCGGCGCGGTTCGTCGAGCCGTACTACAAGAGCAACGCCGAGGCCGAACGCATGCGAAACATCCTTGGCGTCCTGGACGTGCCCTTCGACGAAGACGCCTCCTCGCAGGAACTGGTGGCGGTCTTCCGGAAGGAGGTCCGCGAGGAGACCACGGGCAAGTTGAGGAAGTTCCTGTACGTTCCATCGGCCGGCGATGGCCAGGCCGTTGCGGCGGCCGTGCCGTTCGAGGGACAGGGGCTCTGGGGACCCGTCAAGGGCTTCCTCGCCCTCGAACCGGACCTGCGAACGATTCGCGGGATCACGTTCCACGAGCAGGAAGAGACGCCCGGGCTCGGGGGCGAGATCGCCGCGGACTGGTTCCGCGGTCAGTTCAAGGGCAAGAGAATCGTTGCGGAAGACGGGCGCGCGGGGATTCGCATCCGCGTGGGAGCGGCCGGGGCCAACGAGGTGGACGCCATCACGGGCGCGACGCTGACGTGCCAGAAGGTCGAGGCCATGATCAACGAGGCGATCGATCGGATCGTCGAGCCGAAGGAGGCGTCCGATGACCAGTAGTCCGCCGGCTATGCTCCCGGGTGGCCCCGGCGGGGTCCTCGATGGCAAGGGCAAGCAGACATTCCTCGACGGGATCTGGGGCAACAACCCGATCTCGATCCAGGTGCTGGGGGTTTGCTCGGCGTTGGCGGTGACGGCCCGGCTGGCGAACTCGCTCGTCATGGGCGTGGCGCTGATTTTCGTCTGCGTGGGCAGCAACCTGTTCGTCTCGCTGTTGCGAAACGTCACGCCGCGGCGGATTCGAATGATCGCCGAGATGGCCATTATCGCCACGTTCGTCATCCTGTTCGATCAGTTCCTCAAGGGCTTCTACTGGGAGATGTCGCGGCAGCTCGGGCCCTACGTGGGGCTGATCATCACGAACTGCATCGTCATGGGACGGGCCGAAGCGTTCGCGCTGCAGAACCGCCCGCTGGTGTCGATCGTGGACGGCGTGGCGAACGGCCTGGGCTACGCGGTCGTGCTGGCCGTCATCGGCTTCGCCCGCGAGCTGCTTGGCGCGGGTACGGTCCTGGGCTACACCGTCCTGTCCACCGACTGGTACACGCCCTGTCAACTCATGATCCTCGCGCCGGGCGCGTTCATCGCGTTGGGGCTTCTGATCGCCGTCTATAACGGCTTCAAGGGTCCCGAGCCGGAGGAGACCACGCCATGAACGAGACGTCGGCCTGGGTCATCCTGATCGCGGCGATCTTCACGAACAACATTCTCCTGTCGAACTTCCTGGGGATGTGCTCGTTCCTGGCGTGCTCGAAGCAGATCCCGACGGCCCTGGGGCTCGGGGCGGCGGTGATCTTCGTGATGACCGGCACGGTGGCGCTGAACTACTGGATCTACCACAGCCTGCTCGTGCCCCTGGAGATCGAGCACCTTCAGTTCATCGTGTTCATCGCGGTGATCGCGGCATTCGTGCAGTTCGTGGAGATGTTCATCGAGCGGTTCAGCCCGCCGCTGTACTACGCGCTGGGGATCTTCCTTCCGCTGATCACGGTCAACTGCGCGATCCTCGGCGCGTCGCTGTTCATGGTGATCCGCAAGTACACGTTCGCGCAGTCGATGGGGTTCGGCTTCGGGGCGGGCGTCGGCTGGGCGCTGGCGATCGTGCTGATCGCCGGGCTCCAGCGGAAGATGCTCTACAGCAACGTGCCCTGGCCGTTTCGGGGCGTGGCGATCACCATGATCATCACCGGCGTGATGGCCATGGCGTTCATGGGCTTCGCGGGCATGGTGACGATCCAGTAGGGCGTACGATGGTGTATCTCTGGGCTATTCTGGTGTTCGTGGGTGTGCTGGCGGGGCTGTCGCTCCTGCTGACGCTGGCCGAACGCCTGCTGCTGAACTACGGCATCTGCGCGATCGACGTCAACGGCGGGGAGAAGACCTTCGATGTCGAGGGGGGCCAGACGCTTCTGACGGCCCTGACGGGCGCGGAGATCTTTATCCCGTCGGCCTGCGGCGGGCGGGGCTCGTGCGGCTTCTGCAAGGTCACCGTCCTGTCCGGCGGCGGGCGAATCCTGCCGACCGAGACCTCCTACGTGACGCGCAAGGAAGCGCGGGCGGGCGTTCGCCTGGCCTGCCAGGTCAAGGTGCGGGAGGACATGGAGGTCCGGATCCCCGAGGAGCTGCTGAACGTCAAGATGTTCGCGGCCACCGTCGCCAGCACGGTCTCGCTGACGTACGACATGAAGGAGATCCGCATGGCCCTGTCGGAGCCGGCGGAGATCTCGCAGCGTCCGGGTCAGTACGTGCAGATCCAGGCGCCGTCTCCCGAGGGGGCGGTCTTTCGGGCGTATTCGATCGCCTCGCCGACATACGACGACCGGGCCGTCGAGCTGGTCGTCCGCTTGATCCCCGGCGGGGTCGCCTCGACGTATCTCCACGGCGTCGCCGAGGGCGAGGCGATGCTCTTCACGGGCCCGTACGGCGAGTTTCGCCTGAACGAGGAGCCCGACACCGAGATTATCTGCGTTGGCGGCGGGGCCGGCATGGCGCCGATGAAGAACATCATCTACTCGATCTACGACCGCTGGCCCGAGAGGTCGTGCTGGTTGTTCTTCGGGTGCCGGACCACGAAGGACATCTTCTACCTCGACGAGTTCCGGGCCCTGGCGGCGAAGCACCCGAGCTTCCACGTGGTTTACGCCCTGTCGGACCCGCTCGAACCCGACGAGCCGTGGGACGGCGAGACGGGCTTCATCCACCTGTCGGTGGACAAGTGCCTCGATCCGGGCGTGAAGCGCCAGGCGTTTCTGTGCGGCCCGCCACCGATGATCGACGCGGTGATCCGCGTTCTGGAAGCCAAGGGCCTGCGCGAGCAGGACATCTTCTACGACAAGTTCTGAGATGCTCGTTTCCCGCAAGACGCGGTATGCCCTTCGTGCGACGTTCGAGTTGGCCCGGCGCTTCGGCACGGGGCCGGTCAAAATCGCCCGGATCGCCAAGGCCCAGGCGATTCCCCCGCGGTTCCTGGAGACGATCCTGAACCATCTCAAGCGGGGTGGCCTCGTCGCGAGCCGCCGGGGCAAGCAGGGGGGATACCTGCTCGTCCAGCCGCCCGAGACGATCACCGTGGGCGCCGTGGTCCGCTGCATGCAGGGGCCCGTTCGCACCGTCGATTGCGGCCGGGACGATCCCGCCGAGACCTGCCCGCTGTTCGACGAATGCGTATTCGTGCCCCTGTGGGAGCGGGTCCGCAAGGCGATCGTGGACATCTACGACCACACGACGTTCCAGGACCTCGTGGACCGCGACCGGCGAGCCCCGGACTACAGCATCTGACGCACCGCCGGCTGCCTTGACTTCCCGCCGCCTGTCCGTAGCATGCCCGGTGCAAGGAGATCGACGATGACCCCACGCGGATGGACTCGGCTGACGGTTGGTGGCGTCTGTGCGGTGGCATTGGGCGGGGCCGTCGCGTTCGGGGGCGCGCCGGCGGCGGCCTCGGCCAAGCCCGCCGAGCCCAGCCGGGCGGCGGCGTTTTCGTTCAAGCTGCCCAAGGGGGGCCTGACGAGCGCGGCCGTCTACGACGGTCAGGGGCGGATCGTCCGCTCGCTGTGGGCGATGAAGCGGCTCGAGGCCGGCCGGCACACGGGTCGGTGGGACGGTCGAGACGACCTCGGCGAGGTCGTCGTCCCCGGCGAGTATGGCTTTCGCGTGGCGATCAGCCGGTGCACGTATCGCAATGTCGGCGCGATCGGCAACAGTGGCCGGGCGCCCACGCCCGAGGCCCACACGCCGGCGGGCATGGTCTCGGTGGCCGTCGACGCCGACGGGGGCATCTACACCGCCAATGGCTGGGACGAGGCCGGCGCCGACTTCAAGAAGTGGGACGCGAACGGCGACAGCGTCTACGACGCCCACTACCAGATCCGCAACGGCAACCCCAACGGCGCGCCGTACTCGATTGCCGTCGACGGCAAGCACATCTACTGCGGCATGGGCGGCTGGGACAAGGAGCCCTGGAACGCCAAGCAGCAGCTCCAGCGGTTTGGCCTGTCCGACGGCAAGGCCGAGAAGTTCACGAAGGTCGCGGACCCGGCCGGGCACATCCAGGTCCACGAATGGCCCGCCAGGAAGATCCCCCCGAACACGCCGGAGGCCGACGCCCGGCTGATGGGCGCGCCGCTGCGAGCGCTGGCCGTGACGGGCAAGCTGCTGCTGGCCGCCGACGCGCTGAGCGGGACGGTCCGCCGCTACCACAAGGTCACCGGTGAGCCGAAGGGCACGTGGGCGGTCCCGCTGCCCAACGCGTTGGCCGTCGACGCCGCCGGGCGCGTCTGGGTCGGACACCAGCACCGTCGCGTCAGCGTGTTCTCGGCGGACGGCAAGGCCCTGGCGACGGTCCTGGACGACGTCGGCGAGGTCGAGGCGATCGCGTTCGGCCCGGGCGGCAAGCTCTACGTCGCCGACAGCGCCGCCGGGCAGGTGAAGGTCTACCGGCCCCGGGGCGAGAAGCTGGTGCGGGTCGGCTCGCTGGGCAGCAAGGCCGTCCCCGGCGACCGGGCGGCCGAGCGGTTCTACCGGCTCCGGGGCGTGGCCGTCGACCCCAAGGGGCACGTCGTCACCATTCAGACCGAGCCCGCCGGCGGGGCGCGCCTGGCCCGGTGGCGCCCTGACGGCACGCTGGGCTGGGAGCACTTCGGCTGCGAGTTCGTCTCGCTGGGCAACTACGGCACGCACGACCCGGACACGCTGTACTCGATGACGTTCCACCGCTACCGTCTCGGCGACCGCGCGAAGGGCCGATGGACGTACACGGGGTTTGTGCTGGCCGGGCCGAAGGACTACAGCAGCCACGTCCACGGCGTGCCGCGCCTGCTGCGATTCGCCGGCAAGGACTTCTGGTTCATGCCCACCGGCGACGGGCTCCAGGTCTACCGCGTGGACGGGCAGGTGATGCGCCTGGCGTCGATCCTCGGGGCCGGCTGGCCCGACCCGACCGGCAAGCGGGGCAAGGCGAGTCAGTGGAGCTGGTCGGACGAGGCCGGCGACGGGAAGGTGGACCCGGCCGAGGTGACCTGGTTCAAGGAGCCGGGCAAGGCGGCGTACGCCGTCTTCGGCGTGGACGTCGACGCCGCCGGCGACGTCTGGCTCGGCGAGCATCACACGCAGGCGATCTGGACCGTGCCGCGGGGTGGGCTCGACAAGCGAGGCAACCCGACCTACGACTGGTCCGCGGCCCGGCAGGTCGTCGGCCGAGACACCACCGCGCTGGGCCTTCGCCCGAGCATGGTCCAGCACGCCGACGACGGGTCGATCTACGCGTTCGGCTTCTCGAAGGCCTACCCCGGGCCGAAGGGCAACCCGTTCTGGATGGGCGGCACGACACTCGTCCGGTACGACAAGAAGGGCCGGCGCCTCTGGGCGACGAAGCTGCCGGCCGTCTGCGTCGGCATGGACGCGATCCCCGGGGGCCGGGGTGGGTGCATCGTCGGCAGCGGCAACAAGGCCGCCCTGTTCCACTACACCGCCGACGGGCTGCTGATCGGCTCGGTCTCTCCCGGGGAGGCGATGGGCGGCCAGAGCGGGTGGTTCGATAACCACGCCTGCGTCGCCGTCAACCGCGACTCGCGAGACGGCCTGGTCGACGTGTTCACCGAGGACGACTACGTCCTCCGGATCGGCTGGTACCGGATCGACGACCGCCTTGTCGAGACGATCACCGGCACGGTCGTCGTCACCGAGGATAACCTGCCGGTGAACAAGGTGACGGGCGCGGGAGGCCCGCCGCCGGTCCAACCGTTCTGACGGTCTCGGCGGGGGCGGTTACTTGTCCGGGTAGACGGCCATGGCCGCCGCGAGCAGGGCGAGGGCGGCCGTCTCCACCCGCAGCGTGGTCCGCCCCAGGCGAACGGGGACAAAGCCCGCTTGGACGGCGTCGACGAGTTCGGACCGCGTCAGGCCGCCCTCGGGCCCGATCAGCAGGCAGAGTTCTCTGCCAGCCGGCGCTTGGGAGAGGACCTCGCGGATCGGCTTCGATCCACCGTTGACCACGCCGACGAGTCCGACGTACCCGGCGGGTCCCGTTAGCGCGTCGGCGAGGAAATCTCCCAGCGTTCGCGGATCGGCGAGATCCGGCAGCCAGTTCAGCCCGCTCTGCTTGGCGGCGGCGATACAGTGGGCTTGCCATCTCTGGCGCTTGGTGGGCGAGAGTCTCGCCAGCCCGCCGGCGGCGACGGACCGCTCGAACAGGACGGGTTCCAGGGACGCGGCCGCCAGCTCGGTGGCCTTCTCCAGCAGCCAGTCGAGGCGTTTGCCCTTGGGCACGGCGAAGGCCACGTGGACGGTTGGCCCGGGGCGTGGCTCGGCCGGTCGGCGCGCCTCGACGCGGACGTCGACGGCCGAGCGGCGCACGGTGGCAACGTGTCCGTCGGCGACGGAGCCTCGCCCGTCGAAGAGCGTCACCGCCGCCCCGGTGCCCAGCCGCAGCACGTGCAGAGCGTGGTGGGCCTCGCCGGCGGAGAGGCGCACGATCTTCGCCGAGAGGTCCGGTGCGTGGAATCGCGGTTGTTTCGGCGTCTCGGGCACGGTACGGGCTCCTGGCCCGCGCGTCGGGCCGAAGGCGATTATGGCGGTTTTGTCCCCCGACGCAACGCCGGGCCCGCGGCGGATATCGAAGCTGCTCGCGCCGAGGGAGAAAACACCCCATTCTTTCTTGACAACCCGCCAGGGCGCCGCAAGAATGCCGTGTGAACAGGATCATCGGCGGGCGGTTGGGGAAGCGTTTCCCGGCCCGTCGAACGTGCCCGGGTGGCAACCGGGCGGGTTTGCAGGATTTATCAGGAAGCATCACGTCTTTTGAGGAGTCTCCGGTTTTGGGCCTTCTCCCTAATGGGTTCGTTCGCTTGCCTGCGTTCCTGGCAGATCCCCGATGCCTACATGAGAAGGGATGTTCCTAATGACTAACGGCACAGTGAAGTGGTTCAACAACACCAAGGGCTACGGGTTCATCACGGCCGATGACGGCACGGATGTCTTCGTGCATCACAGCGACATTCAGGGCGAAGGCTTCAAGTCCCTGGACGAGGGCGAGTCGGTCGAATTCGACATCACCGAAGGCCCGAAGGGCCCCAAGGCCGCCAACGTCCGCAAGACCTGAGCCGACCGATCCGAGAATCAACAGAAGCGCCGCTGGCGAAGCGGCGTTTTTTTTTGCCATCACGGCGCCCTGGCGATCAGCCGGTAGAACGGCGTCGCGAACAACCACAGCCACTGGCACCAGATGCCGCCCAGGGCGAAGATGTCCGACAGGCAAGATGCCCGACATGCCGGTTTCCTCCACAAGAGACGAATCCCGCGCGACCCGGTAGCACGGCTGGCCCTCGGCCGCTACCATGGACGCCCGAAAGGGCAGAGCCCACCATGGACCATGTCGCGAACCGATGGCCCCGCCGTGCGGGATGGGTCGGCGTGTCTGTGTTGATCGTCGCGGCCGGCGCCGTCCGCGCCCAGGCGACCGCTCCGGCGCAGACGCCGTGGACGCGCCACACCATCGACGCCTCGTCGCGCGGGGCCGATGGGGTCCGGCTGGCGGACGTCAACGGCGACAGGCGCCCGGACATCGTCACCGGCTGGGAGCAGGGGGGCGTGACGCGGGCGTACCTCCACCCGGGCGCGCGATCGGTTCGGGGAGCCTGGCCTGCCGTGACCGTCGGACGGACGCCCAACGTCGAGGACGCCGTCTTCGTCGACCTCGATGCCGACGGGGCGACCGACGT
>Ga0272442_10006499_pt1 | contig 15353 bp, 15 predicted proteins | sample SSMForm2O_FD_200262 | JGI IMG/M metagenome (GOLD analysis project Ga0272442, IMG submission 200262) | Marine sediment archaeal communities from Little Sippewissett salt marsh, Falmouth, MA, United States - SSM-Form-2O | ecosystem: Environmental > Aquatic > Marine > Wetlands > Sediment ...
CGATGAATACTTCAACGGCAGACTGAAACCTTACGAGTACCCAACGCAAAAAGTAGCAGAATCAATGGCGAAACTCGCTAAACTCTATCCTTGGCTGGAAGACACCAACAAGAAATACATAAGCTGCGAACCACTCTAAAACACACAAAAACTGGTGAGAGCAACAACCTCTCATCCCACACTATTTTTCTTAAATTAACCTTTCTAACCTCAATCCATGTTTTGCAATCATGTTTTTGTCATTAACTTTTATTCGTATTTGCCGTTTAGATAAGAATTGTCTGGTGTCTGTTCATGAGTACCGAAAACAAGTCGCAGCCTGAAAAGGAACACACTCCTCAAGTGAAAACAATAGGCTTAATCGTTAACCCTGTGGCTGGAATGGGCGGAGCTGTTGGACTCAAAGGAACAGACGGGAAAGCAATTGTTGACCGCGCCAAGTCTCTAGGCGCAAAACCCATAGCGCCAGTAAGGGCGCAAGCCTTTCTCTCCGAGTTGAAACCCGCTAAGCAGGGTGTACGGCTTGTCGTGGGGGCTGGAAGCATGGGCGAAGACGAAGCCAAGAGTTCTGGCTTCACCTACACAGTTCTTGGGGAGCGGAAGAAAGAAACAAGCGGTGAAGATACAGCGGCTATTGCAAAGAAAATGGTGGATGCAGGCGCGGCTCTTCTGGTTTTTTGCGGCGGAGACGGAACCGCCAGAGACATACTAAAGGCGGTTGATATGGCTCTGCCTGTGCTGGGTGTTCCAACAGGCGTCAAGATGCACAGCGCTGTTTTTGCAGTAAACCCTCAAGCTGCCGCTCGCGTAGTAATGCGTTTTCTATATGAGGCACTGCCCCTCAGGGAAGCCGAGGTAATGGATGTCGACGAGAAAGCTTTCAGAAAAGGCAGCGTTTCCGCTGAACTCTATGGGTACGTGCTGGCTCCTTACGAGCCCCACTTGATTCAGGTGAACAAGGTGGCGAGTCCGATGACGGCGAGTGAACTGCGTAACCACGCCGCTATCGGCGTATACATAATCGAAGCCATGAAGTCTGACGTGGTCTACATTATTGGACCTGGGACCACCACGCGCACTATCGGCGACCTGTTGGACGCGAAGAAAACTCTCTTAGGCGTGGACCTCTTCTGCAACAAGAAAATAGTTGCTAACGACGTAAACGAGAAACAAATACTGGAGGCAACACGCGGAAAGACCGCGCAGATAATTGTCACGCCGATTGGGGGTCAAGGTTTCATTTTTGGAAGGGGAAACCAGCAGATAAGCCCAGAGGTAATTCGCCGCGTAGGGTTAGACAACATCACCGTTGTTGCTACAGAAGGCAAATTGAGAAGCCTTGAAAGTCTGAGGGTGGACACTGGCGACCCAAACTTAGATGCTGCCTTCCGAGAGCACAAAATAAAAGTTGTAGCCGACTACAAAACCGAATACATGATGAGTGTCGAATAACCAAACTTTTTTCAGCTTCATTTTCAAAAATTACATAGTTAACTTGAAATACGGAACCCGTAAACACTATCTGTAATTGCTTGGAGGCAAAAACAGTTGATTCCCATAAATCTTCCATTAATCGGAGAAGAAGAAATCGAAGCCGTTGTTAAAGTCATGAGACGTGGACCGTTAACTAACGCGCTTGGCGCGGGTCCCATGGTTACAGAATTCGAGAAAAAATTCGCGGAATTCGCTGGCGTGAAACACGCTGTAGCCGTGAACACGGGAACTGCAGCGTTGCACTCTGCGGTTGTAGCTGCTGGTGTTAAACAGGGTGACGAGGTTATACTGCCCAGCTTCACTTTCGTAGCTACAGCCGAAGCGGTCGTTTTGGCTGGCGGCAAACCCGTTTTCACCGACATTGACCCTGAAACCTACAACATTTCTCCCGATGAAATCGAAAAGAATGTGACAAAAAAGACCAAGGCGATAGTGCCCGTTGACCTGTACGGTTTTTCCGTTGACATCAAGCCAATAAGAAAAATCGCTGCTAAACACGGCTTGGCGATCGTTGAAGATGCCGCTCAAGCTCATGGTGCAACCTACGCGGGGAAGCCTGCTGGAGTTTTTGCTGACGCTGCTTGCTGGAGTCTTTACGCTAGCAAGAACATGACCACGGGCGAGGGCGGTGTTATAACCACTTACAGTGATGAAATGGCGGAGACTCTGCGGCTTGTGAGAACTCATGGGGAAAAAGACAAGTACGCCTCTCTGATGCTCGGCTACAATTACCGTATGTCCGAAATACAAGCTGCTATTGGATTAGTGCAACTAGAAAAGTTGCCGACTTTCGTGGCTAAACGGCGTGAAAACGCCAAAAGACTTACAAAACTGCTTGCGGCTTCAGATAGGCTGAAGTTGCCAGAAGAATCAGAGGAACGGCAACACAGTTGGTATCTCTACACGGTCAGGCTCAAAAATGCCACAGGAAACGACCGAAACAAAATTGTGGAAGAACTGCAAAAGAAGGGCATAGGCGCCGTAGCCTACTACATTAACCCTGTACATCTCATGCCTTACTACCGCGAAGCTTTCGGTGAGAGCAGATTGCCCGAGACAGAAAAAGCAGCAAGTCAAGTGTTCTCTTTACCCATTCACCCCGGCGTCACGGAGGCGCAGGTAGACTACATAGGCAAGGCTCTTCTTGACCTGTTATAGCAAAGCTTCACCGTTAAGGTCTATGCGGATTGCTTACATAGTGCCTTATTATACGCTTGACTTTTCAAGTATGGTTGAAGTGAATTAAAAGACTGTAAGAGTTAAATATGAATATGAAGTTGAAGTAACAAGACCTAGCTGTCTCGACGTGTTGGGTAATTTTCTAAAAGGGGAGCGTTAAACAGTTGGCTGATGAGGAAGATATTTCACGAATTAAGGTAAAGTTCATTATAGAGGGCTTGGGTGAAGCGGAAGGCGAGATAGTGCGTTTTTTGGCGCCTAGAACCATAGACACTATTGTTCGAAAACTTCCTGTTGAAGGCAGAGCCGCTTTATGGAAAGAAGAAGTTTACTTCGAAATTCCAGTTAAGATAGGTGAAGAAAAAGCTAAACCAACCGTGGAAACTGGAACCATAGCCTTCTGGCCCATGGGAAGCGCTCTATGCGTGTTTTTTGGTGAATCGCAACCCTACAGTTCAGTGAACATTTTGGGGAAAATCACCAAGAATTTGGAACTGTTTGAAAAGGTTAAAAGCGGTGCAACAATTAAGGTTGAGTTGTTAAGCTAGAACGCTGTTGCGCTGTCTTCCCACATTTGCAGGAGCCGTGCGCATTCTTTTTTCACGTTTTCGTTTTGGCTTTTTTCCTTTAAAACTTCTAGAAATTTTATGCGTTTTTCAACTGAACGTTTTTCTGCGGTGCCTCCGTAATAAAGTTCGCCTTCAAGATACTCCTTCATGTGATTGGCTTTTTGAATGAGGAGGCTCGCGGCGTCGACAGGGTTTTCAACCGCAAACTTGTTCGCCCATATCGATGCTTCTGTTTCGCGGAGTTGAGTTAAGCCGTCAATTTCAATTATCTTCCTGATGTAAGTCCTCAATAACTCGTAGTACCCGGCTGTTTTTACCAGTTCGAGAGTTTCTTTAACTTTTTGTTTGAAGTTCGGGCTTCCTTCCACTGTTAAATTGTGTTTGTAGCCTTTGTTTACCAGTTCTCTTGCAGTTTTTACTTCTTTCTCTGTGTAAACTCTTTCTGGAAATTCCAAGCTATACCCTCCAGTACTTCGGAAGTGAAAACTTGAAAAAAAGTTTCTGTAACGAATTAAGCGGAGACGTGTTTGTATATTTTTATGTTGTGGTTTCCTGAGACCAATTGCACTGCGCCGTTTTGTTCCAGTTGCTCCAAGAAATCTTTGGCTGCGCTTATCCGTATATTGAACTTTGAAGCCACGGCATACGGCGTCAAAACTTTCATCTTCTTTACTTCGTTAACAATCTTCGCGTTTTTCACGTCTGGCGGGATTACACTTATTGCCCGTCTTTCTCTCGGGGGTCCGGCTTTTTCTTTCTTCTTATCCTTAGACTTGCTTTCTTCGTCCCTCTTTGCTTGCATGCGCTCCATCTGTTTTAAGCCGAGTTTCTTTTTTCCGCCCATTTTTTCACTTCTCTCGTATGTTGGCTGTTGAACTATAAAGGCTGAGTTATTTCAACTTTATGCTTGCTCTTCCACTCTTTGAGGGGAACGCCGAGTTTCTTTTCAACTTCAGGTCTGTGAATAGAGTTCATAGTGCAGAACGGGATTATGCGCCCATCTGGCACGGCGTAGTGGATTACGCATCTTTGTACGCGTTCCAAGTCGAAGTTGTACGGGTCCATGAAGTGCATAGACGAAAGCAGAATGGTTTTCCTTTGCAGGTCGCCTAACGAGTCGTAGCTTCCTTCCGTCAAGACTCTTAGAAGGTATTTCCTCAGGAAACTGAATTTCACGTGCCTAGCTGCTGCAAGCAGGCGAAGCTTGGCTTTTTTCTTGCTTCCTTCCGCCGCGTTCTCGTTAACTTTTTTCATTGTTGCAACGAACTTGTCTACGTTCGCGTAACGCGTAATCGGTATGATGTCGCCGTTTTCCACGAAGAGGTACGTAGCCATGCCGCAGTGCGGGTGAGCCGTGAACTCCACGTACCGCTTGTCTTGGAGCGCGCCCACAGCTTTCGAAACTGGCACGACTGTGGGCACGGGATAAAAGTCTGAAACTTTTATTTTTCCGTCTGTTTGCTCCTCGGATAGACGCATGAAGTCAGGTATTGTGATGCGCATTCGGTCGCGTTCTTTCTGTGGAAGGCGTCCGCAAAGGGAGACTGGCTGAACGTTTATGCATCTTACAATGTCGAAGTTTTTAACTGCGAATTTTATGATGTCGCCGAGTTGGCTGTCGTTTACGCCTTTTACTAAGGTGACTACCAAGACTATGCTGTGTATTCCTGCTTTGCGGCAGTTTTCAATTGCCTTCATTTTTATGTCGAGCAGGTCGACGCCGCGGATGAACTTGTAAACGTCGGGGGTTAACCCGTCAAACTGCAGGTATATAGTGCTGACTCCTGCTTCTTTTAGTTCTTTGCAGTAATCCACGCTTTGTGCGAGTCGCAGTCCGTTCGTGTTGACTTCCACGTGGCGGAAGCCGAGTTCTTTTGCTTTGCGAACGAATTCGGTTAGGTCTTTTCGGATTGTGGGTTCGCCGCCGCTGAACTGAAGTGCTGTGGCTGGCACGGGGTCGTTCGCGCGCAGGTTCTCTAGCATTCCTGTAACCTGTTCTTTTGTGGGTTCGTACACGTAGCCTGCTGCAGCAGCGTTTGCGAAGCAGACTGGGCATGTGAGGTTGCATCTGTTGGTTATGTCGATTATTGCGAGGGCTGTGTGTGATTTGTGTTCTGGGCATATGCCGCAGTCGTAGGGGCAGCCTTTATCCGTTTTTGTGCGTGGGTTGTTTATTCCGTCGCCGTCGCATCTGAGTTCTTCAGCGCGCACGTATTGATCATAGTCTGACCAGTATAATTCTTGGAAAGAGCCGTGTTCTGGGCACTCTTTTTTTATGTAAACTTTGCCGCCGTCTTCAAAGATGGTGGCGTCTAAAACTTTCATGCATTCAGGACAAATACTCTTCGTGTTCTTGATGTCTTTCATGTTTTTCACTATGCCTTTTGGTGGCTGTGCTTTTCGAAGTGCTTAAGAGCTAAACTAGTCATAATAATGTTTCCAAACCTTTCCTAAGGTGATTGAGGGGGAACTAGGATGTCAATAAGCGAAAATACTCGTGATATTCTGCGAGAAATGGGGTTGAACGCCTACGAGATTGACGCTTACATAGTGCTGTTGGACGGTGGACAGATGACGGCTATGGAAATAAGCCGAGAAGCGTCTGTTCCCTACTCGAAAATTTATGAGGTTCTGAACTCGCTTAAGCAGAAAGGCTGGGTTAAAAGCTCCGAGAGCCGCCCGTTCAAGTATTATCCTGTTCCCCCGATTGAGGCTATGGCATCCACGAAACTTCGGCTTGAAGACAAATACCAAAACTGGGAAAGCACCGTCAGCGAGGAGTTGCAGCCCCTGTATGAGAAGCGAGAACTAGTGGAGCGCCCAGACATGCTTATACTGCGCGGGCAGCAAGCAGTTTTAACCAAGCTAGAAGAGGTTCTCAGTAAAGCCACAAAGGAGATTATGATTGCTGCTCCAGAATTCGCACGCGCCATAATTGCCTCAGCGGACCCTTTGATGAGCGGGTTAAAAAAAACGGTAAGCGTTAAACTCATGGTGGCGGGGCAAACCGGGGACTGGGCTTTCCTGAAGAAATTTCATAGTGTAAGCGAGTTGCGCGTCAGAGACCACATGTTCGGCGGCGGAGTAATCGCTGACGGCAAAGAAGCCATGCTTTTCTTGGGCGAAGACAAGCCCAGCCTAGTCATATGGAGCAACCACATAGGTTTAGTCGGTTTCGCACGGGAATACTTCCAGTTCCTCTGGGACTCCTCAGCAAAAGCTTAACGTAGAATGTAGACAAAGCCTATAACTTTTATTTGCCGAGCCTCAGCAACCTCTCATTTTCTGTTTTCTCCAAAAAATAATTTGCTGGAAACGCCGCCAAGCAGCTTAGCAGGGCGGTTTCATGGCAAGGTTAAAAGGGAACTCCCTACACAATAAGTTGTACAGGTCGGTGAGCATTTATGAGTGAAAGTAAAGTCACTGTTAAGTACGAACCCTTCAAAGAAATCATCATAATGGAACGAACATATTTTTCAACGCCTGAAAACTTGGCGCGATTCACGGCGGTAATCGCTGGCGGCAAGCTGGCTGGACTGTACTGGGTCGACGGCGTAGTCTTTCTCTACTTTCCGCTTCCCGCTTCAACTACGGCAGTCGCAAAAGCGCTGATAGAAACTGGCAAAGTCTACTGGACCTTTGTCGGCTACTCGCAAATGCCAAAATACGCGCCAACCATAGAAACAAAAGAAAAAATGATTATACCAGTAATCGACATATCATCCGATCCGATTCTCACAAAAGTTGCAAAATGGCTAAAGGAACAAAAATAACAGAAGCCACAACAACTCTGCAACGTGCAAGCCCAACTTCAGGAGCGCAGTCTTATTGAAAAAAATAAAACTCAACGGCACAGTTTCCTCTGGCGGAGGCGAAGGCAAAAAATTTCTTGAACTTCCCTGGGTTAAACGGCAAATAACAAAAAAACTCGGTTTCACCCCATACCCGGGAACATTAAACGTGAAACTCACTGAAGAAAGCTTGAAACAGAGAAAACTGCTTGAAAAAGCCCCCTCAACAAAGATTTGCCCTGCCGAAGGCTACTGCAACGGAGCACTCTTCAAGGCGTTCACAGGAACTTTGGAGTGCGCCATCGTAGTTCCCGAAGTCAAGGGTTACCCAAAGGACCTTTTAGAAATCATCGCCTCTGTAAACCTGAGAGAAACGCTTCAGCTCGAAGACGGCAGCGAAGTAGCGGTCACGGTTAACCTCTAAGACCCACGTTTTTTCTTCAAGAATTCGCTTACATGCTCTTCTGCGCAACCGTTCTTTTTCAAGTATGCCCCGTAGCGAACCAGCGCGTTCATGGCTCTCGCAGCATCTTCCGGCGAGGGATAAGACGGAATTCCCAGCTTGTCAAATCTGGAGCGGGTGTACAACGCCATTTCGGTCTCGCCGATGTCGCACATGACGATGGGCTTGCTGTATTTGCTTGAAATCTGCGCTACGCCGTCAATGTACTTTTCTTTTAGGGCAGGCAAATGGTGCAGTCCAAGCAGAATTATGCCGTCTACTTCGGGGTCTTGGAACATCAGGTCCGCCGCAACCTCGAACATGTCATCCGTCACGGAACCCGTAAGGTCAACAGGGTTGGAGGTTGCCGCAAACTTGGGAAGCACCCCTTTATCCTTGAGTTCCTGGAATTTATGCAGGGTTTCTTCTGAAAACCTGTTAACAGTTAAGCCTTTGCTTTCACACTCGTCCACTGCCATAATGCCTGGACCACCCGCATCTGTCAGTACTCCTACGTTCCTGCCTAAAGCCGGCGGCTGCATGGCCAACGCTTTTCCCATGTCGAAGAATTCTTCCATGTCCCTTGCGCGGATTACTCCTGACTGCTCAAAAGCAGCATCGTAAATTTTATCTGAACCCGCGATAGCACCAGTGTGTGAAGCAGCGGCTCTGGCTCCAGCAGCGCTTCTTCCCGCTTTAAGAGCTACTATGGGTTTTTTCGCGGTTACTTTCTTGGCTATTTTGATGAATTTTCTCCCGTATTTTATGTCTTCCACGTAGAGAAGTATGACCTTGGTTTCATTGTCGTAGAGCAGGTAATGCATCATTTCCGACTCGGTTACGTCGCTTTTGTTGCCGAAGCTCACGAACTTGCTGATTCCAATTTGGCGTCCAGCTAGAAAGTCTAGGGCGGCAACTCCGAAAGCGCCGCTTTGAGTAACGATGGCTATGTCTCCCATCAGCGGTCTCGGCGTGGCAATCACTTCGTCTCCTGTGGTCAAGACTTTGGTTTCGGGAAGAAACAGCGTGTCCACACCCGTCCTCTGGTAGTACACGCCTAAACAGTTAGGTCCCAAGATTCGGATTCCCGCTTTTTTAGCCGTAGCCACTATTTGCTGTTCGAGTTCAAGGTTTCCGATTTCCCTGAAGCCCGAGGTGATTATTATGGCAGTCTTGACTTTCTTGGCAACGGCGTCCTCCATGATGGCGGGCACGACTTTGGCTGGAACAACAATCACTATAAGGTCAAGTTCTCCTGGAATCTCAGTTATAGACGGATAACATTTGAACCCCAGAATAGACTCCTCATTTGGGTTCACAGGATAAATTTCCCCTTTGAAAACTCCTCGCGTTTTGTTATAGGCGAAGTTTTTGAAAATTACGTTTCCCGCTTTGTCTATTTTTTTAGTGGCGCCGATAATCGCGGCTGAACAAGGATTAAAAAAAGCATTCAGTTTCTTAGTTTCTTCCATAAATCGTCCCCGCGTTCATTAAAGGAAAGGGCATGTTTATTCTTTACTCTTCACAAATGTGCATTCAATGTTTATGGCTTATTGGTGATGATTCTGTTTCTTTCTCAGCAACGGTTTTCTTGTTTTTCCTGACGAGGACGATGGGTTTATGCTTGACTTTTGATAGCATGTCCCAGCTTATCCCTGTTGTTGAAACGTTGAATCGTGCAGCCATATCCCACACCGTGGCACCTGAACCTGGCCCCCGTCCCCTGTCGGCGATGTTGGCAATTTTTAACGCTTCTTTTGCCTGCAACATGCCTCCAGCCACGGCGAGCGGGGTCGGTCTCTTCCTGAACTTGAACAGCCTGCCGATTATGTAGGCGGTTACGCCGCCGATGGAGTGGATGCCCCGCATAGGTTTGGGGTGAGGAGTGAAAAAGAAGTTCCTGAACGCATAGGTTTTATCCGTGTCTACAATTATAACAAAGACTTTCTTCTTCAGCTTACGCCAGATATGCCTGTGAATCAGCTCTGCCGTCGCATACGGTTTGTTCAAGGGTAAGCTCACGTAAGAAAAGGGCAGGTTGGAGCCGTCAATGCCGCCTTCAGAACCCCACATTAACGCCTGCAAAAGCCCCGCTTGTTGAAGGGCGATTTGTTTGTGGCGGCTGCCAGCTTCAACAGGGTATTCGCGAAGTCTCCGTCTCAGCCTTGGTCCAAGACGGCATAATGCGCCCAGAAAGTATCCCCAGCCGATTCGCATCCAGAGGCGAGAAATCAGTTTCGCATTTAAACTAAGCCTGATGGAGCTTTCGTCTACTATGTTGCCCAGCGCGGTTGAAAGCGCCTTTTCGGATACGACCACGAAATCGCCGTCTGTTACGCGTTTTTCTACAGCGTCAAGGATGCCGTTCAGGTAATTCTCGCCAGGCTTCCAATATTCCGTGGCTACGGGCAATGCGTAATACTTGGTCATTTATCCAGCCTTTCCACAGAGCCACATTTCTGCTTATCTAATAAAAAGTTTAATTCCGCACTAATTCACCGCAGGCAATCTCTCCCTTATTTATGGAGCGAGCGCTATCTTGTTTCGTTCCACAGGAAGATCTCTTTGTATTTTGCTGTCACCTGATTATTAAAGAGCAAACCGTCTTCGTAGATTACGTCTAGTCGTGTTCCGTACTGTTGCAACAGGTTGTTGAGGTCTACACATATCTTGTTTGCAAGGTCATCGGCTTCAAATCGTCCCCAGATTTTGTCGTTTGGTCCGCGAAAGCCATAGCCGTAATTTTCAGGAAGAACGTATGCCACATCGCTTACCTCGTTTGGTCGAGGATTCTGCTTGGTGTAGTCCCAGAATCTGCTCATGGATTCCAGATGTTCTTCTTCCAGAATCCCGTAGGTGGCGTTTGTAGAATATGGGTAATTGAAAATCAGAACGTAATTTGCCCCATTATCATACGCTAAAACCGCGTCACTGTACAACTCCTCACCAGATTCAATGTAAGGTTCGGTTGTATAAGTCCAAGTTATTATGGCTCCCCAGTCTCTTTCGTACAAGTTTGCAGCGCCCCTGCAAAGTGCGATGTGAAGCTGCCTGCTTTGGTTCCAACCGATCTGGACAAAAACCGCGTCGTAACCTACTTTGTAGTCAAACCAGTAAAGCGCGTAATCAGAAACATAAGCTTTAATGGATCTCATCTTAAGCATTCTCAAATCACATCTTGTGCGGTAATTCCAAAAAGCATCGAAAAACCAGTTCGCCGCGTCACTATACGCCGCGATTGACCCCGAGCGTGGTCTGCCAATCTGTTCGGGCTGATCTAATTGTAAACCTCCAGGCTCATCATAGAGGTATACTCCCAAGAATTTTGAGCCCCACCGTGCTTCAGCAGAATCCAACCAACTGATCTGCCAGCACTCATCAAAAATACTGAAATACACAATTATACTCAAGCCAGAAGCAACTGCGTAATCACATATCTCGTTCAGCGCCGCCTCATCATAGCTAATCGGCAAAGACTGCAGGACAAAAACATTAGTGAAATCCTTCACCCTGTCGATTAAGCGCTTAGCATCCTCTACTGTTCGCCCGCAATAGGAAACGCCAGTGTAGAACTCATTTGTTCTGCCAGCCTCAGCTTGCGCCCACTGATTGTATGGCTGAAAGAATGCTATCGAACTAGGTAACAGTATAAGCCCCAAAACAACCGTAAGCACTTTCGGCGAAGTGAGAATCCCCTTCAGCCGACGACCTCTTTCTTTCAAAGGCTTACCGCGGCTAAACACCCCTAAACTTGACAAACGTTTATTATGAAAAGAATACCCAGCAACCAAACCCTCGACAATAACAACAGCTGTCAAAGATGGAAACGGATTCGAATACAAAATGCTATACGTGAGCATAATGTAAAACCCAACGAAATTGCCAACGAGAAATATAAATGAGACAACATATCCGAACCACCGAGCCCACCTAAAAGGAGTTAACAGCAACACAGAAGCTGCTGACAGGATGATTGTCCCCCAAAAGAATATACCCACTATGCTAGGCGTCGTTATCCAAACGTCGAAGGCTTCCCACTGCAGACCGAGGACTAGGGATGCTTGGATTACAAATGCCGTCCAAGCACAGTTTACGGCAAGGATTTCTTTTCTCCAGTTGCTATCTTTGGCTTTCTTGAGAAAAATCGCTATTAAGAGTAATCCACTTACCAGACAGAAAACGTAGGTTGCGTTGCGAATCAGGTTCCATGCAGCAGAATTTGTCCAACCGACCAGGGAAGTGACTACTTGTCTGAAGTAAGACCTGTAAACCGAGTCTGGATGCGCGAAGAACAAGGCTAAACTCAAGAATATCATGGTGCCTATTCGCGCTGTCCACTTCGAAGCTAACGCAGTTTTAAAACGAGCGCATTTATTCCTAACTTCTTTCACAGAATAGGAACACGTGATGAATCAATATATGCCTTCTGAACAAAGTCCTTTCCATTCACCCTGTTGCTCCCCTACACGTGTTAGCTCAGAATGTTCTAATCTTTTCTTTTTTGTATTGAATTTTAATCCACCCCGACACCCACCTCTGATGGTATGTACTATTTTCGGCACATACAAGTCTGTTTTGAAGTATTCAGGATGTAAGCTAATAGCGAGTGAAGAAGCAGGTACTCGAAATCGATTATACGCTCAAATGCATGTGTGAAAAAGATAGCGGTGCCAATTTGCCAAGAATCCCAAATCCTTTTAGCTTAATAATCTGTTAGAGTTCAGCAATCCCATGCTTCAAAGAAGGAAGGATGAATATAACACGAACAAAATTGTTTGCAGTGTGCATTGCTGCTATAATTATATCATTAACCTTAATCGTAGCATTTTCAGGAACTGGCGCAACCCGTGTCGCGTGCATCGGCGACAGCATTACCCAATTTAGCACCTATCCGAATGACCTGCAGACAATGCTTAGAACAAGCTACCATGTGAGAGAATTTGGTGTTAGTGGGTCAACAGTGTTGTTTAGTAGCTTTACGCCGTACATTGATCAGAGGGAGTTCCAAAGAGCGAAGCAGTTCCTGCCCAATATTGTTATTATCCTGCTTGGTACCAACGACGCGCGTGAAGACTATTACCAGTCTATTGCTAATTTTGTAGCTGACTACGAGCAACTGGTTCGCGAAGTGCAGGCGCTTGAAAGCAAGCCGAAAATCTTTCTTGCGACGCCGCCTCCAATTTTCGACAATGACCTTGATTTAAGCAACGCGAATATATTGGAAGGTGTGATTCCTGGTATTGAACAGGTAGCAGAGGAACTTGGTCTGACTCTGATTGACGTTTACACTCCTTTAGCTAATCATCCAGAATATTTCGCTGACGGTGTCCATCCTAACAACGAAGGTGCGAAGGTCATCGCCAGCGAAGTCTACAAGGCGATTTAACCAACCAATTTCTTCAAGAGAGGCACCTTTTTCATAAGAAGGACTAAACCAAACGTGATAAAGAAAGTAACAACGGTGATAAGGGGAACTCCGATAACTGGGTTGATTGTTGTAAGGCTTAATTTGAATCCGAAATAGCCTTTTTGAAGTGATTCTAGAATAATTACGTGAAACAGGTAGATCGGCAAGGTGTTCTCGCTGATTGCACGGACAACTTTGCTGAGGCGGGGATGGTTGCTTCCTGGCCAGTCGGCGTTGAACCTGCTTAAAATCATGAATAAAGCAACTGAAGCTACAATCACGTTTGCAGTTAGGTAGTCAAAAAAGAAATAGTCTTGTTCTAGGGAATGAGCAAGAAAGTGCATGTACCAAGTGCTGGATATAGTCCAAGTTAATCCTAAGAAAAATAGCCCATATAAAATCGAAGAGCGCACGTGTTTCTTTTGCAAGTATGTTCCTAACACAAAGTAGCCTATCCATCCGCCGAAGACGAAAACACTACTGTTTAAGCTATAACCCGTAATCAATTGAAGAAGGGGCACAACGGCTACACCTAAAAACCACAAAATTATAAGGTATCTGAGAATGTTTTGAGACCTGTAGGCTACTATTGCACGCAAAATAGGGGTAATTAAATAAAGACCCGCTATAAGATAAAGAAACCAGAAATGATACCAAGGACCAGTAAATAGACTCTTCACTGTCCCTTCCACAACGTTATCGAACGTAACTGGAAATTGATTCACTAAAAATCCCCATGCAATGTAAACCGCGCTCCAAAACGCAAATGCCAAACCGATACGATTAGCTCGTTTTCTAAGAAAAACTTTGATAGGCTCGTTAATCTTGGAAGGTTGAAGCAGCAAAGCGCCACTCAGCATAACAAACAAAGGAATACAGGATAACGTTAAGGACTTGTAAACCGTAGCTGTCCACCAAAACCCAGCTGATTCAAGAGGGGTCTGATAAATTGTCGTGTAGTACTCATTAGATACGTGAAGCATGACTACCAACACGATTCCGACAGTGCGAATTAGATCTACTGGAAGAGAAAATGGGCCTTCGTTTTTCTGGTTCTCAACATCAGGGCTTGTTATTTGAATACACACTAACCTTTATACAGCAATAATCGAACGTTGTTTAACTCCATTTATTAAACTTGTTCTACCGCGCATAGAGCGAACCCAGAAATCCACTAAACATTTTTTGCAGCAAAATTTAATCCAACCCGAACTCCCGAACTCAACGAGTTTCTTGGTTAATTTGAGCAATGCAGCGGCATTACCTGCGCCGCAATACGGAACTATTTAAAGCTTCTATATAAAGGGGGTATAGACTGTTCCGCGCATTTGAGAACACACCGGAAAAGCACATTGCGTTTCTGTCTAGGATATGTACGTGATTTTCTTGTCTTCTTCTTTTCGTGTTTCCTCAGCCTGCAAAGCCCTTTTCTCTTCAATCTCCTGTAAACGCGTCACCATCGTTTCCGCCTTAGCAATCTCGTCGTTCAGACCAGTCAGATCTACTTCAAAACTGAATGTTGACTTCAACACTTCTAAAACGCTTCTTGCCGCCAAAGGATCAGGCAAATAACCACGCGTTTCTCCTAAAAGACAAAGCGCATTTATTTTCCTAAAACGCGCCAACCCAAGTATTAATCCTGCAGTGCCAACTATCGGGCTTCCCGAACTACCCACAACTGCACCTGCGCCTAAAGCTCTATCTAAAAGCTCTTGGGCTGTGGCGGCTACGAAAACATTAGGTTTATCTTTTGTTTCCATTCGATAACCGCCAATAGTCACAATTGTCTTCACGTTGTATTTCTGAGAGAAATCAAGCATTCGATCAGCAATTTCGTATTGCCCTTCAATGGTTTGCGACTGACTATCGCCGGTGAAAAGTATTAAATCGTTTGCTCCGTTTTCGTTTTTCCAAAAATAGAATGCTCCTCGCAAAAGCCGAACGTTCCCTTTTTTGTTCACCAGCACAAAGTATGGAAAATGCGGGGAGTAAAGATGCGCGAACTTTTTGGCTTTTAATTTTTTGATCAAATAACGTATAGTGATTTTGCCGACAAGCCCTAAGCCTGGAAGCCCTTCAATCATAATGGGATTGTTGAGTTCAACTTGTTTGAATTCCTTGATGTAAGTGTCTTTCACTACGTCGCAGCCTCCTTTTTCATAGCCATCCTGTATTCGAGGTATTTATCGTCAGGGGAAAATTTTGGCGGATGAGGTATTCGAACGTTTCCAGCGCAGTATGAGCATCCATTCGTTCTTAAGGTGTATTTTCCACATTGCTCACATTTCCTTAAAAGCCAGCCCACTATCTTTCCCTTCTAAAGGTGCCCTGACCGCCAGCCTTCACGATTGTTGATACCACGCTTTGGGAGACTTTCTGCAGAACTTCCTCTGCCCGCTTGTAGTTTTCCGCGGATACGTCCACGCTGTATTTTGGGGCAGCGATAACGTAAAATCGTACGTCTGAATCCT
>Ga0272442_10006500_pt1 | contig 15353 bp, 14 predicted proteins | sample SSMForm2O_FD_200262 | JGI IMG/M metagenome (GOLD analysis project Ga0272442, IMG submission 200262) | Marine sediment archaeal communities from Little Sippewissett salt marsh, Falmouth, MA, United States - SSM-Form-2O | ecosystem: Environmental > Aquatic > Marine > Wetlands > Sediment ...
CGGCGCGCGCGGGCGCGGATACGTTGCTGGTCGAGAAGAACGGGATGCTCGGCGGCACGATCACCAACGCGAGCGTCAACTACCCCGGGCTTTTCCACGCCCGCGAGCGGCAGGTCATCGCGGGGATCGGCTGGGACCTGGTGGTCGACTGCCTTTCGGAGATGGGCGCGTCTCCCCCGGACTTCAGCACGCCGCCGCCCGACGACCGCCACTACCTGCAGCACATCCACATCGACCGGTCGGTCTTCGCCATGCTGTGCGACGAGTACGTTCTCGGATCCGGTGCTGACCTGCTGTTGCACGCGATGATAGCGGGAGCGACCGACGGGGGCGACGCCTGGCACGTGACGCTCTGCGCCAAGACCGGCCTCGTCGAACTCGCCTCGCGCGTCTTCATCGACTGCACGGGCGACGCCAATGCCGTCGCGCTCGCGGGCTTCGAGCTGGTCGTGCCCGACGAACTGCAGCCCGCGACCTACTCGTGCGTCGCGTCGGGATACGACGTCGAGGCGCTCGACCTCGACGCCATCAACGCGCGGTTCGACGAGGCCGTGAGCAGCGGCGAGCTCTCGTACACCGACGCGAGCTGGAACACCGAGGGACCGAACGTCGGCAAGTGGCTGCGCGGCAGGGGCGTGAACTCGAATCACATCCACGAGATCAACGCCGGGGACAGCGGGGGGCGGACTCAGCTGGAGGTCGAGGGGCGCAGGAGCCTGATGCGTCTCTTCCGCTTCCTGAAGAAGCAGCCGGGGTTGGAGGGACTCACGATCGAGCATCTGCCTCCGGAATGCGGCGTGCGCGAGACGGTCACGATAGTGGGCGAGACGACCGTGACGGCCGCCGACTACGAAGGCGGTCGTGCCTTCGACGACGCGGTGTGCTACTCGTACTATCCGATCGACCTGCACACGAGCGCGGGCGGCGGGCTCAGCAAGCGCCCGCTTGCGCCCGGGATCGTTCCGACCATCCCGCGCGGCGCGATGATCCCCGCGGGGAGTCGCAACGTGCTCGTGGCGGGCCGCTGCGTCGCCAGCGACCGCGAGGCGAACTCCGCGCTGCGCGTGCAGGCAACGTGCATGGCGACGGGCCAGGCGGCCGGCGCCATGGCCACGCTCGCGGTCGAGAAGGGCCTTGCGGTGGGAGAGCTGGATATCGGCGAGGTGCGCGCGCTGTTGAAGGAGCACGGCGCGATCGTGCCGTAGGCGTTGATGCTGGGAGACAATGTGACACTGATAGGCGTCATCTCCGACACGCACGGATACGTCCCCGACGGCGTCGCGCGGGCTTTCGAGGGTGTGTCTCGCATCCTGCACGCGGGAGACATCGACAGCGGCGCCGTGCTCGAGGAGTTGTCGCGCATCGCGCCCGTGACGGCCGTGCGCGGGAACATGGACAACCGGGGCGACGTGCGCGCGCTGTCGCGAACGGGAATGGAGTCGATCGAGGGGCGACTGATCTACGTCAAGCACAGCATCGATTACCTCGACATCGACCCGGTGGCGGCGGGCGTCGCGTGCGTCGTGTCCGGCCACACGCACCGGCCCCGCATCGACACGGTCGCCGGCGTCCTGTACCTTAACCCGGGCAGCGCGTCGCGCCCGCGGGGAGGGTATTCTCCCTCGGTCGCGCTCGTGAGGATCGACGAGACGACGCTCGAAGCGGAGATCGTGAACCTTGATCCCTGAACTGGTCGACGAGGATGCCCTCCGGTCGCGGTTGGCAGCGACGCTCGGCGCGGTGGGCGCGGGCGCCGCGTCGGCCGGGATCGCCACGGACGTGACGGTACGCTATGGCGAAGCGCACCGCGCCTACCACACGCTGCGCCACGTCGCGGAATGCCTGAAGTGGTTCGACGAGACGCGCGGTCTGGCGCGCGAGGCCGAAGCGGTCGAGCTGGCGATCTGGTTCCACGACGTCGTCTACGATCCGAAGCAACCGGACAACGAGCGGCGGAGCGGGGAGTTCGCGGCGAAGGCGCTCGTGTCGGGGGGCGTGGACGGGGCGCTCGCCGAGCGCGTGCGGCTGCTGGTGCTCGCGACGGCGCACGACGATGCCGAGCGCGCCGGCGACGCGGCGCTGCTGTGCGACATCGACTTGTCCATCCTCGGGTCGAGTCACTGGCGGTTCGTCGAATACGAGGGGCAGGTGCGGCGCGAGTACGCGCACGTGACGGACGACGAGTTCCGCGCCGGGCGCCTGCGCGTGGTGCGTGCGTTCGCCGTTTCGGATCGCATCTACCGAACGGAGTACTTCGCCGACCGGTTGGAGATCGACGCGCGGCTGAATATCGGGAGGTCGATTAGGAGGTTGGGGGGGTAGTGACTCCCTCCCCCCGCAGAGGGGGAGGGCAGGGGTGGGGGGTGAGCGTCTACGGTCCCCCGGGATGGGCACTCACGGTGTGTCCTCAACACCTCGAGAGCACATGTCAGCACAGCCCGTAGCCGGTCCGACCGCGAAGCGTGCGACCGGGCGGGGCGCGGATCAGTCCACGGCTGCGGAGATGTTCCAGGGGATCACCGGCACGATACCACCGGGGATGTGGGCCGGTCGGGCCCTCTTCGTGTGCAGATGCGCTACGCTTATGTGACGCGAAGAGGTGCGCGGGCGATCAGCAGGTTGGATGTGACGGTTGCCCCCTCCCCCTAGCCCCCTCCCTCGCGGGGAGGGGGGACGGAAAGGAGCAACCACATGTCCATGGGTTTCCACTTCGGCCCCATGCGGACGGGCAGCCCGGTTGCGCGCGCCGACGCGAGCAGCGCGCGCGCGGACGCCCGCCAGGCGCGCGGCGCGGTCGACATGATGCGCCTGGAGATCAAGCGCCTCCTGATGATCACCGAGGCGCTCTGGGGCATGCTCAAGGAGCAGCACGGCTACAGCGACGCGCAGCTCATCGCCCGCATCGCCGAGATCGACATGCGCGACGGCAAGCTCGACGGGCGCGTGAACGAGAAGGAAGGGCCGCTCACGTGTCCCGAATGCGGCCGGACCCTCTCGCGACAGCGCCCGACGTGCCTCTACTGCGGCACGGCGATCGCGCGCGATCCGTTCGCGAGGTGAGGTGGCCCACACATGAAACTCCTGGTGACCGGCGGCGCCGGCTTCATCGGCTCCAGCTTCGTGCGCGCGCGCGTCGCCGCTGGCGACGAGGTCGCGGTCCTCGACAAGCTCACGTACGCGGGGCACCGCGAGAACCTCGCGGGCATCGAGGAGGAGATCTCGTTCGTGCACGGCGACGTATGCGAGGCGACGGTCGTGCGCGAGCTGGTCGCCGGCGGGCCTGACGCGATCGCGCACTTCGCGGCCGAGTCGCACGTCGACCGCTCGATCATGGACGCGAGCGCCTTCGAGCGCACGAACGTCGAGGGGACGCGCGTGCTGCTCGAGGCCGCGGCGGATCGTGGGGGCGTGCGCTTCTGCCACGTGAGCACCGACGAGGTCTACGGACCGGCCGCGGAGTCGGAGTCGTTCGACGAGGAGGCGCCGTTCCGGCCCACGAGCCCGTACGCCGCGACGAAGGCCGAGGCCGACCGGCTCGTCCGGGACGTTGCGCGGGCGCGTTCGCTCGACGCGGTCGTCGTGCGGTGCGGCAACGTCTACGGGCCGTACCAGTACCCCGAGAAGCTCATCCCGCTGTTCACCATGCGCGCGCTCGCCGGGCGGGACCTGCCGCTGTACGGCGACGGCTCGCAGGAGCGCGACTGGCTGCACGTGCGCGACTGTTGCGAGGCCGTGTCCGCGGTCCTGGCGTCGGGCCGCGCCGGCGAGGCCTACAACGTCGCGACCGGGACGCTCACGCCCAACCGCGACGTCGCGCTGCGCATACTCGCCGAGGTGGGCGCGAGCGCGTCGCTTGTCCACACGGTCGCGGACCGGCCGCGACACGACGTGCGCTATCGCCTCGACACGTCGAAGGTCTCGCGCGAGCTCGGGTGGAAGCCGACGGTCGTCCTCGAGGAGGGGCTGCGCGAGACGGTGCGATGGTATCGCGACAACCGGGCGTGGATCGATGCCGTGACCGGCCCCGGGTTCGACGCGTACTACCGCGCGTTGCGCGAGAGTCGCGGCGACGGGCGGGGGAGCGCATGAGCGACGTCGCCGCCGTCGTCGTCGACATCGACGACACGCTCCTGAATTCCCGGGGGCGGGCCTCGTCGCGGACGGTCGAAGCCCTGCGCGCGTGCGCCGCGAAGGGCATCGGCGTGTACGTCGCGACGGCGCGCACCGAGCGCATGGTGTTCCGCGACGGCGAGATCGAAGACGGCGCGTTCTTGAAGCGCAGGGGCGTGTACGTTTCGGGCGCGGTCGCGCGCGACGAGGACCTGGGCGTCGTCTTCGAGTGGCCGCTCCCGGTCGACGTGTCGAGCGTGGTCGCGCGACGCATGGTCGAGATCGACCCCGACATGCAGGTGATCCTGCAGAGGCACCGCGATTTCCACGCGTTCAAGAAGCCACTCGACGAGAAGCGCCTCCGGCTGTGGGGCATCGGGCCCGAAGACCTCATTCCGTTCGACGAAGCGCTCTCGCGCGTGTGTTCGCGCGTCGTCGGGATCGAAGGCCGCGTTCCGCTCTCGCGGGTGAACGACGAGCTGATGCGGGAGTCCCCCGGCGCCCTCGGGTCGCTCGTCGCGCGTGCGGGGTGGATGCAGGTCACCGCGCCCGAGGCCACGAAGGCCGCGGCGCTCTCGGCGCTGTTGGCGAAGCGCGACATCGACGCCGCGCGCGTGGCCGCGTTCGGCGACGACACGACCGACATCGGGATGCTCTCGCTCGTCGGGTATTCGTTCGCCATGGGCAACGCCCGCGACGAGGTGAAGGCCGCGGCGCGGCACGTGACGGCGTCGAACGACGACGACGGGATCGCGGTCGCGCTGGGCGACGTGCTGGGATTGCTGTGACGAGGATCGCGCGCGCGTGGCGCGATGGAAGGGGCGCACGATGTCGCAGGTGAAGATCTTCGGCCGCCGCCGCGTGCTGGAACCCGTGCGGCAGGAGCTGTCGGACGTCGTCCAGTCATGCTTGGTCGACGCCTTCGGCCTGCCCGACGACAAGCGCTTCCAGCGCTTCGTGATGCTCGAGGACGTCGACTTCATCCATCCGTCGGACCGCTCGGAGCGCTACACGATCGTTGAGATCAGCTGCTTCGAGGGACGCTCCGCCGACGCGAAGAAGAAACTGATCTCACTTCTCTACGAACGCTGCGACCGCAAGCTGGAGCTCGCCCCGGGCGACCTGGAGATCACGATCTCCGAGACGCCGCGCGCGAACTGGGGCATCAGGGGGAAGCCCGGCGACGAGCTGACGTTGTCGTATGACGTGAATACCTGACGATCACGTGAACATCCTGTCGCGATCACGTGGCCGTGCTGGCGCAATGCAGGACCACGGGCGGCTACATGACCTTGCACGATCATGCGACGATCACGTTCTCACGACGACGGCCAACGGCGAACGGCATCTGGCCACAGATAACGGCGGATACCCACAGATACGTCAGGAGCGGGTGCGCCGTTTGCCGTGGTCGTTGCACGATCATGAGAAGCTATGTGGTCAGGCGTGTTCGACGACCAGCATCTCGTTGCCGCCGCGCTGGAATTCGTAGTCGACCCTCTGGACGCGCGCGGTCAGGCCGCGGGCCTTCAATTCCGAGAGCACGGTGTCGAGGTGGCTGGAGCGCTGACCCTTCATGTCCAGCAGCGGGAAGATGCGCGCCTGCCTCGCCACGCGGCACATCTCTTCGATCGCCTCGACGTGGAACCGCGCGTCCATGACGTTGGTGTACGTGAACAGCATGTGCGAGCAGAGCGCGATGTCGAACGCGCCGTCGCGCGCCGAGAGCAGCGGCAGCTGCTCGGCCAGGTACCGGCCCTCGGCCTTGCCCGCGGCGTAGTCATCGAGGAAGCACACCATCGCCGACTCGCGCAGCTGGCGCAGGTGCTCGATCGACGGGATGCGTTCCCACACGTACGTGTCGCGGTTGGCCTCCGCCAGCGCCAGGATCTCGGGCGTCACCTCGTGGATGCGGTCCTCGATCTCGGCGGCCTCGAAGATGTAGATGGGGTCGACCGAGACGGCGCTGCCGCCGCGCCCGGTGAGCGAGGCGTTGAAGCTCGCCGGGCCGTCGCCGCAGCCTATGAAGTGCTTCATGAGATCCGTGGGGGAGAGCGCGAACATGGAAACGTACTCGTCGTACGATCTGCCCCACGGGACTATCTTGCTGAGTTCGACCGGCATGTCGTCACCGCCGCCGCCTGCGCTCCGCCCGCAGCCTGATCTTCTTCGGGTCCATTCCCGCGGCCTTCAGCGCGCGGTCCCACGTGCCGTAGTAGTGTCGCGCGGCCCAGACCAGCCCGCTGTGCGTCTCGCGCGCGGTCGCGACGTTGAGCGACTCGCCGCGCTTGCGCAGGCGCCTGATCTCCGCGGCGACGCTCCGGCGGTCCCAGTCCCGGCGCTTGCGAATCCGTGAGACGTCGCACCCCGCGGCCTTGAGCGCCCGCTCCCACGCGCCGAAGTGGCGGCGCGCCGCGGACAGCAGGCCCGAGTTGATGGTGCGCATGCTGGCCGTGTTGAGCGGCTTGCGCGCCTTCTGCAGCGCCTTGATCTCCGCGACGATGCGCTTGCGCGACCAGTGGACGACGGCGCTGGTCTTCTCCGGGTCGACGCCGGCGGCGCGCAGCGCGTCGTTCCACGACGAGTAGTAGCGGCGGGCGGCGTTGAGCAGGCCGCAGTCCTCGCGCTCGACGTCGCGATACCGCAGCGACTCGCCGGCGCGCCTGCGCTCCTTGATACGGCTGACGACGCGCGTCGTGCTCCAGCGGGCGAAGCGCATGTGGCGCTCGTAGTCGACGCCCGCCGAGCGGACGGCCGTCGACCAGCGGCCGAAGATCTTCACCGCCAGGCGCAACAGCGGCGCGCGCTTGACGCGAACCGTCGCGAGATCCAGCGAACCGCCGGAGGCGTCTATCGACTTGATCCGGCGCAGGATGCCCTTGCGGTCGAGCGGGATGTACGTCCCGCCGCCCTTGAGCCTCCTGCGCGAGCGCGACTGGCGCACGCGCATCGCCTCGGGCACGAGGAAGTCCACCCCGTACTCTTGTCGGTACTCGTCGACGGTCAGCCCGTGCGTGTGGAGATGGGAGCCCGTTATCGTCGCGAACCAGCGGCCGCATTCCTTGCAGCGGATGCGGTCGGTTTTCGTCTGGACGACCGAGCCCCGTGTCTGGGTTCGTTGTGCCACGTGTGGCGCATTCCTCCCGCAGCCCCCCTGAAGATGCACACATCTAACATGGGGGGGAGGTTACCACAAGTTCGATGTTGGATTTGCGGCGAAGGGAGCGGGGAGGCGGCCCGACATTCACAAGCCCACGCCTCGCCGTCTGGTGAGACGGCGAGGTCATGGGATCGTGAAGGTCTGCTCCGTCGCCCACGCCGATCCGACGAACGCCCCGTCGACCGTCTGCACGCTCCAGTAGTACGTGCCGGCGGGCAGGCTCTTGAGTTGCCAGGACTTGGTATGAAGACGGCTGGGTATGCATCCGCTTGTCGGACGAACGAGAGATCAGATTCCCTGCCGCAAAGAACCGACGGCTCCGTGCGGCAACCGCCGAGCAGGTCTCCAATATCGAACTGATCTGCGACGGGACGGGGTTGCACTGGCCGGACGCGGACGAGGATCTCACCGTATCGGGAATCATCGCCGGGCGGTTCGGGCAGTAAGGTCGCTCGCCCGGGAGCGCGCTACCAGGCGCCTTCGAACGGCCGCGCGAAGCGCCTGGCGTACGCCTTATGCTTCCTGAGCTGGCCGTCCCAGTAGAACCTCGTCAGGCCGACGATCTTCATGAGCTTGAGCACGGCCTGCCCGAACCGCGTGAGGCGCTCGGTGCCCGCGAACTGATTCAGCAGCTCCGGGTCGAAGTCCCCCGTCTTCGCGAAGCGCTCGCCCAGCGCGGCGATGGTCGTGCGGACCTTCTTCGTCATCCTGGGGGGCATGACGTGAATGCCCTCGCACCCGCCCCGCACCATCGTCCCGACGTAGCGCGAGCCGAGCCGTCGGGCGAGCTTCTCGAGATAGCGCTCGACGAACCGCGAGTGGTGCGCCTCGGGGAAGCCCGACTGCACGAGAAAGAGAAGCGGCGGGTTCTGCGGCCTGCCCACCAGGGGCGCGAGCTTCTCGATGAAGGCCTTCACGATGCCCGGCATCGCGTCGGTGTACAGCGGGAAGGCGAGCATGACGATCTCGGCGTCGCGGAACGTGTCGGCGAATTCGCCATGCTTCTCGACGGCGCGCAGGTGATCGACCGTGTACGAGTTCCAGGGGACGGACTTCACGCCCTCCATGAACCACTCGATGAGGATCTCGGTGTTCCCGCTACGGCCGCGGGGCGAGCCATTGAACACGGTCAATCGCATCTGCTGTCTCCTGCGCGTCGCTCGCCGTCGTCCGGGCGAACTCCAGGCGCGATCTCAGATTGATGGTGAAGCGGCTCACGAGGTCCGTCACGACCTGCAGGTCCTCGTCATCGGTGTCGGGCGCGCACTCGAAGAGGGCGCCCCACCACGGATATCGGTCGTACCGCTTGCGATGGTGTACTTCGTCGCCGACCAGTGTCAGGTACGGGTGTACGAGGGGTATCAGCTTGTCCTGTGTCTTCTTGGTGAGCGCGCTGACGGTCCCCATGATCAGGGGCGTCGCTATGAGAACGAAGTCGCTGTTGATGACCGCCGCGCACACGTCGTGTGATTCGTCCTTGAAGGCGCACTCGCCCGGCGTCTTCCACCAGCACGACCAGCAGCCGGTGCAGTACCTGATGTTCATGTCGCGTAGCGTCATGAGTCTCACGTCATGCGTGCGCCTTTCGAGACGGGCGACGACCTCGTTCAGATATCTGGAGAGCGCTCCGGCGTCGGGGCTTCCGTCCAGGATGGCGATACGCATGGCTGTTTCCTCGGCCCGGCACGTACGTCGATCCGACACATCATGCACGTAACGCGTCCGCGCGCAAGATGGAGCGTTGGCGTCCACGGGCTTCACCCGTATTCACGCGCGCCGCTGCCCGCTCCGATACTCGCGAGCGCTCTCGCCCATGACTTTCCTGAACTGGCGCGCGAAGTAGTTGCTGTCGGAGAAGCCGACGCGAAAGGCCACCTCCGTGACACTGAGATCCCCCTGAGACAGCAACTCGGCGGCCCGCGAGATCCTGAGCCTGATGAGGTAGTCGATCGGCGACGAGTCGAGCGCCTGTCTGAACGCCCGCAGGAGACCACTCTTGGACATGTGCGCGACGTCCTGCAGCTCGGCGAGCGTGATCGGCTGCGCGTAGTTCTCCTCGATGTACGAAATCGTCTCGCCGATGCGCAGCAGCGACGCGGCCTCGGGCGCCTGTTCCCGGGAGTAGCAGCGCGACAAGTACCCGATCAGCTGCATGAGCACGGAGCGCGCCATGAAGCGATAGCCCGGCTCCTGGGCCCGCAGCTCGTCGTCGAGCGTCGCGACGAGGGACCGTACGTGCGCGAGCTGTTGCGTACCGAGGCGCAGGCGGCTTTCGAAGCGGTGGCGATCGCGGTAGCGCGGCTCGAGCGTGAACAGGGCGTGGTACCCGCTCAGGCTGCCCACGTCCATCGAGGGGAGCCCCATGCGTTCGGGGTGGAACAGCACGTTCGTGAGAACGAGGCCCCTCGTGGCATGGTAGCCGTGCGAGCGATCGCCCGAGATCACGAAGACGTCGCCCGCCACGATCGGGTATTCGCCGCCCTCGGTAGTGTGCACGCCGCCACCCGCGACGATGATCACCAGTTCCATCCACGGGTGCGAGTGCGCGAGGACGGGGTCCTGGGCGAAATCGCGCATGATGATGACGGGCACGTCGTCTGAGAAGACACGCGAGAGCTTGCGCGGCGCCGTGGTCATTCGGGCTCCATCATGCGGGATGACGCTATCGTGCTATATATTGGATCGATCGTCAAGGAGGGCGTCCATATCAATCGCTATATGGTACAGAGGCCCGATCGGTCGCTGAGACGATAGTGCTAACATGAGTCCGCGCCGCACGTGGAGGAGCATACGATGAACGACAAGCTGCTGAAGGAGTTTGCGTCGCCCGGTTCGCCGTACCGCGGAAAGCCCTTCTGGGCCTGGAACGGCAAGCTGCGGCCCGAGGAGTTGCGCCGCCAGATCAGGGTGATGCATCGCATGGGACTGGGCGGCTTCTTCATGCACTCGCGCGTCGGCCTGGACACGCCGTACCTGTCCGACGAGTGGTTCGAGTGCGTGAAGACGTGCATCGACGAGGCCGAGAAGCTCGACATGGAGGCCTGGATGTACGACGAAGACCGCTGGCCCTCGGGCGCTGCGGGCGGGCTCGTCACGAAGAACCCGAAGTACCGGCAGCGCGACCTGAAGATGGATCTCGTGAAGAGCCCCAGGAAGTTCAGGTGGCAGAAGGAGACGGTCGCGGCGTTCACGGCGCGGCTGATCGACGGCGGCGCGCGCGACGTGAAGCGGCTGGCGCGGGGGGCGGCCGTGAGAAGGCTCGAGCGCAAGGAAGTCATCCTCGCGTTCCGCATGGAAGTCCACGGCCCGTCGAGCTGGTACAACGGCCAGTCCTACCTCGACACGCTCAACCCGAAGGCGGTGGCCGAGTTCATCAAGGTCACGCACGACGCATACAAGAAGACCGTCGGCAAGCACTTCGGCGCGCGCGTGCCGGGCATCTTCACCGACGAGCCCAACTACGGCAGCAAGCTGCACACGAGGTGGGACGGCACGAGCGAGCACCGGCTCCCCTGGACCGACACGCTGCCCGCGGTCTTCAAGAAGCGCTACGGCTACGACCTGCTGCCGCACCTGGTCGAGCTGGTGTTCGACGTCGACGGCGAGCCGTTCACCCGGGCGCGGTACCACTACCACGACTGCGTGACGCAGATGTTCGTCGACGCGTTCGCGAAGCAGATCGGGAAGTGGTGCGACCAGAACAAGATCGCGCACACCGGCCACGTGCTGGCCGAGGACTCGCTCTCGAGCCAGACCAACGTCGTCGGCGACTGCATGCGCTTCTACGAGTACATGCAGGCCCCGGGGATGGACCTGCTGACCGAGCACTGGCGCGTCTACGACACCGCGAAGCAGGTGAGTTCCGCCGCGCGGCAGTTCGGCCGGAAGTGGCGGCTCACCGAGACGTACGGCTGCACGGGGTGGGACTTCCCGTTCGAGGGGCACAAGGCGCTCGGCGACTGGCAGGTCGCGCTCGGGATCAACAACCGCTGCCAGCACCTCTCGTGGTACACGATGGAGGGGCAGGCCAAGCGCGACTACCCCGCGGGCATCTTCTACCAGTCGCCGTGGTGGGAGCACTACGCGAAGGTCGAGGACTACTTCGCGCGCATCCTCGCCGTGATGACGCGCGGCGTCGAGGTCCGCGACCTGCTGGTGATACACCCGGTCGAGAGCACCTGGCTGCACGTGCGCGACGGCTGGCGTCGCAGCGACGTCACGCGCGAGCTCGACGGCCGCCTGATCGCGCTGCGCGCGGCGCTGCTGGGCGCGAACATCGACTTCGACTATGGCGATGAGGAGCTGCTGTCGCGTCACGCCGCCGCCTCGAAGAAGAAGGGTGTCCCCGTGCTGACCGTCGGCGAGGCGGAGTATCGCGCGGTGGTCGTGCCGCCGATGATCACGATCCGTTCTTCGACACTGAGGTTGTTGCGTGCGTTCCGCGACGTCGGTGGGACGGTCATATTCGCGGGTGACGTCGCGGAATACGTCGACGCATTGTCCTCGACGCGCGCGGTCGAGCTGGCGGAGGCGTGCACGCGCACGGGGGGCGCGGACGCGGCGCTGGTGCGCGCGGCCGAGGCCGAGGCGCGCCGCATCTCCATCACCGACGAGCGCGGCAGGCAGATCAACCCGGTCCTGCACCTGCTGCGCGAGGACAAGGACGCGGTTTACCTGTTCGTGTGCAACACCGGCACCGAGATGAAGGGCCCGAGCCAGGAGGACCCGATGGTGCGCGACCGCGCGGCGTCCTTCGACCGCGTCACGATCACGGGCTTCGCCGGATGCAAGGGCGCGCCCGTCGAGCTGGATCCGGACACGGGCGAGGTGCTGAAGGCGGTCGCGTCGCGCGCGGGGGGCGGCTGGGCGATCGAGACGGGCCTCCCCCGGGTGGGCAGTCGGCTGTTCGTGGTGCCGAAGAAGGCCGGCGGCCTCAAGGCGAAGGCGCACGCCGCGCTGAAGACGGTGAAGCGTACGAAGCTGGGCGGCGCGGCGTGGGACGTCGCGCTGTCCGAGGACAACTGCCTGGTCCTCGATCGTCCCGCGTTCGCCATCGGGGGCGCGGCGTGGCAGAGGCCCGAGGAGATCCTGCGCGTCGACCACGAGGTGCGGGACGCGCTGGGCGTCCAGCACCGCGGCGGACAGATGGTGCAGCCGTGGGCGCGCGAGAAGGTCGCGGGCGGCAAGACGGTGCGCGTCGCGCTGAAGTACACGTTCGACGTCAACGCGCTGCCGTCGGGCGCGTGCCATCTCGCGATCGAGCAGCCGAAGCGCTACGCGATCTCGCTCAACGGCAACCCGCTGAATGCCGACGCGGAGGCCGGCTGGTGGGTCGACCTGTCGCTGCGGAAGATCCCCTTCGACCCCGGGATTCTGCGGCCCGGGACGAACACGCTCGAGCTGACGTGCGAGTTCGACGCCGACCACCCCGGCCTGGAGATCGTCTATCTCCTCGGCTCGTTCGGAACGGCGGTGAAAGGTACGCGGGTGTCCATCGAGAAGGCGCCGCGTGTGCTCAGGCTCGGCGACTGGGGCGCGCAGGGCCTCGCCTTCTACTCGGGCTCGGTCGGCTACCGAACGACGGTCGCGGCGAAGCCCAGGAAGGGCGAGCGCGTCTTCGTCGAGGTCCCCGCGTACCGGGGCGTCGGCGTGCGCGTGCTGGTCGATGGCCGGAGCGCGGGCGTGATCGGATGGGAGCCGAACGAGGTCGAGATCACGAAGCTGCTCGGGCGCGGCGCGGCCGAGGTGTGCGTCGAGGTGCTGGGCCACCGGCGAAACTCGCACGGACCGTTGCACTACCACGAGAAGTGGCCGAGTTGGACCGGCCCCGGTCAGTTCGTGTCGGGCGGGAAGCAGTGGATCGACGGCTACCAGCTGGTCCCGTGCGGGTTGATGAAGCCGCCGATGCTGGTCGTGAAGAAGTAGCGTACGCGACGGGTCCCGACGGGGCTACTCGTTCGGCGCGGGCGTCGAGTGCGCCGGGGTGTCGGGGGCCTCGGCGGCGGGACCCGCGGCGCGCAGGGCGAGCAACAGCAGCGTCACGAACACGGCGATGCCGATACCGATGCCGATGGCGAGCCAGGACACGGACGAGTCCTGGTGCTTGAGGCGCTTCGCGACGACGTTGCGGATGGCCATCGAGTCGGGTCCGGGTGACGTCTTCGTGCCCGCGGAGTCGGCCGAGGCCCTCGAGGCCGGGATCAGGGCCGTGCGCTCGTCGTCGGTGAGTGCCTTCGCGCATTTCGGGCAGAAGGCCACCGACTTCGTGGCGATCGCCGCCCCGGTGCGGATGTCCTCGCGCTCGACGACCGCGGAGCACTGGCTGCAGAAGACCTTCGTGTCGCTCATCGCATCCTCGCGTGCAGGAACTTACCCTACCAGCTTGGCGGAGGCAAACGTGCGCGCGACGACGGCGCAGGAGGGCAACGGGGGCCGGCGGATCAGTCGTTCGACTTCCCACCGGCCTTGTCGGCGTGGCGATACTTGTCGATGATCGCCTTCACCTCGTCGGGGTTGGGCATGCCCTCGGCGTAGATTTCCATGCTGCCCTGTCCCGCCGAGGCGATGCCGATCGTGCCGACGCTGAAGATGCGCTGGAAGAACGTCTGGCTGAGCTGAACGTTGCGCACGTCGGTGTGGTAGACCTCGGTGACGCTGCGCGACAGGATGCCGCGGTGCAGGATGGTCTTCGTGTCGGTCAGGATCAGGTTGGTGGCCTTGCCGCTGAGCCACCAGTAGAGGAGGACGATGAAGCCGAACGCGGCGAGGCCCAGCGAGACGAACTTCAGATAGGGGAAGTCCTTGATGGGCTCTTCCCCGGTGAAGAAGTAATAGGCGCCCGCGAGGCCCCCCAGGAAGAATACGACCATGAGCGTGTAGGAGATGGGCTTGCGCCTGAAGTACGACGGGTTCTCGTCATACAGCGGCTTGTCGTCTGGCATGGGCGTTCCTCCGTGGGCGGTTGCCTCGTGAGCAGTATGCACGCGGCGGCGGGTTAATCAAGCGTCGACTCGGGTCTCTGCGGGGTCACCGACGATGTGGCCCGAGATACCAGTGCCGCCCCGGAGGCTCGGCGAGGACGATCGCGTGGACGGAGAGGGCGAACGCTCCGGCCGCTGCAGCCGTCGCCGCCGCCAGACGTCTACGACCGCCCATATCCATGGAACCGCTCCGTCGGGACTCAGAAGGGCCGCGAGCGACTCGTCGCGCGCGGCCCTCGAGAATAGCCTCGTCTGCGGCGGAACTCAAACGCAGCTGCTCATGCCTTCACGCTCGACCGCCTGCCCACTTCCCGCAGCGTCTCGACGTCCGTCGGGTGGATCGACCCATCCGGCAGCGGCCCGGTGTTCAACAGGAGGTTGCAGTCTTTCGCGGCGGCGTCGGCGAGCATCTGCACCACCTCGTCCGGCGTGCGGTGCTTGCCGTCGTCGGCCTCGACGTAGCCCCACTTGCCGGGCTGCAGCGTGTCGCAGATCTCGTTGTGCTTGTTCTTGTTCTTCTCCCACGCCGCGGTCGCGACCTCGAGCGAGCGCGGGTTCTCGAGGCGATGTGCGAGCGACCCGGCCTTGCGTTCGGGCGCGGCGAAGTCCTCGTCGCCGTTGGCGCCCTGCTTGAACGAGATCAGGCACCCGGGCTGCAGCTTCCTGACGAGCGCGTACGTCTCGTCGGGCGCGAACAGGTCCGGCCGATGGTAGAACGGCATGATCGGGTCGAACCATATCCCGCCGATGGGACCGTACTGCGTCAGCAACTCCTCGAGCTGCGCGTGCACGAACGCCAGGTACTTCTTCGAGTCGGCGTCCTCCTTCCAGAGGTACTCCGGCTGGTCGTCCTCGTAGTCCGGCCGGGCCATCGGCGAGCCGGCCGAACGCGGGAAGAAATAGGGGTGCCGCCAGTCGGCGGCGTAGGAGTAGTACAGGAAGAGCCTGAGTCCCTTCCTGTCGCACGCGGCCGCGAGCTCCGCGACCAGGTCGCGTTTCGCCGGGGAGTTCGTGCTGGAGAAGTCGGTCTGCTTCGTGTCGAACAGGCAGAACGAATCGTGGTGGCGGCTCGTGATGTTGACGTAGGTCATGCCCGCGTCGCG
>Ga0272442_10006501_pt1 | contig 15352 bp, 13 predicted proteins | sample SSMForm2O_FD_200262 | JGI IMG/M metagenome (GOLD analysis project Ga0272442, IMG submission 200262) | Marine sediment archaeal communities from Little Sippewissett salt marsh, Falmouth, MA, United States - SSM-Form-2O | ecosystem: Environmental > Aquatic > Marine > Wetlands > Sediment ...
CAAACGGCTCAAAAAAACTCGCTGATTTTGCTTTGATGTTCAATCTTTCTTCTTTCAACCTTTTTACCTTCTAGTCTGTCTTTTAAACTATAAACATAATTGTACATCTTTTTCTCCTTTCTAACACTGCTCCAGTAATATCCTTCATCCCTTGAATCCTTCATTATCAGAATCCTTACCTCACCCGGTAACCCATCTCTTGCTGTTCTGCCCTTTCGCTGTATATGCCTTATAGCAGAGGGTACAGGCTCATAAAACAACACCTGGCTGGTTGCAGGTATATCGATACCTTCCTCACCAATACTTGTAGAAATCAACACGTTATAAATCCCATTTCTGAATTCATCAAGGATCTGCTTTTGCTCCTTCTGGCTCATGCCTTTTTCTTTAGATGTTTTTCCTGTCTGACCAATGAACTTGACAGCCTTTGCTCCCTCAATAGAGTTTAACTTAGGGACTAACATATCAATTGTATCACGATACTCAGCAAAAACCATTATCCGCCCGTCTTTTTTATACTTAAGATGACGTTTAACAATCTCCATCGCCATATCTAACTTCGGTTGTACCTCCTTTATATGTTCTATGCCCTCTTTGATATCATTATATAACTTGTGTTTCTTTATCCTCTTTGTAGCTCTTGAGTTATCACTTTCCAGCTTTGAGACATATCTCTTTGCTACCTTAATCCCTTGGCTTGTCAGCATATCCTTCAAATGAGACAGTTTAATAATAGAAGACACGAGAGTTAATCCATGATAAAGACTTCCCCCTCTACGACCAAGATTATCTCTCATTCGTTTTTGAATCTCTACCAATGCCTTCTTACTCAGCTTATCAGGAGTAAGATTTTTAGCCTGACTTGTATATCTATATAAATCATCTAAGTTCTCCTGTAAAATCATATCGATTTTCAACATAATCTTCTTTATCCCATCAGGCATATCAATAAGGTGCCACTGCAGATACCTGCTGGACAGATAAGGTCGTACATCTTTATCCCATTCATTTCTAACCTCAATATGATTTATACCAAGTTTAACAACAGATTCCTTTAATATCTCAAAATCATTTCCAGGCGAGGCTGTAAGACCTAAAATCTGAGAACCACTTATTAAGCGATATTTATCTACGATTTTTACATATGCATAATTTCCAACAGTTCTGTGAACTTCATCAAAAATAATCAAACCATACTCATCTAACGATAGATGTTTGTCGATATCATTCTGTATGGTCTGAGGCGTAGCAACAACAACCTTTACCTTATTGTATATCTCCTTTCTTTTCTTTTGCGTAAAAGTCTCACCAGTTACAACAGCAACATCTCCATCAGAAAGAGTTGTAAACTTTTTAATTGATGAGGCATGCTGTTCACATAGAGGCTTAGTGGGAGCAAGGAATAACACCTTTCCACCTGAACATAATTTTAATTGCCAATACCAGTACCCCTATGATAGTCTTTCCAAGACCAGTGGGTAAAATAACCAGGGAATTCCTATCTTTAACTTTCTCATATATGTTAACTTGATACAACCTCTTCTCGATTTTATGTGACTTTATAAGATCATGTTCAATGTACTCTTTCATCTTCAACCCTTTCTCAAAAGGATCATAACAATATATAAAATGATTTTAAATTGATAAATCGTTCTATAAAAGGAAAAGGGCGTAATAATCTACTTTACATCTCCATTTTTTAACTCGCGTTCGCGTCTTTTTAATTATCCTTCTAAATTCAGTTTGAGAGAAAAGGTTTATTCAATATTGAAAGATAAAAAAGGAATTTTTAACTATTATGAATCAATGCTAAATATGGGGGAGGTATTAGGGAGTCTAGTTAAGAAGAGGCAGCATACAAAAATTTCTTTTTTACTAGACTCCCCGTCAATATAAATTGAGAATTTTCGTTTTTATGATGTTTTGACCGTATATTGTTACCATTCCCATTCTGCATTACGAAAATATCCCCAGATCATTGTACTGTTTTCAAGTGTTGGATCAGTGATTCCCCAGAAATATTCTATTTGTAGATGGATACTATCAGTATTTTCAAGCATTGTCATTAGTATAAAAAAGGGTATTGGCATAACTACAAAAAGAGCTGCATTATTAAGTTGAAAATCCACGTCTTTCAATGAGCCTACATAAAATTCTTCAGGTGTACCTTCAACCTCTGCATGGTCCACTACAATGAAACCTTTTTTTGCCACTCCAGTAGAGAGTGGTTTAGTTATCATATCATTTTCCACATTTATTGCAATGGTCAATGGTACTACTGCAGTTACCAACAGCAATATACAAACAAATATTCCAATTATTTTTTTATTCATATTGTACACCTCTAATAAAAATATTAAGATATCATATATAAAATGTTTTATCAATAATTTGTACAATATAATAATTTATTATCATAAATATAGCTTTATGACAAAAAAATAAACCCAAAATATGTAACTATATTGGAAAAATAACTTACATAACCTTATCCCTCCTATCTCCTTCCTTGAGAAACAGGTTATTTAAAGAGTAAAAAAAGATTCTATATTGCTCTCTTCAACTTACAAGGTTGATATGAATACAACCAATATGCATAACCTGGCAAAAATGTATCTGCAAAGATGTAACTCTGATTAACTCTTTCCCAACCAAATACATAATCACTAATAATATCAGTTGCTACTGCATCATCCCATAGAATATCATTTACCATAATGTTGGTTTTGACTACAGGTTGGTCATATGACAATCCAACTATATTCCAATTTGCATCAAGATCAGTAATATAATTATCTGGTGTGACAGTAATATTTTCAATCCATAGTTCACATGGTTCATATGCGTAGATCCAGAAACCATAACCAGGTTCAAGAATATAAGCGAAATTGTAGCTCTGGGAATTACGGTTCCAGCCAAAGATATAATCATTAATATATCCATTGATAACTGCATCATCCCAGTAATATTTAGTCAAATTATAAAATACGAAAATATCTACTTTTTCAACAGATTTGTTAAAAGGCAGGGAAATGAAATTCCATCCATCAAGAACGGACAATGAGAATGACGTCTCGTTAATTGCTGTTTTTATAAGCCAGACATCATGTACCCCTGCGCCATAAGAAAGAGTATGTCCAGTTATGATATATCCACCATCAGATGTTTGTATAACCGAGTAGCCTACATCAGAGTAAGTTCCACCATATGTATTATTGAATAGTTCATTTCCCATTCCGTCTGTTTTTATAAGCCAGATATCATCACCACCTGCACCAAATGACATAGTATAACCAGTGATTATATATCCACCATCAGATGTTTGATAAACAGAGTATCCGTAATCTCTATTAGCCCCTCCAAATGTGTTGTTCCATTGTTCATTTCCCGATGCATCTGTTTTTATAAGCAAGACATCATCTAAACCTGCCCCAAAACTTGATGTATATCCAGCTATAATATATCCTTCATCGGTAGTTTGTTGAACGGAATATCCTCTATCCACGTCAGTTCCACCAAATGCCTTATTCCATTCTTCATTCCCAAAGTCATCTGTTTTTATCAGCCAGACATTACCTAAATAACCAACACCATATGAATACGTCCATCCTGTGATGATGTATCCACCATCAGATGTCAGATTAATTGACCATGCACCATCGGAGCTATACCCTCCTAAAGTTTTGTTCCATTCTTCATTACCAGATTCATCCGTTTTTATCAGCCAAACATCTACACCACCTGTGCCAAAAGATAAGGTATGACCAGCGATAATATATCCACAATCAGATGTTTGAAGGACAGAGGTACCGCGATCGTCATTACTCCCGCCGAATGTATTATTCCATTCTTCATTGCCTGCGTTATCTGTCTTAACAAGCCAGACATCATCTAAGCCTGCACCAAAAGAATTGGTATATCCAGTTATAATATACCCGCCATCGGATGTTTGTATAACGGATTCACCTTCATCGTCATTATTCCCGCCGAATGTATTATTCCATTCTTCATTGCCTGCGTTATCTGTCTTAATAAGCCATATATTGCGACCACCAACACCATACGAACGGGTGTATCCAGTGATAATGTAACCTTCATCAGTTGTTTGTTGAACAGAGTGACCAACATCAATATTGCTTCCTCCAAATGTTGTATTCCACCCATCTTTTTGTAAATATAAATTAGTGCAAAAATAATTCCTTGAATTTTCATCATTAATTGTTCCACCCATGTTTGGAAAAATAATTACTCCAATAAACAATCCTATTGAAACAAAAACAAGAACTTTTATAGGTAAAATAATTTTCATATTTTGTGTCTCCCTAAGTTTATTGTAATCACTTATTATAATTTAAATCTTCTGTACATAATAAAAAGAAACAAGAGCCTATACCATTCACTTTGGAGTACATGGTTGGTAAGTATGTACCCAATACGCTTTCCAGGAAAAAAGTATCACCAAAGATGTAGCCCTGACTTATACGACTCCAACCGAATGTAAAATTGCTGTTTACCTATTTTATACCTTCTTATATCACATTGTCAAAGAGACAGATTATGGAATAAACAAAAATGGTCCAATGATAAAACCGTTAGTCTCATCTGAATAAAACACATTTTCATCACAGAATACAGTGATAACCATAGAAAAAACTACAAAACCAATAAAAAAAGAATTTGAGCGACTTATAACCCAATCACTTGGCTCCATTTCATCAGCAATTTTCATATCTCTATTGTTATAAAGAATACTACCATTTACAATTATATCTGTTAATTTAATATTGTGAGCTGTTTCATCGCCAATATTTTTCACTCTGAATGCAGGTGATGGAAAATGCGGTCCTGAAAGGATTTCAATATTTAATACCGGTCCACTTTGATTATGATTAGCTCCCATTACCAGGGGCAGAGACATCAGCATCATAAGGCAGATGACAATAACCGCCAAGATCTTCTTTCTAAAGCTTATATTCATTATATCATATAATCCTGAATATTTTACCATATTACCAGTTAGGGTTTTGTATATAACATGTTCTATCAGAAAGTTGTGCAAAATTAGAATAAATAAGAGATTACAGGACAGCATGCACAATATCTGAGAGTGAGACGTTGAATTATACAAATTAAAAAATATCTCTTTTTCCTTTTATTTCTAATCAGGAAGAACGGTATTTTGCTTAGTATATGAGAATAAAAGTACAAAGAAGACAGCTTTATATATAATTAATTTTAGATTTTTTTTAAATTCTCAATCCGAAAATAAATAAACCTATCAATAATGCTTTAAGAGTAATTGATATAGAATCAGCATTTATAGCATTCGCAGAATGGATTATTCTAATAGGAACAAGACCAATGACAATTGGATAAAAAAATATACTTATTTATTCATCTGGGTTTAATGAATCTATCCCTACAGTTAAATTATTTCCAAATCCTAAAATAATGAATCCTTCAACCTCAACTAATAGAGTAACTTTATAAGCTATTTCATCTCCGATGTTTTTCAAATAAAGCCGTTTAGTTACTTCATCAAAGTAAAATTGGAGTATAGGATTATTAAATTCAATCTTATTGTTGCAGGAATTTAATGAATCCCTACTATTGTTGTTATAAAAAGTGAGGTCAGGATAAGTGAAATAATTAAATATACTATAGCTTTACTTTTCATTTATGACACCTCTAGAATGGGTATGTCATATGGTTCTTTTGCTGGATGCCAATCTAAATTAATCCAAGGAATATAATACGGGGGTCGATCTGATATCCTACCATAGATTGGATATGGTAGAAATCGAGGTTCATCCCAGTAATTACCCTTCCAATGACAGAAGTAAGCCTTTGTGAATCTTGCGTCTATGGCGTTGTCAATGAAATTATTTTGTTCAATTTTCGTAAAAAACGAAGAATAAATAGATAATGATGGAAAGGCATTGTTTCCTGCATATGTAATATTATTTCTATAAACGTAAGTATTAAGAGAGCTAGTAAAAAATATGTTAAAACGACGATTTGAGCTAATAACGTTTCCAGAAATAATGGTGTTCTTGTTGAGATATATCACATTGGGTTTGGGACTAGGTTTTTCCATATATATTCCATCCCAGTTATTTGAAATGACATTACTTGAAATAATACTATTACTACAGTTACCTAATAATATACCAATACCACCATTAAAGCTTATGTTGTTATCAAGGATAGTGTTATTATTAGAAGAGTCATAAAGACGAATACCACAACCTACTGAACTAATGGAGTTATTCCTAATATGACAATCATTGGTTTTAAATAACAATATACCAGTAGAAACATTGGAAATCTCAAGGTTCTCGACAGTAATATTATTACATTTCATTAGAATAATTTGCCCTGCGTCATTTTCTATGAGCTTATTCGATTCACCATCCCAATACACAAGACGCTTTCCATTAATTGTATTGTTTATAACAATATTTGGATATGAAGGAGGTGCAATAGACAAATAATATATTGAGATGCCTCTGTTGAAAAACGTGTTATCAATAATAAAATTACCTGAACTTATTATATTGATACCTCTAAGAATATTCTTAGAAATGATATTACCAGATGAGGCAAGTTTAATGCTACAGTAGCCATTGTTAGAGAGAAGGTTATAAGAAATAGTGTTGTTTCTGCTGGGTTTATCAATACTAATACCATAATCAACCGCATGTGTTATTATGTTTTCAGTAAGTATATTGTTAGATGAACCTATGGATACAGTATTATAGTATCCATTTTGCATTGTAAATCTACGTATTATACAATTGTCAGCAGAAACATATAGAGCCTCATCATTTTTATCTCCATCAATAACTGTTGTAACCCTATCTTCACCCGTCAGAGCAATTGTTTTATTCACAACAACATTCTCATAATACGTTCCACTGTACACAAATACAGTATCACCATTATTTGCATCATCTATTGCACTCTGTATAGCAGTATAATTTCCATCTCCACTTCCACCAACATACAATGTTTTTCCAAAAGGCATCAAGACAAAATCATAGGTTGTATTCTCACCGATACTCATCTCTACCCAGATAGTTTTATAACCTGCTTTAGAGGCACTAACATTCCAAAGACAGAAAATAAGTGGCATATTGTCGATGTAATAATAACCCGAAGAATCACTAACATTCTCAAAATAATTTTCACCACATACTGCACGAATAACAGCTCCCTCTATTGGATTCATCGAGGCGTCTTTAACAAAACCTGATAAGGAACCGGTCTCATCATAATAGACAGTCTGGTTAGATGTTGGTTCACTGGTAATGATACTTGGTGCATACGCTATACCAATGAACAACAGGATAATCGCTGAAGTTAATAATTTCATAAAACCTGTTTTCATCATATATTAGCACCAATGTTTTCCACAACTATCTCTTCATAAGTTCCCCATAACATAAAATAACGTGGAATAAGAAGAAAAGGAAGACCTTTTGAATAGAAAAACTGCCCTTCCAGTCCTTTTATATAAACTCTATTGGTTCCATTATATATTGTTATGTTTTTATCATCAGATAACCCTGTGATATAACCATATCTTTTGGAAAGATTAGATGGTATCTTTTTTTCATAGGAAACTGTTATTTCCAAATCGGTAACATTGATTTCAAGATATGGAATAATAAATTGCAATATTTTTGAATTTAGAATTCGTTCAATTTGTTGAATTTCAGAAGGATTTCCATCTAATATATCAAGTTTAAAAAAAAGCAACGGTCCCATCGTAACAACTATTGTTTCATTTTTGTTAAGCTCTTCTTCATCATAGTTCTCACGAATGGAATTTTCTATATCTAAAAAATCAGCATTAATGGATGCAGCAAAGGTTAAACCAAAGAAAAATAGTATAATACTAATCGTAAACAGTTTCTTCATAATGTTCTCCCAATATATATAATACATTATCACACCTTAAATTTTTCTATAAATATATATTTCGTGACAAATCAATGGTTGCAATTTCTTCTTTTGCCGCTATACATTTTCCACCCTCTTGAAAAGATTGAACGGTATAAGGATTAGTTATTCTTATTATCTCCGTTTCCTGTTAGCATCATTGGCATCTCCAATACAATACAACTTATCAAAACTAATTAAAAACACAATTTATATAGTGACTATATTTACTATGACTTTTGCGCTTGTATCACGTGACTGGAGAAAGAGATAATGGACATAATAAGTTTAGTTTCTATAATTGCCATTTGTGTAATAGTTGGGACACTTACTATCGCATATGCAAAAAAGTTGCTGATAACATATGCACTGATATTTGCAAATTTTATTGTCTTTGTGATATCAGTTATTTTTCCTGAAGTGATCTATGATTTGGGATTTCGACCAATTTATCTCTCGCCGGAGTACACACCTCAACTTTATACCTTGTTTACCTCCATGTTCATACATGGTGGTTTTCTTCATATCATTGGAAACATGATGGTTTTTTTCTTTGTGGGAATGGCATTTGAAAAAAGAATAGGTTGGAAGAAATTTTTGACTATTTATCTGTTAACTGGGGTGTGTGGCGCACTAACTCATTCATTACTTAATCTTGGTTCCGGAATTGTATTAATCGGAGCATCTGGTGCAATATTTGGTATCCTGGGTGCATTCGCATTTTCATATCCCAGAGATGAAGTAGTTATGCCAATTCCCCTAGGCATAATTATGGTATTTCGCCGTATCAAGGTAGTCTATGCTGTACTTATTTTTGCTGTGATGGAAACCGTAATCGTTATGTTAGACGTTCAGGATACTACCGCCCATTTTGCACATATCGGTGGCCTGGTTAGTGGAGTGGTTCTTGCTGCTATTATCATCAAAAATAAAAGAACGGGCACAGACAATACAGCCTCAGCAGAAACAATATATTATGATACGCAATATCCACCAAAACTAAAAAAGATTAATTTTTCAGTTCTTCGAAACCTGGCTACAACCCCTGATCTTGTTGATGAGTTAAAAAGGATAGAAAACGAGACAGTTCCACAAGTAAGAGATATCTGGCTTGAACACTTTCTTGATAGGACAAAATGCCCCAAATGTAATAAATCTTTGAATCATTTTGATGGAAAGACATGGTGTGAGGATTGTGGTTTTAAAATCAACTACTGACACTTTTAAATAGAAAAGCTAAGGCTCACCAATTCGCCAAATAACAGATAGCTAGATATGATATAACCAGCTATCGCGCCACCGCAAAGACAAGGTAGTCCGGCCTGCGGTTTTCCTTTCATCACAAAGGTCATAAGAATTGCAAAACCAACCAGTGTACCAATCATCACTGATATAGCTACTGGTAGACCGTTATTAACATTATTGTAAACAGCTGCAACAAGAATCCCTGGCATTACAACGTCTCCCAATCCCATGAAAAAAGCATCTCGTCTGTCATCCTCTTTGAGTTTTTCTTTCAAACGCTTTGTTTCTTTTATTAACGAATACCCTCTTGTTTTTGGTATAACCAATAGGACGGGTAGTTTAAGATCCATGACAGTATCCGCAAGATCAATCATATGTTTAGTTTTATAGACAGATATTGCATCATAGATGGCCAGACCAATCAGTAAAATAAGAACTAGAAAAACACCCAGCGACATACCAAATATAACAATAGCACCCGTACCTATTATACCACCACAAACGTCAATTATATACCACTCAGGATACTTTAAAAGCGTCACAACAAGAACAATTGCAGCAATTACAGCAGTAACTAAAGCAAATTCTGAAAATACAGGTGGAAAAGTGAGATAGAACAGCGGCAAAAAAAACGCGTAAAAAGAAGTATAACCCACTGCACCCAAAATAACAACCTGTATGAACTGCTTCTTCCAAAACTTTGCAATAAGTAAAATTAAAACAGTAAAAACAATCATTATCATAAAAATATACACAATATTCATAGGATCGTTTGGATTCTCAAATGCTGGTTCAATTCCTGCTGATTTAAAAGGAGTTGTAATCAACAAAGAAAGACCGTGAATGAGAACAAATAAACAACCCATTAAAAAAACAGCTAAAATCTCATTTTTTTTTACGGATTTCTCTCTCGCCATTGATTTCAAAGAACAATATTTACCTATATATAATAACGGTTTTGATGAAAAACATTCTTTAATATAATGATTGACAAAAAGATTTTCACCCATGATTTTCCAGTCGAGTCTCTTTCAGTGATAATGAACGGATTTATGACCAACACTATAATTACAAATAAGAGTGGAAATGATAATAGGTTTGAGGAAGCGAAAGTATGGTTTTAAAAAAGCCAGTAAATTCGAATTTTTCTACATAAAACAGATCCATGTATATAGTTTATGCAAGGAAAATATAGCAAATAAAAAACAAATATAATATTAGGAGAAATGCCCCTTCTTTTCTCGAAATAACATGTCCAGTATAAAGTACCGGAAACATAACAAGAGTCACAACCATAAGAATCAATAGATTACCAATGGAGTTTACTGCATTTAATGGTATAAGAAGAGCACTAGCACCAAGTATTAGAAAAATATTAAAAACATTTGATCCAATTACATTTCCTACAGCAATATCTGATTCATGTTTATAGGCAGCCATTGCAGAAACCACCAATTCTGGAAGAGATGTACCAACTGCCACCATCGATAGAGCAATAATCATCTCCGGAATACCAAAGAAATCTGCAATAGATAAAGCTGATTCTATCAGCAACCAAGCCCCAACAACAACACCGGTTATTCCTAATATAATAAAAATTAAGTTTTTGATCGTCTTACCAGATCCGTATTTTTCTACGTCATTGCTTCTTTCTTTTTTTGCACATTGAATAAAGTAAACAACGAATACTGCAAATAAGACAAGGAAAATTGCTCCTCCAATCAAATGATGGGTATCCAACAAGCCAAAAAATGATGAGAGCAAGAGAACAATAGTAGCTACTATGATAATAGGCATCTCACGTTTTATGATGGTTTTTTTGACTTTTATTGGCCTAATTATTGCACTTATCCCAAGTACAAGTAAAAGATTTGCAACACAAGAGCCGATAATATTTCCCATAGAGATGTCTGCATGAGATTGAAAAGCTGCACCAACCGAGATCGCAAATTCAGGTGCGGAGGTACCAAATGCAACAACGATTACTGAGATAATTAATGAAGAAATACCAAGATGAACTGCGGTTTTTGATGTTCCATCTACCAGGATATCCGAGCACTTGTAGAGAAAAATAACTCCAACAATAAACGCTAGAATTGCAAGACCTATTGAAAGCATAATGACTCATAATCAAAACGGTTATTTATATAGCTAAGTAAAAGAGCAAAGGTAAGTAGACAATATCTGATCCCCATAAATCCATAAAACAAACCTTTTTGTATGGATGGTAATTAAGATTTTCTGAGTTAAAATGTCAATGGGAAGTCTTACATTCATTGGTTTAGGCCTATATGATGAAAAAGATATATCAATAAAGGGACTTGAAGAAATCAACAATTGCGACGAAGTCTATGCAGAGTTCTACACTGCAAAGCTTATTGGAACAAACAAAAACAAAATCGAAGAAAAGGTTGGAAAAACTATTAAGATACTTTCAAGAGAAGAAACTGAAAAAGGCGATAAAATACTAAAGTCTGCCACAAATAAAAATATTGCTTTTTTAACATGTGGCGACTCAATGACTGCTACAACTCACGTTGATCTTAGATTAAGAGCCGTAGATATGGGAATTAAGACAAAGGTTGTACACGGTAGTAGCATCGTCACCGCGGTTCCAGGACTGCTTGGTTTACAAAATTACAAGTTTGGTAGGACCACAACACTTGCATTTCCAGAAAAAGATTATTTCCCAACAAGTCCTTACAACGTTATAAAGGATAACCGGGAGATGGGTCTACATACTCTTGTACTTCTTGATATTCAGGCAAATAAGGAAAGATACATGACAGCTAACGAAGGAATGGCGCTATTATTAGAAATGGGAAAAAAATTAAAAGAACAAATTATCAACGAAGATACCATAGTTTGCACAGTAGCTCGTGCAGGATCATCAAATTCAATAGTCATGGCAGACAGGATGGGTACTTTAAAGGACAAAAAGTTTGGTCCCCCCCTTCATACATTGGTTGTACCCGGGGAACTTCATTTTAAGGAAATAGAGGCACTTGAAAAACTTGCAAATCTGCCCGTGGAGCTTGGTAAAAAATTACAAAAACTATAATAACTAAATGCTGTATTATTCTGAAAAATTGGGGATCTAGGATGCAACAAAAAGATGGTATTGTCGGTTTTATATATGGAGATGTTGGCTCGACTGAGTTTAATTTTACAGTGAACGGCCAAGGCATACGAAAGTTTGACTACATATATGCGCCTCACAAAGAGGGAAATATGCTCGCTCAGGTAATGGACATAAAGCAGCTCTCTGACCTCAAATTTGATGAAGCAATACGTATGACAAGCAACGATGAAACTCTTCACATAAAGAACAAGGTTTCCGCATTTGCAGATGTAATTGGATATCGTGACAAAAAAGGGCTTTTACAGTCACCTCGTACTCCTTTCGATGCAGGTAGCGGAATAGTACGTGCTGATGAAGATCTTATCAGGCAAGTTCTAGGACTAAATGCTGCCAAAGAGAATGGAGCATATATTGGCCTATTGAAAGGACATAAACTGAAAGTTTATCTGAATGTTGATTCTCTAATTCAAAAACATATTTGCGTACTAGCAAAAACAGGTGGGGGTAAGAGCTATGCATGTGGCGTTCTTGTAGAAGAGTTATTAAAGAAAAAAATACCAATGGTTATAATCGATACACATGGAGAATACCACTCACTCACAAAGCCAAACAAGAGTCGAAAAGATAAGACAAACATGGAAAGATTTGGTGTCAAGCAACGAGATTATTCCAGCCAAATGACCGAGTTTTCTCCACTTGGCGGACGAGGTAGTACAAAACATCTTACTCTCAGTGGCCTTAATCTTGAAGCACGTGAGATAACAGATCTTCTTTCTGCAAAGCTATCTGGCCCCCAGATAGGAGTATTATATCAGGCAATCAAAGAGGTTAAAGAATACAAACAAGTCTATGATCTCAGAGATTTAATAGACGCTGTTAACAGAAGTAAAAGTAACGCTAGATGGAATGTTATAGCTTCACTTGAATCACTCGATTCAATAGGCGTTTTCTCAGAACAAGGAACAGCTACCAGAGAACTTGTTAGAAATGGAAAGTGCTCCACAATCAACATGAAAGGTGTTCCCCCAGATGTACAAGAGGTTGTAGTAGCACGCTTAACCAAAGAATTGTTTGATGATCGTAAAGCTGGTAAAATCCCACCGTTCCTATTTATGGTGGAGGAAGCACATAACTACTGTCCAGAGCGAGGGTTTAGAAGTGCCGTTTCATCCAACATTCTGCGTACAATTGCTTCAGAGGGTAGAAAATTTGGAATGGGACTTTGTATTATCAGCCAACGTCCAGCTAAAGTAGACAAAAACATAATTTCACAGTGCAATACAAATATAATTCTAAAAGTAACAAATCCCAATGATCTCAAAGCCATTATTCAATCAGTCGAGGGTTTAACTAATCAGACCTACCGCGAAATACAACGTCTTCCAATTGGTGTAGCTCTCATTTCTGGTGCTTCTCTTCAGATACCAATCATGACTGAGATACGTACACGGGAAACAAGCCATGGAGGCAAATCAGTAAATATAACTAAAGAAGGAGGATTATCTGACAAATCCCCCAGTATGTCAATTCCTGAACTACAACCAAGAGTGCAATATGGAATTCCAACTGATTTACCAGAAACAATACCTGTTAGAAACAAATCCACAAAAAAAGCTTTGAATGTAAATAGAGTAGCTAAGAGACTTGGTTGGGTTTCTACTGATGATCCAGACGAAGCGATAAAAATACTTACAAAAGAAGCTGAAAAGATGAAAGAAAATGTCTACAAATATCTTGAATCACTGGCTAAACTCGGTGAAAACTATTGCTATGAAGAAAATCCAGAATGTATCAAATGCCCAATGAAAGAAAGTTGTAAATACCGTACTTCAACTTACAAAAAAACAGGATTTTTTAGGAAGAAATAAAAGATATTATGGATAAAAAAAGAAGAATTATTGAAGTTTTAGCTCTTGTACTATTTATATTAATTATGTCTACATCAGGGTGTTTAGAGTATTTTAACTTTGATTTTGACGGCGGCACAACATATGAATCCCACCATACAAAAATTAGATATATAATCAGTTATGGTTACAAAGTAAACTGCAGTGGGACTGGGAAATATTCAATATATTATGATTGTAATCTACCAGAAATCTTGCTTGGATCTTTATCCACAGAGAGATTATATCAACAAAATTATAAAAGCACTTCCCAGGCAAATAATACAGTAATAAGATGGAACATAAGTGGAAAAGATAGTCATTATTATAAAATAGGTATCCGTGCAAATGTCGAAACGGAGAGTTTTCTTGTCAACAATTTAAATGGCGATGGCGCACTGACACTACAAGAAATTAAAACATTTTATCCGAATCTTATAGATCAATACTGCAAGGAACAGTCAGATAGCAATATTATATATATAGATCCAGGTAATCCCAATATAAAATCAACCGCTCAAACTGTGTTTAAGAAGGCAAATAGCAACAACTCATTTATTGTAGCAAAAGAACTTTTTACATGGCTTAAACAAAATACAGTTTACAAGATGCATACGATTTATAATAATGTTCAACCTTCAATCAATACTTATCAACTGGGATCAGGGGATTGCGATGACCTTTCGTTCCTATACATATCCTTATGTCGCTCAGTAGGCATACCCGCAAGGTTCATAAGTGGATTTCTATTAGAAGAATCAAATGGAGTTGCCAGTGCAATCGGTCATGTATGGGTTGAGATTTTTGTAGGGGAAAACATCAGCAACGATGGATGGATACCAGTAGAATGTTCATGTAGTGCTAGCATAAAGACCGAAATAAATCAGAACTTTGGAGTAGAAGATATCAGTCATTTGCGATTATTTAAGGATGATGGGAGCAATGAATCCCTGAACGTGTCTATTTCTGGACCTAACGCTATATACGACACAAACATAGATGTCGTTATGCTGTCATTTGTGGAAATCGATAATTATACTGTACTAGAATCAAAAGAACTTTTTATTGACAAAAATGGCAATAGATCATACGAGTAGTATAAACGGTAACTACATATAATACTATTAAATAATGTAGTTAAGAAGAGATACTTCGCCAAAGTAAGTAAACTTAATAGAATTCTACAAGTGAAATA
>Ga0272442_10006502_pt1 | contig 15351 bp, 8 predicted proteins | sample SSMForm2O_FD_200262 | JGI IMG/M metagenome (GOLD analysis project Ga0272442, IMG submission 200262) | Marine sediment archaeal communities from Little Sippewissett salt marsh, Falmouth, MA, United States - SSM-Form-2O | ecosystem: Environmental > Aquatic > Marine > Wetlands > Sediment ...
CAAGGGCCTCCACGGCCTCGGCACGCTGCTCAAGAAACTCGACAAGCAACTCAAGAAGCGCCCCGCGACCACGGGGCCGGCAGATCGATCGAAGGGAGAATCCCCATGACAGACACCTGGACACGTCGCGAGTTTGTGGCTCGATCGCTGGGCATCGGCCCCTTGGCGGCCCTGGCCGGGTACGGCACGGCGCCCCTGCTGGCCGCGCGGGCCAACGGGCCGGCGCCGGAGACGGCGAAAATGCGCCTCGGCCTGGTGACGTACCTCTGGGCCAGGAACTGGCCCCTGCCGACATTGCTGGCCAACTGCCGCAAGGCGGGCATCGGCGGCGTCGAACTGCGAACGACGCACAAGCACGGCGTCGAGCGGACCCTCTCGGCCGAACAGCGCGCGGAGGTGAAGAAGCGCTTCGCCGACAGCGGCGTGGTGCACGTCGGCATCGGCAGCAACGAGCGATTCGACCACCCGGACCCGAAGAAGCTCGCGGCCGCCATCGAGGCCACCAAGGCCTTCGTCCGGCTCAGCCACGATACCGGCGGCAGCGGGGTGAAGGTCAAACCCAACAGCTTCCACAAGAACGTCCCGCACGACAAGACGATCGAGCAGATCGGCCGGAGCTTGAACGTCGTCGGACGGTTCGCCGCGAACCTCGGCCAGCAGATCCGCCTGGAGGTCCACGGGCAGTGCTGCAAGCTGCCGATCATGAAGCAGATCATGGACGTCGCGACGGACCGCAACGTGGCCGTCTGCTGGAACTCGAACGCCGCCGACCTGGCCGGCGAAGGGCTCGAGCACAACTTCAACCTGGTCAAGGACCGCTTCGGCGCGACGGCGCACGTACGGGCGTTCGACAACCCGGGCAACAAGTACCCGTGGCAAGAGTTGATCGGCCTGCTCGTGAAGATGGACTACGCCGGGTGGGTCCTGCTGGAGGCCAGCTCGAAGCGAAAGGACTATATCGCCGCGCTGGCCAGGCAGAAGGTGCTCTTCGCCGAAATGATCGCCAAGGCACGTCAGTAGCCCGGAGTCAGTAGTCAGGAGCCAGGAGTCAGGAGCCAGGAGCCGGGAGCCAGGAGCCGGGAAGAAGGCCACTGAGTACGGGCTCCCGAGTACTGGCTACCGGCTACCGGCTACTGACTGCCGGCTACCGGCTACTGACTACCGGCTACTGACTACCGGCTACTGACTACCGGCTCCTGACTACCGGCTACTGACTACCGGCTACTGACTACCGGCTACTGGCTCCTGACTCCCGGCTCCTGACTACCGGCTACTGACTACCGGCCACCACTCAGTCTTTGTACTTTGCCCAGTAGTCGGGCATGAGTTCTTTGCACTGGACCTCGAGTTCCTGGTCGCTGATGGCGGTGAGGCGGCCTTCCTTTTCGTACTGGTCGATCACCCAGCGTGCGAGCTTGGCGCACTTGATCTTGCTGATGCGGTCGTCGCCGTGGAGGCCGAAGAACTCGTTGACCCACATGGCCACGCCGTCGACACCGCTCTTGTCGGTGATGGCCACGCGGGGCGGGCGTCCGAGCAGCTTGCCCGTATCGAAGATATTGTAGATCCGTTCGTCGCGTCGCAGGCCCCCGGCGTGGATGCCCGCCCGGGTGGTACTGAAGGCCCGGCCGGCGAAGGGATAGTTGTCGGGAATCGGCAGCCCGATCGACCGCATGTACTCGGCCAGTTCGGTGATCGCCGTCGTGTCGATCCCGCCGAGGTCGCCCTTGAGGGCGATGTAGTCCATGATCGCCCCTTCCATCGGCGGGTTGCCCGTCCGCTCGCCGAAGCCGAAGAGCGTCGTGTTGACGAAGTCGCACCCGTAGAGCCAAGCCGTCGTGCCGTTCACCGAGACGCGGTGGAAGTCGTTATGCCCATGCCATTCCAGCCGATCGCTCGGCACGCCGCACTCGTGGTGGAGCTTGTAGACGAGCTTGGAGATGCTCCGCGGCAGGGCCGCCCCGGCGAACGGAATGCCGAACCCCATCGTATCGCACAGGCGAATCTTCGCCGACAGCTCGTCCGGGACCTGCTCGCTCATCTCCATCAGCCGGTCCACGAACGGCAGGACGAACCCGTCGATGTCGGCCCGCGTGATATCTTCCAGATGGCACCGGGGGCGCACGCCGGCCTCGAACGCCGCCGCGACGACCTCGCAGTAGCTGTCCATGCATTCCTGGCGGCTCTTGAAGCCCAGCTTGTGGAAAATGTGGTAATCCGAGCTGCTCGTGAGCATGCCCGTTTCCTTCAGGCCGGCCTCGCGAACCAAGCGGAAGTCGCCCTTGACCGCCCGGATCCACCCGGTGCACTCCGGGTACTTGTGCCCCAGCGACCGGCACCGATCGAGCGTCTCGCGGTCGTTCTTCGTGTAGAGGAAGAACTCGGTCTGGCGAACGACGCCGTTCGGGCCGCTCAGGCGGCTCATCAGGTCGTAGATGTGCACCATCTGGTCGATCGTGTACGGCGGGCGGGCCTGCTGGCCGTCGCGGAACGTCGTGTCGGTGATCAGGATGTTCCGGTCCTTGACCGCCGGCAGGTCGAACGTCACGGTCTGTCCGTCGATCGTCTCGGCCACCGGGCCCTCGAAGTGGATCAGCGGCGGCAGCGACCAGGGGAACGTCTCCTCGATGAGGTTCGGTTCGGTCGCGTTGACCAGCGGGTGGGCTTTGCGCGACTGGATCCGGATCGGCTTCTTGGCCTGCGACTTCGTCTCAGCCTGATCGGTCATGGTCTATTCCTCCACGTCCACGCCCTGCTCGCGGCAGACGTTCGCGATGTACTTGACAGCCGAGCCGACGTTCTCCACCGACAGGGCGGCGTCCTCGTCCATCTCGATGCCAAACTCTTCCTCGAACATGGCCACCAGTTCGACCGACTGAACGCTCTCGGCGCCGAGGTCAGCCACGAACTCGTGCTCCATGCGGATTTCGCTCTCGTCGATTCCAAGCACCTTCGCCGTAACGGCGACCACGCGTTCTTGCACCGTTGCCATCGATGGTCTCCCTATCCTTTGGCCAGGGCCTTTCGGCCTTTCTTGATCAGTTCGTTTCGCACGGTCGCGGTGCGCTCGAAGACAGCGTTCCACAAGGCCTCCTGGGCCTCGGTCCACTGCCGTCCGCGGCGTCCCATCGCCGTCCGCGCCGTTTCGTAGAGCTTCCTCTTTCCGAACCCCTTCGTCACAACGCCCTTGAGGAACCACGCGAAGGACGGGATGAACTTCGGCAGCGGCACGCCCGTCGCCACGACCAGCGCCATCGCCCCGACGTACGAGCCGGTATTGAGCCACGTGCCGATCGACGTCTTGGCGTGGTCGCCGATCAGCGAGCCGACCTTCGTCGAACCGGTGTCCACCGTCCGCCGCGAGCCCAGCATGACCGAAACCGTCGAGTAGTCGTTCTTCAGGTCGCTGTTCGTCGTCAGCGCGCCGAGGTTTACCCACTCGCCCACGTAGGCGTGCCCGAGAAAACCGTCGTGGTACTTGTTGGTGTGCCCGTGAATGATCGACTCCTCGACCTCCCCGCCGATACGGCAGACCGGGCCGATCGAGTTGCCCTCGCGGCACTTGGCCCCGAGCAAAACGCTCTCCGGGCCGACGTAGCAAGGCCCCTCGATCCGCGTGAACGGGTGGACCTCGACGTCGCGGTCGATGTAGACCGGCCCGTGGGCGGCGTCGATCACCACCATCGGGTGCACCAGCGTCCCCGGCGCGATGTAGACGTCCGACGTGCTTCCGCGAATCGCGTTCGGCTGCTCGACCACGCCCTCGATGCCCGACCGGCCGGCCGCGGCGAAGTCGGCCGTGATCTCCTCGGCATTGGCCAGAACCAAGTCCCAGATGAAGCCCCACGTCGCCATGGCGGCCGGGGCGTTCGGCAACTTGGCCTTCGCCGCCGCCAAAAACGCCTCGAGCCCGTCGGCACCCAGCCCGGCCGCGTCCGACGCCGAGACCCGCGCGTAAAGAACCTGTCCCTCGGCGTCCACGCCAACCTCGCTCGGGCCCGTCGGCGGAACATCGAACCCGCCGGCCTTGACCCGAGAATCCACCAGAAGCAGGTCGTCCCCCGCCAGCGCCGAGGCGTCGTTGACCGGCCGGTCCGTCGTCTCGCGGTAGGCGGCCGCCATGTACTCCGGCACGAAGCATGCCACCTCGTCCGCACCCACCTTCGCGACGAGCTTCTCGCCCAACGTGCGGAAACCGCACCGAAGTTCCCAAACGGGCCGACTCAGGCTCAGGGGGTAGAAGTTGCTGCGAGCCGGCTCGAGACAGTCCATGAGAATCAAACGCATCGGCGTACCTCTTTCACCCAGCACGGTGGGCCGCCTGCGCCGGCCCCGACAAGAAAGCGGGGCTCCGCCGCAAGCGGTCGCGTGGTTCCTGCCCCCGGGCCTGCGCCGGCCCGGCGATTCGCGAACCCGCATTGTTACCCAATTCCCCCCGGCCTGTCAACCAGCAATCCCAGATCACAGAAACATCGTGCGCGACCAGAGATCCCGGCAACGCCTCCGCAAGCAATCACCGCCGGCCCACCACGCCTCGACCGTTCGACGGCAAATGCAAGAAGACAAAAAGCGACAAACGAACCCAAACGCGGACCCTTCCGGTTTCTGACCCCCTCGATCCCCGATCACGCCCCGGCCGATCGTGCTCGGCCGGGGGCTCTCAGCGAACGGCCGGGAAGACCTCGTCGGCCGTGCCCGAGAAGATCCGCTCGATCGCCGGTCCGTCCAAGCCGAGGTCCTCCAGGATGCCCAGGTCGATCTCGATATGCTCGGTCTGCTTGCCCAGCCCGTCGGGGACGCGGCTGTCGGTGCCGAACATCAGCCGCTCGGGCCCACAGAAGCTCACGGCGTTTGACAGCGCCTGCCGGCGGATGTACGGCGGCGTGCCGCGCGTCAGGTCCACGTAGCTCTGCCAGCCAGCGGACTGGTAGCCCACGGCCGCCCGCATGCGCCCCATGACGGCGAGGCACTCCTCGCACCACGGCCAGGAGATATGGGCCATGGCGAATCGGATGTTGGGGTAGTGCAGGAGCTTCTCGAGCCACAGCGGCCGGCAGAACCGCGAGCCGTCGTCGTTGGCGTAGAGGATGCCCGTGTGGAAGAGGATGCTCGCGTGGAGTTCGTGCATTGTCTCCCAGAACGGTTCGAGCCGCTCCTCGTAGGCGTACCAGTGGTCAGGGATGATCTTGATGCCGGCGAAGCCGAGGTCTTCGAGCGCCTCGCTCGCCAGCCCGCGCGCGCCGGGGAGCGTCGGCTCGATCCACGCCAAGCCGGAGATGCGGTCCGGCGCGGCGTCGAAGAGCTTCTTCGCCAGGTGGAGCTTCTCCCGCGTCTTCGGCAGGGAGATGCGCTCTTGTGGGGAGCAGACGAGGATCCGCTCGACCCCGTGGGCGTCCATATCCCGCAGGACCTGGTCCGCCTCGGCCGGGCCGGACATGTGCACGTGGCAATCGACAATTCGCATGGCGTGGCTCCTTTCCGGAAGCGCCACGAGCATAGCGTCCTGTCGGGCGGAGTCAAACGTCCAGCCGGGACGGTGGTTTGCTCGTGGGCACGAGGCGCGGTATCGTCCGGCGGCGAGATCGACGGCCTCTTGACGGAAGGAGTGTGCCTGATGGCGTGGTCGCGAGCGATCGGTGCGGGGATGCGTGCGGTGCTCGTCGTGGCCCTTGTCGCCTGGGCGGTGGCCCCGCCCGGCCGGGCACACGCCGCCGACGCCGACCTCGAAATCGGCGGGCCCGGCGCGGGCAAGGGGACGTTCTCGCAGATTCGCGACCTCGCCTTCGACGCCGCCGGGCGAGTCCACGTGCTCGACGGCGGGCCCTTCAAGAAGGGCGACCGGACCGTGCCGGGCAACTTCCTCGTCCAGCGATTCGCCGCCGACGGCAAGTTCCTCTCGCAGTTCTCCGTGTACGACGAGTCCCTGGCCAAGGCGAACGACCCGGCCCGGCTGGCGGTGGACTCCCGAGGCAACGTGTACGTCACGCAGCCCGCCGCCGGCGTGGTCCAACAGTTCTCGCCCGACGGGAAACTGCTCAACAAGCTGCCCGTCCCCCGCGCGATGGGCCTGGCCGTCCAGGTTGTCGGCGGCCGAGAGCGGGTCCTCGTCGCCGCCCGGCCCGGGCGAAACGCGATCGACGAGCTCGATGTCATCGAACCGAGCGGGCTGGTCGCGCAGCCGCTGAAGCTCTCGCGCAAGCTCGTGGGCTGCGACGACCTGGCGACCGACGCGGCCGGGAATATCTACGCCCACGCCGAGACGCTCCAGGTCTACAAGTTCGACCCGACCGGCAAGCACCTGCTGACCATCGGTGCCGGTACGCGGACGCGCATCGAGGACGGCGGCGAGCTCTGGCACGGCGTGACGGTCGATGCCAAGGGCACCATCTACTCGATGGCCGGCGGGCAGTGCGTCCGGTTCGACCCCGCCCTGACCACCGTCACGCTCCGCAAGGGCCAGTTCACCTGGTACGACCCGTGGAGCCCGCATATGAGCTACACGGCGCTGGCCGTCGCGCCCGATGGGCGAATCTGGCTGGCCGCCAGTGGCTACGACGACGGCAAGGGGCGGTACCACAAGCGACCCGTCGTCGTCCGGACGGTCGCGGACTTCTTCGAGACCGGCGCCGAGACCCACAGCGCCCTGCTGCTGGGACTGACCCTCCAGGCCCGGCCGCGCCTGGCCTGCCACGTGGGCACGAGGCTCGATCCGGTCGACGTCGACTTCGTGGTCAAACCGGGCGCGCGACGCGTGAAGGACATCTCCGTGTCGTGGCAGGCGGTGGACACGTACAAGGCCCCGGCCGCCCGGGGAACGTTCGACCTGAAGCTCACCGACGGCGTCGAGGCCCGCAAGACCATCCGCTTCACGCCGCCTCGCTGGGGCTGGTATGCCGTCGAGTTTCAGGTTTCCTCCGCCGCCAGGCCGCTGACGGGCATCGCGACCTTCCTCGGGCTGACCCCCGAGCATGCCGGCTTGCCGGTACTCAAGGAAGGCACCAGCCCCGGCGGCTGGGAAGACCCCCTCCGCCAGGCGTTCGTCGGGCTGCCCCTGATGCGCATCCACCCCCGTCCGGGGCAACTCGACAAGCTCGAGAAGGTCGTCACCGACGCCAAGAGCCACGGCGTGACGCCGCTGGCCCAGTTCACCGGAAAGAAGGAAGCCACCGACGAGTTCGTCACCGAGGCCGTCCGGCGCTTCAAAGGACGCATCCGCTATTGGGAGATCATCAACGAGCCGAACTTCTCCTTCAAGCCCGCCGACTACGTGGCCCTGTGCAAGCGGCTCTACGCGATCATCAAGAAGATCGACCCGTCCGCGAGCGTGCTCGCCCCGGCGGTCTGCGGGGTGCAGCTCCCGTGGTACAAGGCGTTCTACGAGGCCGGCGGGGCGAGGGTCTGCGACGTGCTCAGCCTGCACGACTACGAGGGGCACGAGAGCATCGACCCGTTCCACTGGCGGCGGAAGTTCGCCGACCTCCGAAAGCTGACGGCCGACGCGGCCGACGCGGACAAGCCCGTCTGGCAGACCGAGCGCGGTATCCCCGGCGTTCGGGCGGACACGTTCCTCGGCCCGGCCCAGGCCGTTCGCGAGCTGCTCCACCGCAACCTGCTCGCCGAGTTGGGCATCGCCTCCGACCGCAGCCTGTACTACTACCTCAACGACGGCGGCTACGGCGCGTACCCGGCCTACCTCTGGTCGCGCGAGGGCCCCCACCCCGGCGCGCTGGCCCTGCGGACCCGCCGGGCGATGCTGGGCGGCATGGCCCTCGCCGAGCGCATCGACCTCGGGGCCACCGGCAAGAAGTGCTTCCTCGCCCTGCGCTACGCCACCGCCGGCCGGCAGGTCGTCACCGTGCAAAACCTCGGCACGGTCGACGCGCCAATGGACGTCGCGGTCTCGGCCGGCGAGGCGCTGGCCGTGGTGGACGCCTTCGGCAACGCCCACGCCGTCCCCGTGCGAGCGGGCGCGGCGCGCATCACCGTCGGGGCCCTGCCGATCTACCTGCGCCCCGCGCCCGGGCAGAAGATCGCGCTGCCCAAGCTGGACCTCGGCCGGAACCTCGCGGCCCTGGCGACGTTCTCCTACTCCGGCCAGCTCAAGCGCGGCACGTCGTCGGTGTCGGTGCTGGCCAACGGCGTCTTCGAGAGCCCCCACGCCGGCTACCCGACGCAATACAAGTACCTCGAAGGCAAGATCGAGCGGTTCCCGCAATACCTGGACATCACCTTCCCGCGCCCCCGGGCCGTCAGCTCGATGCTCGTGTTCAGCCTGCGGGCGGACAACATGCAGACGGCCCTGCTGGACTTCGACGTCGAGGCCCGCGACGGCGAGAGGTGGCTCGTCGTGGACCGCGTTCGCACCCCCCTGCCGACGAGCTCGCCCGTGCGCACGCTGCGATGCAAGGCCAACACGTGGTACCTGGACACGAACTTCCACCACAGCACGTTCGAGCCGGTCACGTCGGACCGGTTCCGCCTGGTGATCCGCCGCACGACCCGGGGCCTGCTGCCGGATGAGGCCGCCGAGAAGATCACCGGCCGGCAGTTCGGCCCGCGACTGCACCTGCGGGAGGTCGAGATCTACGGGCCACCGCGCGACGTCGAGGTGCGCCTGGCGGGGGACACGACGGTCCACCACGAAGCCGTGCCGGGCACGACGGTCCAAGCCACCTTCACGAACCGTTCGCGCAAGCCCATTCGCGGCGAGGCTCGCATCCAGACGCCGGGGCTGTTGTGGGTTGCGACGCCCGTCTCGGTGCCGGTGGACATCCCCGCCGGCGGGTCGGTTCGCAAGACGTTCGAGATTGCGATCCCGGGGTCGATCATCGCGGCCCGGCTGCCGCTGGACGTGGCGCTGCGGGACGCGGCGGGCAAGGTCCTCGACGAGGGGCGGTGCACGCTGACGTTCCGCTCGCCGGTGGAGATGTCGCTTCGTCCGCCGCCGGTCCTGGACGCCAACGCCCAGCCGATGCTGCTGGCGCTCAAGAACGTCGGCCCGAAGGCCGTCTCGGGCACGGTGAAGCTGACCGTCGGGCGCCTGGGCGCGGGCCTGCACCACGTGACGTCGGCGCCGGCGACGTTCGGGCCGATAGCCCCCGGCGCGACCGTCACGGCACGCGTCGTCGTGCCCGGGCTCAAGCTGCTCGGCCGGGCGTGGCACGTCACGTGGATGGTCACCGCGAACGGGCTGAGAAGTGCCCTCGACCAGGACTGGGCGCCCGTGCAGGCCTGGAGCGTGGCCGGGGCCTTTGCCAACGACGAGAAGAACTCCGCACTGGCCACCCCCCTGGAGCCGGAGCGCAAGGTGGACCTGGCGGCAACGTACGCCGTCGCCGGCGGCAAGCCCATCCGCTGGCGAACGCTGCTGACCGACGCGCGCGGCTACGTCGAGCTGGCCAAGGCGTTCGAGCGCAAGACCTTCGCCTGCGCCTACGCGGCCGGGTACCTCCACAGCCCGACCGCCCGCAAGGCCGTCCTGTCGCTCGGCTGGGATGAGAGCCTCAAGGTGTTCCTCCACGGCAAGCTGCTCGCCACGGACGACCGCGTCTCGCACGGCGCCAAGCGTGGCGAGCTTCGCCTGCCGGTTTCCCTGCGGCGCGGCGTCAACGAGGTCCTCTTGAAGGTCACGCAGTTCCACGGCGGCTGGGGCTTCTACTTCGACGTACTGACGCCCGACGGCAAGCCCATGGCCGACGTGGCCGTGACGGCCAAGCCACGGCGGTAGCTTGATAGCGCGCCGGCGCGCGGCTATGATCCCCCGCAACCGGCCCCGCCGCAATCCGGGCGAAAGGAGACGCAGATGGTCGCAGGGGTGCAGATCGTTATGCATCACGTCGTGTTGGCCTCGATCCTCGATGGCCTGCTCGCCATCAACAGCCGGATCAACGACGTCGTCTGGGGCCCGCCGATGCTCGTGCTGCTCGTCGGCGCGGGCATCTACCTGAGCCTCCGCACGAAGTTCATCCAGTTCCGCAAGTTCGGCCTGATGAGCCGCGAGACGCTGGGCAAGATCTTCCGTCGCGGTCCGGCGGCCGAGGGCGACGTGACGCCCTTCCAGGCGATGACCGTGGCGATGGGCGGCACGGTGGGCGTGGGGAACATCGCGGGGGTGGCGACGGCCATCGCCGCCGGCGGACCCGGCGCGATCTTCTGGATGCTCGCCTCGGCCCTGGTGGGCATGGCAACGAAGTACGCCGAGGTCGTTCTCGGCGTCCACTACCGCCGGCGCGAGTCGGGCGGGCCGATGATGGGCGGGCCGATGACGTACATCACCGGCGGCCTGGGGCGACGGTGGAAGCCGCTGGCGGCGATCTTCTGCGTCTTCGGCGCGCTGGCGGGGCTCGGCATCGGCAACATGACGCAGGCCCAGGCCGTCGCCGACGGCGTCCAGCGCCTCCTCCACGGCCAGGGCACCGGGCCCGTCGAGAACCTCGCCGCCGTCCGCTGGATCACCGGCGGCGTGCTCGTGCTGGCCGTCGGACTCGTCACGCTCGGGGGGATCAAACGCATCGCCCACGTCGCGATGTTCTGCGTGCCGTTCATGTGCACGCTCTACATGCTGGCGGCCTTCGTGGTGATCGTGATCTACGCCGGGCGAATCCCCGCGGTGCTCGCCCTCGTCGTCCGCCACGCCTTCACGCCGGCGGCCGCTACCGGGGGCTTCGCCGGCGTCGGCGTGATGATGGCCATTCGCTTCGGCATCGCCCGCGGCGTGTTCAGCAACGAGGCCGGACTCGGCAGCGCCCCTATGGCCCACGCGACCGCCCAGACCGACCACCCCGCCCGACAGGGGCTCTGGGGCATCTTCGAGGTCTTCTTCGACACGATCGTCATGTGCTCGGCCACCGCGCTGGTGATCCTTCTGACGGGCGTCTGGACCGCCGGCGAGAAGGGCGCGAACCTGACGATCAGCGCGTTCTGCCAGCCGATGGGCCACACGGCCGGCTGCGCGATCGTCACCGGCTGCATGATCCTCACCGCGTACGACACGATCCTGGCGTGGTGCTTCTACGGCGAGACGTGCTGCGCGTTCCTGCTCGGCCACGGGCGCGTCGTCCGCATGACCTACCGCGCGATCTGGCTACCGTTCATTATGCTCGGGGCGCTGGGCAAGCTCGATGTCATCTGGGCCGTCGCCGACACGCTCAACGGGCTGATGGCCCTGCCGAACCTCATCGCCCTGATCCTGCTGGCCGGCGTCGTCGTCCGCCTGACGAAGAGCTTCCTCGCCGGCAAGCCCTACCAGCCGCCGCCGGCCGAGTAACCCGCGCCGACGGGCTATCGTGAGCCGTCCGTCACGGTGAAGGTGACGGTCAGGAAGTGCTTCTTCCCGCCGGCGGTGGCGACGGCGGTGAGTTTGTGCCGGCCGGGCTTGGGCGTCCAGGGGTTGTAGTCGCCGGCGGTATCCCCCGTCATGGCGTAGGGGGCCGAGCCCTCGGTCTTGCCCGGTTGGCCGTCGAGCGTGAAGGCGACGCGGTCCACGTCGCCGGTCGTGCGCGCAACGATGCTGAGCTTGCGCGTTGGCAACTTCGCCAGGTCGATCGTCGCGCCGTCGGCGAGCGGGTCGAAGGCCTTGATGACCGTGTCGCGGTCGGCGTCGATCAGGGCGAAGCCGGTGATGCGCGGCGGCTTGCCGGTCCGCGGGCGTTTCGGGCTCGGCGCGGAGGCCCGTCCGGGCACGGGCTCGCCGTCGAACGACGGCCCGGCGGCGTCGCGGCTGAACTCCCACGCGCCCGCCCCGGTGACCAGGGCGACCCAGTCCTTGGCCTTCCCGGCGGGCGGCTCGCCGATGGCATGCTTGCCCGCGCCGGAGAAGGCCTTCACCGACCCGTCCCGCAGGGCCCCGCCGGTTCGCGGGTTGTACCACCGGACGGTATAGCGGTTGTCGGGCACGGTCAGCCGGGTCGCCCCGGCGGTCGGCAGGTAGATCGCGTAGACCTTGCCGGCAGCGTAGAAGCAGTAGTCGTCGCGGCGGTCGGTCAGCTCGTCCCCGTGGCGCATGGCCCAGAAGGGCAGGTGCTTCTGGAAGAACTCCAGGGCGTGGCGGGTCTGGTCCCAGAGCCTGTCCCGGCTGCGCCAGTCCTCGCAGTTCAGGTCGTTGTGGGGGTACTTGTAGCCGAAGTACCACTCGCAGCCGGCCCCGCCGGCCATCAGGTTGCCCCACAGGGCGTACCGGCGAACGTCGTCGTGGGCGGGATCGTCCTTGTCGGGCTTGGCGCCCGTGTGGGCCGGGCCGATCTCGTCCAGGCTGACGAACCACGGGCGCTTGGCCTGGGCCGAGAGCACGACCCACTTGATCGTCTCGGCGTGCGTACCTCGCATGTTGCCCATCTGAAGGCTCGGGCCCTCGAAGTCGCCGAAGCCCAGCAGCGGGCGGTAGACCTTGTCGTACCGGCCCGGGAACGTGTGCACGACGACCGGGTGGTCGTACGGGTCCAGCCCGCGGAGGTACGTCGCGAAGGCCTTCCGCTGGGCGTCGGTGTTGGTGTTCTCCTCGCCGAGGTTCCAGGTAATCGCGAGGTGATGGGCGAACCGCGCGACGAGTTCGCGGTAGTACAGGCGCCGCTGCGGCCCGAGCTCGCCACGGTCGAGCCCCTGGTCGTTCTCGGTCTCTTGCGTGATCACGTGCAGCATGAGCCCGACGCGGTCCATGTGCGAGAAGACGATCTCCCACTGGTCGAGCTTGCTGCAATCGAAGCGCAGGCGTTCGGTGGGCGAGGTCCACGGCCAGGTGTCCTTGCCGTCACCACCGTCTACGTTGTACGGGATGAAGTACACACTGTTCATGCCCTTTCCCGCGAGGTAGTTCATCGCGCCGAGGAGCCCCTTGCCCTTGCCGCCGCGCCACTGCGGGTCGCCGTCGCGCCAGTCCTTCTCGTGCGGGGCGTACCGGTGCAGGCCGGCCCCGGGCGCCTCGTTGCGCCGGTGCCTGCCCGTGTCGCTCGTGCCGTCGAAGTCGGCGTAGCCCAGCAGGTTCTCCGGGCTGTCCGCGCCGCCCTTGAGGAAGTACTCCCCGCTGCCGGCGAACCGAAGGTAGCTCCTGCCGACGTATCGCAGCAGGCCCTTGGCGCGGAAGTCGCGCCCGGTCTTGTCCGTCGCGGCGACGTCGAAGCCCCCGGCGGCGCCGTCGAAGGCGGTCGCCCGGCCGGCGCGGGGGTCCGGGTCGGTCGCGATGTTCCGGCCCGTTCTAAACGAGGCCGCGTACTGCCACCGCCCGGGAGCGTCCGGCACGAAGTGCACGCGCCAGGCGCCGCCGCTTGCCTTGCCGGACTGCCCGGCCCGGCCGTCGGCGGCGTAGTAGCCCGCCACCGCCACCCGCCGCGCGCCCCGCGAAAACGTCACCGTCAACCGATAGTCGGTGAAGGGGTTCGGCGTCGCGGTCTCGCTCGTGCGGGGTCCGTCGAACGTGATCGTCACCGCATGCCATACCTTGGTCTCGCCGGTGACCGTCGGCTTGGCGCCGGCGACGGCCGCCAAGGCCAGCACCATGGCCGCTGCTGTCCCGCATCGCATGCTGTTTCTCCTGTCGGTCAATCCAGTTCGGACTCCACGTCCACCCAATCTCCGCCGTGATCGTACGCCGAACGGTACATCGCGTCGAGGATCGCCTGGGTCCGCCGTCCGTCGCGGCCGGGGCAGGTCAGCGGCGCGCCGCTGCGGACGGCGGCCGCGAAGTTGTCCGCGGCGTGGACCCATTCGGACTCGACCGTCCGCGGCGGGTCCGCCTGCCAGGCGCCGTCGAGCCAGTATCGCGACGCGCCGGCCTCGACCGGCCCGCCGGAGGCGTGGTAGTAGGCCCCATCCGTGCCGACCAGCTCCCAGTGCACGTACCACGTCGATTGCGGATAGCTCGTCGTGCCCTGAAAGGTGATCGCCGCCCCGTCGTCGTAGCCCCAGACCGCCAGACCGAGGTCCTCAGCCTCGATGTCGTGGTTCTGCGTCCACAGCTCGCAACGGACCTTCGCCGGAACACCGACGCAGAAGGCGATCTCGTCGATGTGGTGGATGGATTGGTTGCTCAGCACGCCGCCGCCGTCGAGCTTCCGCGTGCCGCGCCACCCCCCGTTCTCGCGGAAGTAGTCCATCGTGCGAAGGACCTTCAGCGAGCAGTTCCCGCTGAGCACTCGCCCGAGCTTGCCGGCGGCGACGGCGGCCTTGAGCGACAGAACGTCCGTCGTGTAGCGTCGGCCGAAGTCCACGCCCAGCAGCAGGTGCCGCTCCTCGGCCAGCCGGATCATCTCATCGCAGGCGGCCAGCGACGCCTCCATCGGCTTGGTGGTCAGCACGTGCTTGCCCGCCGCCAGGGCCCGCAGCGCGACGGCCGCGTGATTGCCCGTCTCCGTCAGCACGTAGACCACCTCGACCGCCTCGTCGGCCAGCCACGGGTCCAGAGTCATCGTATAGGGCACGCCGTATTCCTCGCCTGTCCGCCGGGCACGGTCCTCGCGGAGGTCGCAGACGCCCACGAGCTTCGTGCCGGAGCCCTCGACGACCTGCCCTGCACGGTTGTGGCCCATGCCGAGCCCGACGACCACGAAGCCGACCGGCTCATCGGCCCACGGGCGGGCGACTTGCCCGGCGGGTTTTGGCTCGTCGAACAGCCCGCCCGGCGCGGCCCTGGGCCAGGCCTTCCGCAGGGCGTCGACCATGCGGCGGCACATCTCGACGTCGCCGACGTCGCCGTCCGGGTTGTGCGTCTCGATGGCGACCGGCCCGGGCACGCCCGCGTTGTCGCAGATCTGGAGAACCTGCCCGTAGTCGATGGGCTCCTCGTCGTAGCCGGCCACCAGTCCGCGGGCCTTGACGTGCAGCAGCTTCGCCCGCGAGGCCAGCCGGCGGATGAACGCCCGTTCGTCGCGGCGTCGCTCGTCGCAGTCCCAGCCGTTGCGGACGTCCCACGCCAGGCCCCAGTTCGGCACGGATAGCGCGTCGAGAATACAGAGCGCCTCGTCCGACGTGACGCCGCAGTTCTCGAACGCCATCACCAGCCCCGCGGCCCGGGCCCTCTCGACGAGCGGAGCCATCGCGTCGAGCACCCTCTGCTGCTGGTCCGCCCGGGCGACAAGCTGCCCGCGAAGCTCCTCCGGCGGCTGCCAGTAGAAGAAGGCCCGCACGAGCCGGCAGTCGAGCGCGTCGGCGGCGCGGAGGATGGCTTCGAGCTTCTCGGCCTCGGCTCGGCGGCGGTCCGCGTCGGGCAGGTGGACCTTGGCCAGCGACGACTGGAGGCAGCCGACGGCCATGTGGTGGTCGTCGAGCAGCCGGCGCAGCTCGCCGAGCCGCTCGGCCGGCAGGGCATCGAGGGACTGCCCGAACACGCGGTCCCGCAGGTCCACGTGGTCCAGACCCCAG
>Ga0272442_10006503_pt1 | contig 15350 bp, 13 predicted proteins | sample SSMForm2O_FD_200262 | JGI IMG/M metagenome (GOLD analysis project Ga0272442, IMG submission 200262) | Marine sediment archaeal communities from Little Sippewissett salt marsh, Falmouth, MA, United States - SSM-Form-2O | ecosystem: Environmental > Aquatic > Marine > Wetlands > Sediment ...
GTGTACTTTCTACCTCTCACTGCTTTCTTTGTTGAGGAGGTTATAAAGAGAGAAAAACCTGATGGTATTTTACTTGCATTTGGAGGACAGACCGCATTAAATGTCGGTGTTGAGCTTGCTGAGAATGATGTCTTCAAAAAATACGACATAGATGTCCTCGGAACACAGATAGAATCTATATTGGATACAGAAGATAGAGACTTGTTTGTAAAGAAGATAAAAGAAATCAATCTCAAAGTTCCAACAAGCAAAGCTGTTACAAATTTAGAAGAAGCAGTAAAAGTGGCAGAAGAAATCGGATACCCTGTTATGTGTAGAATAGCATATGCGCTGGGTGGTTTAGGCTCAGGGGTGGCCAATACAAAAAAACAATTAATTGAACTGACAAAAAAAGCGTTCTCTTTCACAAAACAAATTTTGATTGAGGAATATTTTGGTGGATGGAAAGAACTTGAATATGAGGTTGTTAGAGATCAGTACGATAACTGCATTGTTGTTTGTTCTATGGAGAATGTTGATCCAATGGGAATCCATACGGGTGAAAGCATTGTTGTTGCACCAGTTCAGACACTAACTGCCTCTGAAAATTTCAAATTGAGAGCAATTTCTATAAAAGTGATAAGACGTCTCGGCATTGTTGGCGAGTGCAATATCCAATTTGCACTTGATCCAAAGTCAGAAGATTACAGGATAATAGAGGTTAATGCACGGCTTAGCAGAAGCTCTGCTTTGGCATCTAAGGCAACAGGCTATCCGTTGGCTTTTATTGCGTCTAAACTAGCCTTGGGTTATAGTTTAACCGAAGTAAAAAATATTATTACTGGAGAAACCTCGACTTGTTTTGAACCTGCCTTGGATTATATTGTTGTAAAATATCCTCGATGGGATTTACAAAAGTTCAGAAAAGTAAGTCTTAGTTTAGGCTCTGAAATGAAATCTGTTGGGGAAGTCATGGCCATTGCAAGGAGCTATGAAGAAGCACTACAAAAGGCAATCCGAATGTTGGACGTTGGGATGAATGGCCTTGTCTGCAATGATCTCGAATTCAATAATCTTGAAAAGGAGCTTAGGGAACCAACTGATAAAAGAATGTTTGCGATTGCTGAGGCGATAAGAAGAAAGCATCCTATCGATAAAATATACAAGCTTTCCAAAGTCAATCCATGGTTTCTTTATAAGATAAGAAATATCATTGAGATAGAAAATAAACTGAAGTGTTGCAATCTTAAAACTCTAACATCTTCTTTACTAAAAGAGGCAAAAGAAAAAGGCTTTTCTGATCAACAAATAGCGTTGCTTATTAAAAGTAATAGCCCTGAAGTTAGGAAAAAAAGAAAAAAACTCAACATCGTGCCATATGTAAAACAAATAGATACACTTGCTGCAGAATATCCTGCTAAGACAAACTACCTCTACTTAACATATAATGCATCCGAGAATGATCTTAATTTCAAAGAAAAAAATTCGGTTGTTGTTTTAGGCGGAGGTCCATATAGAATTGGGTCCTCGGTTGAGTTTGACTGGTGCTGTGTAAATTCAGTTGCAACGTTAAGAAATTCGAAGTACAATACTATAATGATAAACTACAACCCTGAGACGGTGAGTACTGATTACGATATCTGTGATAAACTGTATTTTGACGAACTCACTCTTGAAAGAGTTTTAGACATATGTGAAAAAGAAAATCCACTAGGTGTTATTGTTTCTATGGGGGGACAAATACCAAATAACTTGGCTTTGCCGTTGCACAAAGCCGGCATTCCAATATGTGGAACGTCGCCTCTTGATATTGACAACGCCGAGGATAGACATAAGTTCTCTCAGCTATTGGACCAATTAGAAGTTGATCAACCCGAATGGGAAGAATTGACTAGCATAGAGGATGCCGAGAAATTTGCGAATAAGGCCGGATATCCTGTTTTAGTCAGGCCAAGTTATGTTCTTAGCGGAGCTGCTATGAGCATCGCTCTTAGTAAAAATGAATTAAAAAAATATCTGAAAAAAGCCTCTGAAGTTGGTAAAGAACATCCTGTTGTTATCAGTAAATTTATAACAGGAGCTAAAGAGATAGAGATTGATGCAGTTGCTAAGCAGGGTGACCTATATTGTTATGCAATTTCGGAACACGTTGAGAATGCTGGGGTTCATTCAGGCGATGCAACTATGGTTTTACCTCCTCAAAGAACATATTTGGAGACTATGCGAAGGATTAAAACCATTGCAAAGAAAATCTCTAAATCGTTGAATATAACAGGTCCGTTCAACATACAATTCATTGCCAAGGACAATGATGTTAAAGTTATCGAATGCAATTTGAGAGCGTCAAGAAGCTTTCCGTTTGTTTCTAAGGTTTTTAAAATAAATTTTGTTGATTTAGCTACCAAAATCATTATGGGTAAACGTGTTCCTAATATCGATCGATCGTCTTTTGATTTAGATTACGTTGGAGTAAAGGCACCGCAGTTTTCTTTTACTAGATTAAAAGGTTCAGATCCAATCTTAGGCGTAGAGATGTCTTCTACTGGGGAGGTTGCGTGTTTGGGTGATGACTTTAATGAGGCATTTCTGAAAAGCTTTATCTCAGTTGGACTTAACCTTCCAAAGAAAACAATTTTGTTGTCCACTGGCCCCATAGATCATAAGGCAGAATTTCTAGAGGGTACGAGAATGTTGGATAAGATGGGATACAAGTTTTATGCAACAAAGGGAACAGCTGATTTTATGGAGGCAAATGGCGTTAAAGCAGAGGTTTTGCAATGGCCTTTGGAAAACAAAGAACCAAACACTCTAAGTTATATTGCTGATGGTAAAATTGATTTGGTAATAAATATCCCCAAAAATATCGAAAAAGAAGAACTCGATAACGATTATCTCATTAGAAGGAAGGCAGTTGATTTTGATGTTCCTTTGATTACCAATTTGCAGTTAGCTAAAAGATTTGCTGAGGCACTTTATAGAACTCCTATTGAAGATCTAAAAAGTAAAAGTTGGGATGAATATAATTAGTATTTTTTAGGTAGAAGATTAGGTATGCCCTCTTCTATGGAGTAAGTGCAATTACATTTCTTGCATGTAAAAAAACCTTCAACAATCTCTTTGTTTTCTTCTTTTTTAATCTTAAGTTCTAAATCTCCTTTGCATGTTGGGCAACAAAGTATATCTAACATATCTTTTTTCATGCTATTTTCTCCTTGGCGGATTAATCTTCTCCAAGATACATGACTCTCTTTCTTCCTAAATCAGCGTCCCAGACAAATGCCCAATCTTCATCAGTGTTTGTCCTTCCTTCTTCCATTCTTTGCATGAAATTTTTGACCTGGGAATCCATCATATCTGCTTGGTGGATTATACAAGCCTCGATAGTCTTCGGCATCCGTGGAGATCCAAACTCATATTTGCCATGATGGCTAAGAATTATGTGACAAAGATAATCCTCCAATTTTTGATCAAACTCTTTGCCCTTCTCTCTCAGCTCTCCAATCTTTTCTCGTATCCATCTGTCTCCAATCACAATGTGTCCAATGAAATTTCCCTCATCTGTCTTATCGATTGCTGCGGTTGTCTCATATTCTTTCAGTTTTCCAACATCATGAAGAATTGCACCAGTAATCAATAGATCTTTATTGATGTTAGGATACATCTCACAAATATTATTACATAGTCGTAAGACCCCAACCGTATGCTCTAGATTCCCCCCCACATAATTGTGATGGTGGGTAATTGCTGATGGAGAATGTGTAAATTCTTTTACAAAATTATTATTGTTAAAAAACGCATCCAGCAAATCTTTTAATTGCTGATTTTCAATTGTCTTTATTTCTTTTTCAATCTTTTCATACAGCTCTGTTATACGTTCTTCTTCAAGAGCCTTTGTAAAATCGCTCATAATATATTCGTTAGGACTGCATCTACGTAAACCTCCATTAGTTTCATTGATCGATATCTGAAGTTTTTCGTCATATGTTTCAACATTTCCCAGTCGGATTTGTACAACATCTCCAACTTTAAAACTTTCATATAATCGTTTTACTCTCTCTCTATTATCTCCGCCCCAGAATTTGACACCAACCTCTCCTGTTTTGTCGATTGCAACAAAGCTAAACCATGTTCCCCGTTTGTACGATCGTGGCGGATTTTTCATAGTAACAGCAAACAAATCATTGACGACATCGCCTTCTCGCAGATTCTCTACAAACTGTTCTTTACTTCTTTTTCCAGTATCTGCTTTTATCATGGTCTGTTTGTCACTTTTTTTATCATAGTTATAAATATCTGTCATTCGTAAGCCTCCCCAGATATTCTTAAGGTTTAAATCCTATAAATTTACAGTTTATACATTTTTCCTTCTTTGACTACTTCGACATCTTTTGCTAATTTTTGAAACATTTCAGGTTTTTCAGTATGAATTGGATACAATGTTTTGGGGTTAATATCTTTAATAAGATTTTTTAAATCATTGCCGCAAATGTGGCCAGAACAATGTGATTGCACAAATTTAAGATCAAAATGGTTCAACCAGTTATGCATTCTATCATAGGATATTTCCATCTCTTCGTTAAACGGCTCTGATAATGAATGAACATATACACCGTTTTTTGGTTTTAAATCTATAAGCATATTCAGATACCAAAAGTTCAATACTACCATGTACTTTGCAGGGTTTTTTCTAATGTCATCTGCGGTGATAATATTTGGATAGTTCAATCGTTTTTTGATGTAATAATCAGAATAATCTTCATCAATATATGTTCCTGTGAGTCTCTTTGGCTTTAATAACAGTATATGCTCGTCAGTGCTGTTTGGCGTTCCGAGTAATTTATCCTTATGATATCGCTCTAGAAAACAGGCGTGCTTGAAACTTATTACAAGCTTTTTTCCAAGATCCTTCGCAATCCTATAAAACGTTGTAAATCTGTCAACATCCTTGAAATTAAAATCTACAAAGGTAAGATTATTACAATTTCCAATCTGTTCTTTTGATTTGGCGTAAACCTTTCGTTCAGATTCGCCTGTTTTATTAATATCAATTCTTGTACCCTCGGTAATCATAGCAATCGGCTTTGTTTCTTTAGTTGCTTTGATAAAATCAACTGTCATTTCTGCATGTAGGCCATGTATGCGAAGGTCTCCAGTATAAACAACGGCGCCCTCTGATGTATGTATAATAAATCCATATGCTCCAGGGACGCTATGATCAACATGAATCGGTTCAATTTCTATTGAATCAATGTGAAATTTATTTCCAGTTCTAAACGTATGAAACTTTCGTTGTACCGGCGGATTTTTGTAATTACTCCTGAAAACTGGCCTCTCTTTGTAATTAGTAACTTCATTTTCAATAGTTCTTTGACTTTGTTCCTCAACTGCATCTAAAATGTATTTACAAGTTTCTCCACAATAAATGGGAATGTCTTTGTGAAGGAACGAAATATAATTTGCATGATCCGCATGAGCATGCGATAAAACCACCCCTGCAATCTCTGGTTCTTGTGCTTTTCTACCAAGATGTTCTAACAGATCGCTCCTGTATACTCCACTAATATCTGGAATCAAGTCAAGCTCAAGAAAGTCTCCTATGCCATTGGCAGATCGGGGCATCAAAAACTCTTCAAAATATAAACCTCTCTTCTTAAAACCCATGCCAAAATCTAAAAATATTTTTGTACCATGATCTTCAAGGAGAGTTTTATTTCCACCTATTTCATTGACTCCCCCATAAAACGTTAGCTTAACCACGTAGTTTCACCGTTTGTATGTTTTAACAAACAGCGACTAAATAAAGTTTATTGAAGAAAGGATAAAATAAAAAAGAGGCAGATTGAATAATTTAATCCTTTTTTTGACGGGCAAGATCTCTTGCACGCTGCCCAACGACAAATAGTTTAGCAATAAATGTAATCTCATTTGCTTCTTCTTTATCTGTTACTTGCCCAACGATCATCATAGTATCTATTTACTATGTTGGTAGTTTACTTTAAAAGGTCTTGTTGTACAAATGTTGCCAAATATGGTTGTCAAGTCTTATCGAAACTAATAAAACATGGTTGTTTATTTAAGGGCTGTAAGGGTGTCGCCTTATGACCGAAATAAATGTAAACGACATGCTTACATCTTACGATAAAAAAGACCTTAGGATAGCGACTGTTTGTTCTCATTCTTCTCTTCAGATTTTTAACGGTGCAAGAAAAGAAGGATTTAAGACATTAGGCATTGCTGTTGGAGAAAAGAAAAAATTCTATGATGCATTCCCTCTTGGCAGACCTGATGAATTTCTCATTGTTGATGACTACAAAGACATTGCAAAATATGCTAAAGAACTTCGTGAGAAAAATGTAATAGTAATACCTCACGGCTCCTTCGTTGAATATCTTGGTGCCGAGAATTTTCTAAAACTAGAGCTACCTACTTTTGGAAACAGAAGCGTCCTTACATGGGAATCTGATCGTAAAAAGGAAAAACAATGGCTAGAATCTGCTGGCCTTACAATGCCAAAGCAAGTTAAAGACCCAAAAAAAATAGATAAACCCGTAATAGTAAAATATCACGGTGCAAAGGGCGGTAAAGGTTTTTTCGTTGCCAAAACATACGGGGAATTTTGTAAAAGGGTGGATACCAAAAAACCGTATTTCATCCAGGAGTTTGTAATGGGAACTCGCTATTATTTACATTATTTTTATTCACCCATTCAGAACAACGCGTACAAATTAAGTAAAGGGAGCTTACAGCTACTTTCAATGGATAGGCGTGATGAGACAACCATTGATGAAGTGCAACGTTTAGGCTCCATTGCCGAACTTGAGGAGATAGGTATTCATCCAACATTTGTTGTAACCGGCAATATCCCAATTGTTATGAGAGAATCATTACTACCTAAAGTTTTTAAGATGGGAGAAGCAGTTGTAGAAAAATCTCTCGAACTCTTTGGCGGAATAATAGGCTCTTTTTGTCTGGAAACGGTTGTAACTGAAGAGTTGGAATTTAAAGTCTTTGAGATTTCTGCAAGAATTGTTGCAGGTACAAATCCATATGCAGCTGGTTCTCCATACGCTGAGTACATTCAACCTGATTTATCTACCGGTAGAAGGATTGCTCAAGAAATTAAATATGCAAACAAGAAGGATAAGTTAGAAGAGATTTTGAGCTAAAAATTAAGTGATTGTTTAGGCTGCATTATTTGGTCTTTATTTTCTTTCTTTTTCGAGATCCCATCCAAGACTCTATTACAACAAAAGAAATTAAATAAGAATATGTCCAAATTTGAAATAATCCAAGTGTATCCTTAGAGATGTCAACATTTGTATAAATTAAACCTATTACAAATATGCCAATCAGAATTAAAGAGATTATTAACGCAATTAAACTATTTCTTTTATGATCTTTATCAGTTAATACATCTTTTAATTTCTGATCATATATCCATAAATAAACAAAACCGCAAATCCCAAAGGAAAAAATATAGAAACCCGCCCACAATCCAATTTGTTCGGGAATTTTTAAATACTCAAAAACTGGAAGTGATAAGTAAATGATACCAACTAACAAAATTGTCAAAAATATTGGAACAATACCAATTAATAGTCTCTTCATGGCCTTCTTACTTATTTTCATCCTATCACACTAAAACGTATAATTTTATTTACAAAGTGTAACCATAATAGCAATTTGGGCCCACATTCTGTTTTCTGCCTCATCAAAAATGACTGATTGTGGCCCATGTGCTACTTCTTTAGTAACTTCATAGCCATAGTACGCGGGTAAACAATGCATAAATATTGCACCAGATTTGGCAATTCCCATAATTTTATCATCAACTGTGTAACCTTCAAACTCTTTCAATCTCAGTTCTTTTTGTTCCTCATCTCCCATTGAAACCCAAGTATCAGTTGCTACAACATCTGCATCTTTTGTTGACCTTTCAACCTTGTCAGTTATTTCAACATTAACTCCAAATTTCTTTGCTTCTTTGACGTAATAATCATCAGGCCAATACTTTTTAGGTGATACAATTTTTACATTCATACCAACTATTCCACATCCAAGCAGATAGGAATGTGCCATGTTGTTTTTCCCATCACCCAAATAGACAAAATTTAAACCTTTAAGTTCCGGCTTATTTTCCTTAATTGTCATAAGATCGGTTATAACCTGACATGGATGTTCCTTGTCATCAAGGCCAGAAATAACAGGGACAGTAGCGTGTTTTGCCAATTCTTTCATGGCTTCATTACTTTTGGCACGATACATAATCATATCTACATATCTAGATAGAACAATGGCCGTATCTTCAATAGTTTCACCTCTTCCAAGTTGTATGTCACTTTTACTGAGAAAAATAGCATGCCCGCCTAGCTTGGTCATACCTACTTCAAAAGAAGCACGCGTTCTGGTACTGGACTTTTCAAAAATCATACCTAAAGTTTTTCCTTTTAACAATTCGATAGATTCACCGTTTTTGGATTTCTTTTTCAGTTTTATGCCAAGGTCGGTTATCTCTTCTAAATCATCTTTAACGTCTAGCATTGAAATAAGGTCTCGTTTCATCGACGTGAGAATGTTATTTCCTTCCTTAAAAGTATCGCACGGTGATAAACATATTACTCATTGGCAATTGGTTTAATTTTATATATGAATAAAACACCTGAATAAAGAATAGTTACCATTCCTAAAAGCATAAATGGAATCCAAATTCCAAATATGTCAGAAAGAAAACCCCCTAAAAATAAAAATAAGGTACTGCCGCCAAGCTGTAAGGTAAAAATTGTAGCAAATGTTTTTCCTTCAGATGACTCATGAGTAATTTCAGATATAAATGAAGTAAGCGCTGGAAATGTTACAAATACAGTTATTCCCGATAGTATCATTATCAAAATAATTATTGAAATATTCGTAAAATAAGACAACATCAAACTTGTTATTCCAATTGTCAAATAAGAAAGATATATCACATTTTTTCTACCAATTCTGTTGCATATCCTTCCATAGTAAATTGATGAAATGCAACCTATTCCAATCCATATTGAAACAACAAAACCAATATTGGTAAGTGAAAGATTTGTCCTGTCGGACAATAGTAAAGGCAGATACGTTACAACGGTTCCCCAGGTCGATCCACTTATAATAAAAGCCGGGATCAAAATTTTTATTTTTTTAAGAAAGTTTATTCCTTCCGAAATCGCCTCTCTAACTGATTGTCTTTTTGAGCTTTTTTTAACAATTAGATATTTGTCCTTAATATCTCTTGTTAAAATAATGCCACTTAAGAGAACTACAGCTCCTATAAATGACCACACATACAATGGATAATCCCAATTAACTATCTCAGCAACATATAAAGTTGTAGAAACTGCAATAAAAGTTCCAAATCCAGACAACCCACTTTGAATCCCCATTGCCCAATCAAGTCTATTTTTTTTGAAAAGTCTAGAGATCCATCCTGTTCCAATTGGGTGGTAAAAACCGGTAGCAACCCTTAAAAGGAACACAAGTAAAAGTAACGAAAAAAACCCTTGGGCTTTTGTTAAAAGATATAATGATATGCATAAAAATAAAATCCCGAGCGATAGCATAGTTCGAGAATTTTTACCATCAGAATATCTGCCAATCAGCAATTGAGCAATAATACTAATAAAAAGTGACCCGCCAGTGATAATTCCGATTTGTGTATAACTTAAATTAAATATTTCCCTAAAAATTGGAAATAAAATTGGAATTGCTGCAAGGGCACCATCATTTATCGCATGAAATGAACCTACAGTTGCAAGGATTTTAATTTTTACATCCATTAATTCAATCAAGTCCGAATAATAACTTAATTTATATTAATTTTCTATTAAAATGTTTTATAAAGAGTAAAACAATATAAAACTTCAAGATGGGAGTTGACATTGGGGATTTGTTTAGGTGGGAAAAAATTACATTAAAAGATTTGCATGATAGAGTTATTATTATAGATGCCCACAATGTTTTACATCAATTTTTAGCAAGTATTAGACAAAGAGATGGTACTCCTTTGAAGGACTCTAGAGGCGAAATAACTTCACATCTCTCTGGAATTTTTCATAGGACTGCAAATCTAGTGGAAGCAAAAATCCGTCCAGTATACTCTTTTGATGGTAAACCACATCATTTGAAAGCTAAAACACTTGATGAACGAAGAAGACGAAAGGAGTTAGCCGAAAAAGAATGGAAAGACGCTCTTGAAGCAGGCGATCTTAGTAAAGCTAGAACAAAGGCACAGCAAACATCAAGGGTAACTGATGAAATTATTAAACAGAGCAAAGAACTACTTGATGCACTTGGAATTCCATATGTACAAGCACCATCTGAGGGGGAAGCGCAGGCTAGCTATATGGTAAAAAAAGGTGATGCTTTTGCCGTTGGATCCCAGGATTATGACTGCCTATTGATTGGTACGCCTGTCCTTGTTAGAAACCTTACTTCTTCTGGCAGACGTAAATTACCCGGAAAAGAGGCATATGCAAAAGTTTATCTTAGACAGATAAGGTTGAAATCAAATCTCAAGACACTTGGCATTACTCATAAACAACTTGTCGATATGGCAATTTTAATTGGTACTGATTTCAACGACGGAATCAAAGGAATAGGCCCTAAAAAAAGTTTGAAATTGATTAAACAAAACGGGAATGTTGAGAATGCGCTTTCTACAATTGGTGATGAAAACGCACCAACGTTTGATGAAATTAAAAAAATTAGGAAAATATTCCTAGAACCAGAAGTCACGGAAGATTACACTCTAGAATGGTCTGCGCCAGACAATGATAAAATTCTAAGGATACTTTGTGATGATCATCACTTTTCAAGAGAACGCGTTGAGCCAATTCTTGAAAAATATTCAAATGTTGAACAGATGATAAAACAAAAAACACTTTTCTAATCTTTCTCTTATGTTGAGGCAGTGATAGTCAATCTCTCTACATCAGGAAAATTCTCTTGGACCTTATCCATGATTTTATGTTTGATTTTATTTAATTCCCGAACGGTCATTTTGTGAGATACTTTGATTTCTATTTCTCCCTGGTGGACTGGTCCTGATTTTCGCAAACGTACTATATGGGCAGATTCAACTCCCGAAACTTCCTCTGCGAGTTTTTTTATTACATAACTCTGGTCAATGCATTCATTATTGCACGCATCGACAAGCATATAACTGCTTTCTTTAATTGCTGCAAAGCCGATTGTAACAATAATTCCTGCAATTATAAATCCGACAATAGCGTCGGCAATTATGTATCCTATTGATGATAGTAGGAGAGCAACTACTGCGAGACCGGATGCAACACCATCTTTTATGGTATTGAACGCATCGAGTTTGACCGATCCCATTTTTGATTTTTTACATTTAACAAATTTAATTGCTCCGAGACCCAGTGCAACAAGCGCTGCAATAAATGCTACAGCGGCACCAAGAATTGGTAAATTTACTGGATGCGGATCAATAAGTTGTAAATAGGATCTAAAAATAATATAAATTGCAAGACCAATCATAACAATAGCTGCACCTATGGATGCTAGATTTTCCATTTTGTAGTACCCATAATGAAATTTGTCGTCAGCAGGTTTTTTAAAGAACTTTAAACCAACCCAAACAACAGCAGAAACAAAACCATCGCCAATGCAATCTATACCATTAGCTGTTAATGCAACACTTTTTGAGATAGTCTCTCCAAGAACAATCTGAAGGACACCAAGACCTATCAAAATAACTGTAGTTATACCAGCAAGTCTATCTGCATTTCCTATAAAATCTACTTTCTCCTCCATATGTTCAAAAACCCGAAACTCGTTTAATATTATCAATGTTTTTATTGTTTGATAATAATCCTAACTCTTTATTATTTTAAATTTATCGATTTCTTCAATTAGGGCTAATTTTTCACCATTGTCCCATTTGATCCAAATAAGTTCCTGGTCTTTTTCAATTTTACTAACAGTTCCTTTCGATCCTTTTTCTAGTTTTGTCATTGTATCCATTGTCTCTAAAAGTTCTACTCTATCACCAATTTTAACCTTAATTGCCATTTTTTACCCCATATTACAATTTATGCATTTGTAACTAGTTTAAAAAGTTCATTATTATGCGGATACCGGGATTTGAACCCGGGTGAGTGGCTTGGGAAGCCACTATCATAACCACTAGATCATATCCGCAGATAAAACACAACATAAAGCAAAAGCTATTGAATTTTTTCTTTAAAACTGTTTTTCTCATTATCTATATGATAACTAAACTAAAGGCCATGATAAACATACCAATAATAAAACCCATTATTGCACAATGTCCATGACCATATTGATGCGCTGTCGGAATAAGTTCATCTGCACTTATATATACCATAATTCCAGCTACAAAGGCAAGCAAAAAACCAAGAACCCAATCAGATAATATTGGTAACAAAATAATCAATCCTATAATCGCTCCAACTGGTTCTGAAAAACCAGAAAGTGCAGAATAAATAAATGCTTTTTTTCTACTTTTTGTAGCATAGTATATTGGCATTGATACGGATATTCCTTCAGGAATGTTGTGGATTGCTATTGCAAATGTTATAAGTATTCCTAGTTCAACATTTGACAGAGTTGCCCCAAACGTTGCAAGCCCTTCCGGAAAGTTATGTATAGCTACTGCAAAGGCAGTAAACACTCCCACTCTCATTAGCTTTTTATCAGTTTTTACATCTTTTCCCTTCTTTTTTTCTATGCATTTTTCGTAATGATGCGGATTTTCAATATCAGGTATTGCTAAGTCTATAATCCCGACTATTATTATTCCTGCAAAAAATGCATATAATCCCCATAAATCTCCAATGCTTTCAAGCGCATCGGGAATAAGTTCAACAAATGAAACATAAATCATAACTCCTGCAGAAAGACCTAGACTGAAACATAGATAGCTAATTTTTGGTTTTTTAATAAAATACGCTATGAAACTCCCAATCCCTGTCGAAAGCCCGGCAATAGTAGTAAGAAGTAAAGCTAAACCAACATTGGAAGGTATGTCCAACTGTATGCCTCCTACAACAAATTAATTCAAATTTTTGTATATTTTATCAGTATAAAAAGATGTAGTCACTAAGTTTTTATAAAAAAATAAAAAATAAGTTATTTTTTAACTTATTTCCTCTAATATTTTTAACACATACTTGTAGAATTTATCCACAGTGCTCATGTGCACCTGCTCCTCTGGAGAATGCGGGTATTTAATCGTTGGACCAATAGATATCATGTCCATTCCTGGGAATTTCTCGCCAATAATACCACATTCTAATCCAGCATGTATTGCCTCAACGACAGGTTCTTTACCGTACATATCTTTGAATATTTTCTTTGAAAGTTTCAGTATATCTGAGTCTAGATTTGGCTTCCAACCTGGGTAAGGTGTTTCTTCTGTTACTTCGGCGCCTGCCAGTGTTGCAGTTGCATGTATTCTGTCGCGGAAATCTTGCAGAGCAGACTTAATCGAACTTCTAGAAGATAGGCCGATAACTGCATTGTTGTCTTTTAATGCAACCGTCGCAAGATTTGTTGATGTTTCCACAAGACCACCTATATCATAGCTCATTTTATCAACACCATGTGGTAGACCATGTATGAGGTTCAAAAGCCTCATCTGCGAATCCTTATCAAATGCTTCACTCGGCTTAGAAATATCTTCAAAATTTACAGTGAATTTTGGGTCTATCGGTTTTATTTCTTCAAGAATGTATTTTCCTTCTGCCTTCATAGTGCTGATAAACTCATCCTTGTCTTTTTCATCAACAGAAATTGTTGCATAAGCTTCACGAGGTATTGCATTATGTTTGTCCCCTCCCTTTATATCTGATAGGTAAAAATCGTAATTCTTTGATACTTTCCAAAGCATTCTAGTCAACAGCTTTATTGCATTTCCCCTTTGCTCGTGCGCATCAACACCAGAATGCCCTCCACGAAGGCCTGATACTTTAACAGTAACACTCCTTAAACCACCATTAATTGGCATAGTTCTCAATGGGAGCTCTATTTGAGAATCTCCCCCACCAGCGCATCCAACAGTTACAACACCAAAATCTTCGCTGTCGAGATTTAGTAGAATTTTCCCTATCAGCATATCCAACCCAAGCGCAAATGCTCCAGTGAGCCCCGTTTCTTCATCAACCGTAAATAATGCTTCAATTGGGCCATGTTTCAATGTTTTATCCTCTAGTATTGCAAAACTTATTGCAAGGCCTATACCATTATCTGCCCCAAGAGTTGTACCATCTGCTGTAAGAATATCTCCATTGAGTTTGAGTTTTATCGGATCTTTGGAAAAATCATGTTCAACATCACTATTTTTTTCACAAACCATGTCCATGTGTCCTTGAAGGACAACAGTCGGCTTGTTTTCCATTCCTTGGCTAGCTGGTTTTAAAACAACGACATTTCCTGGTTTATCCGTCTTTGTTTTTAAGCCGTTTTGTTTTGCAAAACCAAGCACATATTCTCTAATTTTTTCCTCATGTTTTGAACAACGAGGTATTTTACATATTTCATCAAAATGTTTCCATACTGATTTCGGTTCCAAATTTTCGATAATTGACATATGTTACGCCTCCCTTATAAAGCAAAACAGGTAATGCGACATCAAATTTAAAGATTTACCATAAAACTCTTAGAAATATTTTATATAATCTTTGCTTATTATCTTAGAAAAGTCAGAGGCGATTTATTATGGATTGGGGAATGAAAAACCGAATGTCGAGAATAATCAAAAAGGATGGTCATACCGTCATGCTTGCCGTTGATCACGGCTATTTTATGGGACCTACAACAGGTCTCGAGAAACTGGATGAAATGGTGAAGCCTTTACTTCCCTATGCTGACGTACTTATGCCGACTAGAGGGGGTTTAAGAAACTACATCTCACCAGAGACAGATATCCCAATTTGCTTACGTGTATCTGGAGGTACCAGCATTCTGAATGAAACAAATCTTCTTCACGAAGGAATAACCGTAGACATTGAAGATGCAATTAGACTCAATGTTGCAGCTGTTGCTTTTTCCATTCTTGTCGGTCAACCATTTGAAAGAGACACTCTTCTTGGAATGACTGAGTATATTGACGAGGCAAATAGATACGGCATACCAGTACTTGCGGTTACTGCAGTTGGTAAAGGCCTTGGTAAAGATGCAAGATATTTATCTCTAGCTTCAAGAATGGCTGCTGAACTGGGAGCAAGTATTGTAAAAACATACTTCTGTAAAGATTTTGAAAAAGTAGTTGATACGTGCCCTGTGCCTATTGTCATAGCTGGTGGGAAAAAAGTCCCTGAAAAAGATGCAATTCAAATGTCATACGATGCATTACAGGCAGG
>Ga0272442_10006505_pt1 | contig 15348 bp, 11 predicted proteins | sample SSMForm2O_FD_200262 | JGI IMG/M metagenome (GOLD analysis project Ga0272442, IMG submission 200262) | Marine sediment archaeal communities from Little Sippewissett salt marsh, Falmouth, MA, United States - SSM-Form-2O | ecosystem: Environmental > Aquatic > Marine > Wetlands > Sediment ...
GCACGGGCATCATTGAGTTGAAGCTGCTTTTAAAGCGGCTTTTTCTTTTCTTTTTTTTGGCAGGACCTGCTGTTTTTGCGGTGCCTGTTGACTTTATTGATTTATCATTTCTTTCATGTTATTGGAAGTAATTATCTGACTGTTTACCCAGGGTGGATAGTGGCACATAATTTGATTTTTATAACTTTTTTTAATTAATCATCTGATTTTTTAAAAAATTATTTATGCATATTTGTTATAATGTGAGAAAGTCAGAAATTCCAATTGATGTCTATTTTGACTCCCACAAAAGTGATAAATTGCTTAAATTTCAGCGCACGATTCTACATCAAGAGACATCTATGCTCCTGAAAATGTGGAACCTGATTAAAATTAGTTTAAGAAATTATTTTATTATTTTTGGAGGTTTTTAAGTGAACGGTAATTACAAAAGAGTTTGCTTAACGACAGTTATTTTCTTTTTGTTTCTTATGAGTGTTACTTCTGCAGAAGAAATCAATCTTGAACTTGTTGGAAATATCGGAGAGTTTGATGGAAATAATATCCTTGTGTCTAATTCCGTCTCTTCTGATGATTTTACTGTAGTTCATTTCGCAGATATTCACATGGGGATGCCGCAAATGTTATTTCCGGGTGAAGAAACTCCGGATGAAAAAAGAGAATTTTTTGCAGAGGGGATTCTTGCCGCAAATCAGTTAGAGCCGTCCCATTCCTTAATTCTTGTGACCGGTGATCTGGTTGAGTACAATGAAGAGGAATATTTTGATGATTTCTGGAATGGAATATTTTCAATAAATAATTGTGCGGAAAGAGTTCTCTGTGTACCTGGAAACCATGATCGCCGGACTAAGGCTATTATTGATTCAAATGGAAGTATAATTGATGACCTTGAAGAGTATAATGAACGAGTAGAACCGTTGCTGCCGGAAAGTAAAAATTATCTTTCCGACGACTTCAATGATTATTCAATAGAAGTTGGCGACTATATGTTTATAGGCCTTGATTCGTTATCCGATTACGATGCTTATTATTTGGCCTGGGGTCAATTCTTTGATCCCACACCTGAATCATTCGGTCTCAATGATACTCAAATTGATGCTTTAAAAGAACTGGATAGAAATAAGCCTAAAATTATATTTATGCATCATCCGGCAATCCGATGCGTGTCAGTCGATGATGAAAACCCGGATGGTACCGGGCTTCCCCAATCAGAGCCCGGTGGGAACGATGGTTGCATTGCGTTTAACAGAGCGGAATTTATAGATTACTGTGAAGATTACAATGTGAAACTTGTAATCACAGGCCATACTCATCAGTCCCATATCGTTGATTCGGCAGGAACGCCTTTTTTTGCAAATGAACTCCCTCTAAATGAATTTCCTTTAAATGAATTCCCTTTGTTTGTGCAGACCCAGAGCCTTGCCAAACACAGTGAATATTTTGAACCCGGTTACAGGACAATAGAATTTAAAGAAGGGGATATTTTTATACAACAGCCGGTAGAGCTGACTCTTGAAAGACCAACAATGATATCCGGGTCTTTAAGTTGTCCTGCGGACTTAAACGCCTATGATTCGGAAGGCAGACATACGGGTCCTTCCTCCGGAAAAATTGACCGGAATATTCCGGATTCATTCTATTTCAGTGGCTACACTGTTACCTTATATGATACTACTAATTATAGCGCTCCTGAAACAATTTTGCTTTACAATACCGGCGAAGAATATGTTTTTGAAATCAGGGCGAATTTTTCAGAGAATGAGCTAAATTCTGTAGAAGAGCAGCACTTCAATTTCACTATAAAACAGAGATCTGATTCAGGAACTACCGAAGTATTTTATGAATTCGTGCCGTTGACTAAAAACACTGTTGCTACTATCCCGATCAATCTCACAACACAAAAATATGAGATGATGATTGATACGGATGACGATGGGACAATTGATGAAACAAAAGAGCCTGATTCTATTCAAACCATAATAATTGGCAGTACGGGGGTTAGCAATCTTGAATCAAGTTCCGGCTCAAGATGGATCAACTTCACCTGGACCAACCCCTCTGACCCCTACTTCTCCTACACTGAAGTCTACCTTAACGGTATTTTCCAGACCAACAGCTCTGCCGAATACTTCAACGCTACAGGGCTTGAACCCGAAACAGATTACACAATCGGTACACACACGGTGGATATTTACGGGAATGTAAATGAGACCTGGGTCAATGCAACAGCCGTAACAAAAACAATCCCAGAAGAAAAAGGAGCTCACAGAGGTGGGGAAGGAAAGGGAAGTGCCAGGATAATTCCTGCAGAATCTACACCGACTTCTGCTGAGATAGAGGAGGCTGAAGAAGGAGATGAATCACTTCGGGATGTTCGAAATGTAGATATATCCCCCGAAGAAGAAGAACCTGCTGAAAATTTGACGGATTCAGAGCTAACAAATGATCCTGAAGAAGCTGAAACTTCAGAAACAGAGGGTGATGGCGAAGAGAATAAGATGCCGGGATTCCAGGTTGCATTTGCGATTTCAGGACTTCTGGCTGTTCTCTACTTATTGAGGAAGCAGCAAAAATAAATTACTGGAGGTAAAGGGCTAACACCTTTTCCTCTTTTTTGCATTTTTTCCTTCAGCACGACCGAAATTAATGTCCTCGAATTGTACAGGGGGCATACCTGTCCGGAAAAACGCAGCAAAAACTGGAAGAGATCAGGAAGCTTCTGGAATGTTTCCAGGTATGGGAGCTTGAAGAATCGATCTATGAGGTATTTGCTTCCCTCTCGGCCAGGCTACTTTCGGAAGGAATGCCAATTGGGTATTTGATGAACTGATCGATGCAATCACTCTGTGCCAGGGCGGGCAGATAGTTACGAGAGATGAGCATTTCAAAAAAGTTCCCGGGCTTGAAGTGATCGGCTATTGAAAATTGTTTTTTGGGCTCTGTAGATATCCTTTTAGCTCGCTTAAAACGGCCCAGTTTTTTGATATCTTTTCAATTCAGTCCCAGGTCTGGTTTTTATATTTATATCGTGTCCGGGGTCCTCACCGCTTGCTTTAGCAAGCGGCTTTCCCAAAATTGCTGAAAATAAATGATTTCAGCAAATTAATTCAGCATAAACTACCAGTGGGGATATTCACTCTTATTTTATTGTATATGTTGTTGGGGCAGCTGCCTATTAATATCTATTTTGGAAAAGCCGGCCGCCTTCGGCGCCCGGTGAGAGCCCCGGGTTCTGAAAAGCGATAGAAATACGGTTACGTTGGCTTTTTCATCCAACATCAGTCTTTTTCTTCCAGTATATTTTCAATCTCTTTTTTCAGTTCAGGCAGCCTCTCATTTGCGGTTTTCCACACCACATCCAGTTTCACACCGAAATAGGCGTGTACCATTACATCGCGAGTTCCTGCAATTTTTCTCCAGGGGACAGATGGATATTCCTTCCTGATCTCGTCAGGAATATGTTTTACGGCTTCCCCTATAATTTCAAGTGCCTGTCTTACGGCAAAAGTTGTTTTTTCGTCGGAAATGAACTCGTCGAAATCCATTCCTTCAATAAAACTTTCACAACTCTCAATGGTATCAAGGATATCCTGCAGATAATCCCTGACAGTACGCTCTGTCATACCTGCACGACCTCTTCCATGATCTGTTTTCCGATCGTTGGCTTCAACGCGCTTTTCATTACAAGGTCCACCTTCACCCCAAGCATATCTGAAAGATCCTGTTTCAGCCCTATGAACTCAAAGAGGTCAGGGGTTTTCGAAAATTCGACTAGGACATCAAGGTCACTATCTTCTTTCTGTTCCCCACGGACATAGGACCCGAAAATCCCCAGATAGTTGATGCTATATTCTTTTGAAAGCTCCGGAAGATTCTGCCTTATTTTTTTTGTGAAATAGGCTGCGTCTTTTGTATTTTCGCCTTTTTGCCGGGGAGTGGTCCTGACCGTCATGTAGCCTCTCAGGTTCTGGTTTTTAGTCTTTATTTGCTAAAGTGTTTATGTAATATATTTTTGTACCCGGTATTTAAAAATAAGCTCCGTCCATATTCATAGATGCGGAAACCTCAAACCTGAAATACCTTACAACCGCATATTCTAATCAGGTGTAAGCTTATGACCTGGATGCCCTGGAAAGAACGCATCATTATCGATCCTGCAGTTCTTGCAGGCAAACCAATAATCAAAGGCACACGCCTTGCAGTTGAATTCATTATCGACCTGCTGGCTCATGAATGGTCTGTGGACGAGGTCCTGAGGAATTATCCCGGTTTGACCCATGAAGACATTAGTGCGTGCCTGAGCTATGCAAGCTCATGAAAAAGGTGGTCATGTGAAAGATCAGCGCTGGCAATATGTGGTTGATGAAAACGGGGAAAAGGTGGCGATTATTCTTCCTATCGAGGAATACGAAAAAATGAAAGAGGATCTCCACGATCTGGCTATCGTTGCAGAAAGGCGCAATGAAAAGACCATTAGTTTCGATGAACTGAAAAGAAAATTGTAAAAGTATTTTTCATTCTGTCTCTTTCCTCTCAATATACTCCAGCACATACCCCGCAAATTCCTCAAAATCCTCCAGTTTTTCGGTCAGGAATTCCTCCAGAACCCCAAGGTCCACTTCATCATACATGTGGACAAGCACATTCCTGAACCCGGCGGCAGGTGCGAATTTTTCTGCAAAATCCTTTGGGAGGATAGAATGTTTTCCCAGGACTAGAAAAGTACTCCTGTAGTCGTCGGGTCTTTCGAATCCTTCTTCCGAAATGATGATTTCCCCTGTATCGATGGCACTTTCTATGGCAAGCTGGAAGTTTCTCTCGACTGCGCTTCTTCTTTCGTAGTCGTATTCAAGGTCCAGGTTTTCGGGATCCAGTGATTTAAGATAATCCACGCACCTTTTCATGGAACTTAATTTTCTGAGAATCGCGTCCGAACTTTTCATTTCAGGAAAACCCCCTTTCTTTAAATCTCTTTACAAATTCCCTGTTCAAAAAGTCCTCATGGTATTTCCGGTCATAGTACCTTGACATAATATAAGGCTCCACTTTCAGTTTCAGCGCGTGATCTCTCTCAAAAACAAGGCAGTTAGGCTCAATGATTTCAAAATTAAGGACTGGGGAGGCATCGTTCATGACCACCAGGTCAACTTTGTCGGTTTGCAGGAAAGTGGAGAGGGAAGCAGTTAGTTCGAGCCTTTTTTCGAAACGTTCTTTTCTGCTGAGACTTCTGGAAAGATACACTCCGATATCGATGTCGCTGAGAGGACCTGTTTTTCCTTTTGCGTGGGAGCCAAAAAGGTATGCAAGTTCCACGTAGTCTACTTTTCGGAAAAACTCATTTAGCCTTTTGATCAGTTTTTCTCTTGTTACTTCCAGAATTTCAGTTACCATTATCGTCCATTTTTATGCGGTATTCTTTAAAATAGATTTGTGTGTTCATTTCAGGAAAGTTTTCGCCTCACCTATGTTTGATGGACCCTCAAATAAATAGCTGGAATATGCCTCTCCTTTTAAATATCGTTTCATTAACTTTTGAAAAAGAGGAAAATTTAGAATAGTTTATTATTTATCGAATTTTTCTATTAAACAGTTTTTATTTCCTTACTCATTGTCCTACATTTTCAGTTCATTCGTTTAAGTAGCTATAAGTTCAGATGTCTACCTTCTTCGAAAAACTCCGTAATTCCTGTTTCGGCCCCTACCGACTCATAATTAACACCGATGTTGAAGCTGGCAGTGAAAGAACATATGTTTCAATTATTTCGGGACTCACTCAATTATTCGGGAGTAAAATCATGAAAATCGGACATCTTAAAGAAATCAAACATCTTAGAAAAATCGGACATCTTAAAAGTTTCTTCTGTTTGCTAATGTTGTTCCTTTTAGCGGCTGCTCCGCCTGCCGGAGCAGTTTTCGAGCCCTCCTGCAGCGTTATTCTGGAACCGGACGTAAGATATGCACATCCCGGAGATACGTTCGCCGTGACCGTAAGTATGGAGCCGCAATCTGCAGAAGTTTATGGGTGCCAGTACGAAGTTGTATTCGACCCTGCTGTCTTTGAAGTGTTGTCCCAGTCTCAAGGACCGTTACTCTCTCAGGACGGTCAGCCTACTTTTATAATCAGTGATATATCTTCCGAAGAAGGTAAGATTCTCTATGTTGAAACGAGATACGGGGTAAAGACCGGGGTTATCTCACCCAATATCGTTTCAACAATTGAATTGCGGGTGAAGGACTCGATTTCATCCTATGGGGTAAAAGAGTTCGCTCTCGAAAACGTTACAATTATAGATTCAAATCTTCAAATTACCTGTTCCGATCTCGGTAATGGGAAAGTTGTTTTGATGGAGCCGGTTGTTTCCGATTTCACACCCGGTGTAACCGAAGGTGAAGCACCGTTAACAGTTACTTTCACCGATGCTTCTATGAACGCTGTTTCCTGGTCCTGGGACTTTGACAGTGACGGTTCTGTGGATTCTTATGTCCAGAATCCGGAATACACTTACAATGAACCAGGTACGTATACCGTTTCTCTTACCGCAGCAAACGATCTGGATACCGGTGATACAATAACAGATATAATTAATGTGTATGGTGTTCCTGTTGCTGATTTCACTGCCACTATCGGTGAAAGTGATAATCCGTTAACAGTTAATTTCACCGATGCTTCTAATAACGCTGTCTCGTGGTCCTGGGACTTTGATGGTGACGGTTCTATGGATTCTGAAGTTCAGAATCCGGAGTACACGTATCCTGAATCCGGAAAGTATGCCGTTTCCCTTACCGTGGCAAACGAACTCAGTACCATCGATATGGAATCGGTAACTATCAAGGTTAAAAAGTCTCCAGTTGACAACCCTTCTGTAATCAATTCTGTTGATACGTTACCTTCCAGCACAAGTCCAGACTCTACAATGGATGCATACTCGTCCAGCTTTGATATCTGGAATTATTTGCTTCAATATACAGGACAATAATCCAACAAATTCTGAAAACCAACTCTGTATAGTATAAATGTGAATGTCGTGGCTAAGGTCAGAGTGATCGAAGTTAATGTGTGTGATGTTTAACTTGTCAAAATAGCCGACCTTTCAGGCACGCCAGTTAAGAGCCCGGGATTCTGAAATACAGTGAACCCCGGGGATGCCAGCTTACTGAAGCCGCAATAAAGCGGGTTTAAAAATATCTCCTGCAATCTCCCTTAAAACACAATCGTCCAGCCGGGCCTTGAAGCTTCCTCTCTCGTATATTTTACTCCGTGTACTTTTATGCCTCTGTCATCAAGCAGGGTGATTATCCCGCCTTTATTGGACAGCTGTACGCCTTCACCTGAAAGCTTGATTCTTTTTGCTTCTCCAGGGTTGAGAACGCCTGAAAGCTTTTCCTTCTTTTTGTTTTTATCTGCAAGAGCCCAGCCTGTCAGGTCTGCGGGTTCCGGGGTTGTATTCAGGAGGACAACGCTTTCAAGGCCGAGGTCCGGGCCTTCCGGGTTCACGAGAGCTGCAATTATCTGCACTTCCTTTTCTCCTTCTGCTTCACCGTCGCAGACTTCGGGGAGCTTGTTTCCGCTTATGTCATCCGTATGGAAGCACTGGGACTGGAAGGCAAGGTATATGGCTACCCACTTTTCCTCGTCCGGGAGGTGGATTATAAAGCCTCCGTCCTGCCAGACGCCGTTATCTTCTTCCCATTTTTCAGAATTTCCCTGGTTCATGTGGATATCATGAATCCCGTTTCCGGGTTTGAAGCCGAAGTATCGGTCTCGCTCATCTTCAGGCCCCCAGCGTTCTCCGAATGCGTATACTTCGCTGTTCTCCATTCCTATTGCCCTGGAGATATATTTGTGGATCAATTCGTTCAGGTCATTGTCCGGGCCCGGTACGTTATGAGGGAGCAGTTTCATTTTTGTGCAGTCCAGGAAATTTCCCCGGATGTAATCCAGAGCAATTTCTCCAGGTATGGATTCAAGGAGATGGAAACCGAATGGCATACTTTCCAGTTCTTCTCTTATGGGATGGTCAAATTCCTCATCCAGATGATAGTACAGGACAGACGGTTCCACTCCGGACTTGACATTGACGGCGATACGGTACCTGAATTCATTATCGATAATCAGGATCTGAAAATGGGGTTTGCTTCCAACCCCGTTTTTGCTGTCGATTGCTTTTCCTTTCAAGACTCCATATTTCTCAAGCGGCATAATATCCCCCCTGACCCGGGTTTTTCGAGAGTGTAATTTCCCGGGTTGAAATAATGCTGTTCGAATAATGCCGAGAATTCCTTTATTGCATATTTTTATTCCGGATAGTTATATATGAGGATTTCTCGCAATCATGGACAGTGCAATTTTGTTTATTAAAGGAGGAATCTAAGGCACTTCTATGGAAAGCTGGAAGTTTCTTCCGACTTCGCTTCGTCTTTCGCAGTCGGATTCCAGGTTTTTCTGCGCGGTATTCTTTCAAATATATTCGTGTACTCATTTCGGGAACTTTAGTCCGCCTGCTTTAAGGATTCTGGACATACCTTTGTGGTAGCTGTCTCGAATAAGCAATTAAAACCTGCGAAAAGGTGTGAGAATAAATAAGAATCTTCAATATGGGCAAACCAGGCTTAATATAAAATATGTTATATATGTGAATCATTCCTGGGGTTTATGTATGTAAATTATATCATAAAATATTGAAACTTAATATATTTTTTGTAATATTATTTAATTTATCGTAGTTTTTTAATTAATAAATTTATTTATCCTTTCATAAATGCAAACCTTTATATTACCATCTTTTGTATTTTTATTAGAAAGATGGGCGCAGAAGTTTCAAGAAAACAATCCCTTCTCAGGTTCTATGGTAAATCTGGATATTTGTTCTAAAGAGTATACCAGGAGCTATGAGGTCTTTTTCATTTCTTGAGTCCCGACTTTTACAGCATTCCTTCTTTCAAGCTGAAAGCTGCTAACATAAGACATTTATTTAAAATGTTTACAGGTCATTTGTACCTTATGCTTTGTGCTGTCACTTTTGGCTTAAAAATTTGAGGTTGGGTTTGCTTAGCGGTCACCTTCCAGAGACAGGAAAAAATTTTGATTTCAGTAATAGAAGTTTTTCCGATCTTTGTTTTCTTCCATGTATAATTTGCGAAGTACAACAGAATGTCAGGAGATATTATGAAGGCTAAATTTCTGCTTGTCTTAATGGTTTTAATGTTAATTGTAATGCCTGCAGGTGCGGTTACGGCTGAGGGTTCTAAAACAAGTTATGGATTTTTCCCATCATGTGCAGATCCCGGCTCATACGAACCTGATTGGGGAAGCCTGACCCATGTTTCATACTTCTGTATGGACCTGAATTCCGATGGTACCCTGAGCACCGGTGAAATTGGAGATAATTATTACAGCATGAGGGATGCTGCCCGTTCTAACGGGGTGAAGGTCACTCTAACTCTAAGGAGTAACGATTTTAACGTGCTAAAAGAAGTTCTGGAAAACCATAGAGACGATTTAGCCAGTAATATCCTGTACGAAATCCGGGAATATGACGCTGATGGAATATGCATTTACTTTGATGGTGTGGACCCCTCTTATGTAAATGAGATGGAACAGTTTATGCAAACCTTGCATTCCACCTTAAAGGCTGTAAATCCTGACTATCATATTTCTTTATGTATCGTCTGGAATGAGAAATCTTTTCATTATGACAAAACCCTGGCTGAATATGTGGATACTTATGTGGATTCTGTAATTCTAATGAGTTGTGATTCTCAATTCCAGGGTCTTGATCCCACAGAACCTGTAGTTTCAGGAGATAATTTAAATATAGCTGGAAGTTCCGGCAGGGAGGATGGACCTGACGACTTTGGCTACACGTTCAAAGACAGCAGCGTGACGGGTGGTCCCAGCTATGACTGGATCGAAATTTCGGAAACAGGAACCGATATCCTATTGGATTCCGACGATGATGTCCGGGACAATGTAAACATAGGTTTTTTCTTCAATTATTATGGGACTGATTATAGTCGATTAGCTATTGCAAATAACGGCCTGGTTTTCTCTGTGGGTACGACTACCCGGTATGTGAATGAACCGATAACTCAATCCCCCGAAGTGCATGGCTTTATTGCTCCTTACTGGGATGACCTTGGAACCTGGGGTGAAGGAAAAGTATATTACCAGACTCTGGGTACGGCTCCTGATAGAACATTCGTGGTCGAATGGGTTGAAAATCAGCACTATGGTCATTCCGATTCCGGAGCTACTTTCGAGGCAATACTTTACGAAGGAAGCAACAACATAGAATTCCAGTATAAAGACGTCGACTTTGGAAATGTATACGGGGCAACTTCGGATGATTTTTCTCCTTTCAATAATGGGGGTTCTGCTACTGTAGGAATAGAGGGGCCCGACGGGACCGACGGTTTACAGTACTCCTTTAATGAACAGGTAATCGAACCTGGTCTCTCTATCCTCTTCACATTCCCCCAATCTGCAGGTACCAATCTATATCTCTCCGAACAGGCTCCGGAATGCAAGGAAAATGGAACTGTGATTACTTATTTGTTGCACTACCACAATTTCGGGGATACAGCTGCTCAAAATGTTTTTCTTGAAGATGAATTGTCGGAGGATGTGGAGTTTGAATCCGCTTCCGAAGGTGGGACATATTATCCCGAAACCGGAACGATCGTCTGGGAGCTTGGGACTGTCGCTCCCGGCGGGCATGGTTGCAGGAATGTGACAGTTCGGGTCCCGCAGGAAGTTCTGATCGGGACTGTAATTCATAATGACGCAAGTATCGGCACTTCAAATCTTGAAGTCAGGTATGATGATAACGAAGTACACGTACAGACCAGGGTTGTCGGTTCAACTCTCCCGCCAGGTGCGGGAATCGAGCCAACTAACGGAGGACCGGGAATTCCTTCTGTTTACTGGCGCAATCCGCTAACATTCTCCTACCATGGTTGTGAATCCGCAACGGCTGTTGACATAATGATTCATATCAACGATGGCGGGCCGGATATTGTTGGAAATATGGCGGGAGGCCCTCCTGACTGGACCTATGCTACGACTTTTTACCCCAGATATGGGCGGGCTACTGTTACTTACACGGTTTACGGATGTGATGCGGACACGATTAGCTTCGATATTTACATTGACCCTTCAGGATACATTTACGATATTGAGACAGGAGAGCGTATTGCCGGGGCTTCTGTCTGGCTGCAGCGTCCTGATGGTTCAGGGGGCTGGGAAAACGTTCCTGCTGGTGAATTCGGACCTGATGCCCAACCGGATGTAAATCCGCAGGTCACCGGTGAAGATGGCATGTACCGGTGGGACATTCCTGACGGGTCTTACCGTTTCCACGCCGAAGCTCCCGGATACGAACCCGGGGACAGCGTCGCAGTTTCCTTGCCTCCTCCGCTCTTTGACCTCCATATCGGTCTGGTTCACATAAACGTCCCGCCAGTTGCAAATGCAGGCGGACCTTACGAAGGAACTGCAGGTGTACCGCTGACGCTGAATGGCAGTGGCTCTTATGATCCTGATGAGAGCCGTGGAGATTCTATTGTATTGTACGAGTGGGATCTTGATGGGGATAATCTCTACGATGATGCGACAGGTGCAGTTGTAGATTACACCCTGTCCGAACCTTATTCCGGTGAAGTCGGGCTTCGAGTTACGGACAGTAACGGAGATACCGGAACTGACCGTACGACTATCAATATTGTATGCCTGGATCTGGTAGAACCCGAAATTAACGATGTGGAACTTAACCCTGTAAACGCAACACCCGGGTCTACTATTAATATCATTGTGAATACAACGGACAACGTTGAAGTCAGGAAAGTTAGTGCAGGCGATGCCCCACTCAAGCATATCGATGGCTTCTGGCGGGGCAGCATAAGAGCTCCTGTCTATGCAGGCGATTATTCCCTGAAGATCACAGCAAGGGATGGTGTCGGAAACACTGCTGAAACTATAGTGACGTATCGCGTAATTCCCCCTCAATCAATAAGTGACATTCAAGCCTCAACAGGACCCACATGGATCAACTGGACCTGGTCCAATCCCGGCTGCCCTGATTTCAACCACACCGAGATCTACCTGAATGGCAGTTTTCAGACCAACACTTCTGCCGAATATTTTAACGCCACCTGTCTCCAACCCGAAACAGGTTATACTATCGGTACACGCACTGTGGACATTTACGGGAACGTGAATGAGACCTGGGTTAATGCGACTGCGACAACAGAGATGGAGTTGGTACTTGATATCGAAAAACCTGTTATTGAGTCGGTTGTTCTGTTCCCTGCCAGCATAACTGCTGGCGCTACGATTGATATTGAGGTGAATGCCACGGATGATATGGGAGTTGCTGAAGTAAAAGCAGGTGATATCCCGCTTACAAAAACAGACGGCATCTGGAAGGGCAGCATAACCGCTCCTATTTCTGCAGGGGATTATTCCCTGCGGATCACAGTAAAGGATGAGGCTGGAAACACTGCTGAAACTATAGTAACGTATCGCGTAATTCCTCCTCAATCAATAAGCGATATCCAGGCCTTAACGGGATCCACATGGATCAACTGGACCTGGTCCAGCCCTGACTATCCCTGCTTCTCCCACACTGAAATCTACCTTGACGGCATTTTCCAGACCAACACTTCCGGCGAATACTTCAACGCTACAGGTCTCCAACCCGAAACAGGTTACACCATCGGTACGCGTACTGTGGACATTTACGGGAATGTGAACGGGACGTGGGTCAATGCAACGGCTATAACTAAAAAGGCAGAATCTTCAGGCTCTTCAGATGAAGAAAGTAGTAGCTTTCCCTCCAAATCTTCCGGTGGAAGTGGAAAAGGAACTGCCAGGATAATTTCTGCAGTATCGACACCATCAACGGCTGGGATGCTGGAGCCTGAAGAAGAAATCGATCAACTCCGAGTTTTGCGAACCGTAAATCCATCTGAAGAATATGGAGGATATACTGAGAACTTAACGGATTCGGAATTGGTAATAGGTACTGAGGAGAAAAAGGTTCGTTTATTCCTGATTTTGTTTGTGATTTTAGGATTGCTGGTTTTTCTCTACTTCTCGAGGAAGCGGCAAAAATAAGTCCCGAGAAATAAATTTTGAGTCTCAGAATCCGGAATAAATACCCTTACAGCAAGTTAGCTTATTGAAAAGAGCTTATTGAAAAGAGCTTATTGAAAAGGAAACCAGCTCGTTGAAAAAATTTAACTAATTGAAAAAAGGACCAAAAGTTGTGGAAATCATTCCACAACTCCGATTTTTACTTTTATTTATAACTTTTCTGTTCTTCAGAGTTCTTTTTTCTTCATGGCTATGCTCAGGAAGTAAGCAAGGCTTCCATAAAGGAAAAGCAACCCGAAGGCAGCCATTACAATACTGCTTGTGGACAGCATTTCACTCGACCTCTTTGTTTATACGGGGCATGATCAGGGCTATAATTATTCCTAAGATCAGTGCGCTAAACCCGATTAGAAGGTGGATCGTTTCGTAGCCTCCATAGGGTTCGGCGAGGTTATTCCTGGTCTCCTGAACCAGCAGGACAAAGAGGACAACAGGAAGGAAGCCCTTTGCGGCGACGGTCCACCAGGTCCCGGCAATGACGTCCGAGTAGGAGTTGACCCATTCCCTGATCTTGTCCTCGCCGTAGACCCAGCAGATAGCCACGGCTTCAAGGATCCCGACCAGAAGGAGTCCGTAGTTGTTCACGAAGTGGTCCACGATGTCCAGCCAGTAAAGCCCTCCTTTGGTGGCATAAATTAGACTGAAGAGGAGGGATATCCCTATGACTATATCCACTGCCCGGCTTCTGCTCATCTCGAACTTGTCCATCACGGCTGCGGCAAAACCTTCGACGATGGAAACCAGGGAAGAGAGTGCAGCCACGAGAATGCTCAGGAAGAAGACTACCGCAGTAAGAGCCTTCAGGCCCGGGAGCATGTTCAAAGCCTCAGGAAGCACCACGAATACAAGCCCTACGCCGCTTGCTATGACTTCTTCGATGCCGACGCCTTTTGCTGCAGCCATGTACCCTAGGGTCCCGAATACTGCAAAACCCATGGTGAAACTGAAGGCACAGTCCGCCAGGCTCACGATGAAAGCGTTGTTAACAATGTCGCTCTTTTTCGGGAGGTAACTTGAGTAGGTAATCATGATAGCCATTCCCAGGCTCAGGCTGAAAAAGGCCTGTCCGTAGGCTGCGACCCATATTTGCGGGTCGGTAAGCTTGCTGAAGTCCGGCTTCAGGTACCACTCAAGCCCGTCGAGGGATCCTACAAGGGTAACTCCTCTTACAACAAGTACTATGAGGAGGACCCAGAGGAGGGGCATGAAAATCTTGTTTGCCTTTTCTATTCCTCCCTGGACGCCTTTCTTCTCAATGATCCAGATGATAGCCCATACCGCAAGCAGGCTCAGCAGGACCTTGTAGGCAAAACCTCCCAGGATCCCGGGGGAGTCCGAGAGTTCCAGGACGTTTCCGAAAAGGAAGCCGGCGGTATCCGTTCCCCAGCCCAGGGTGAAAGCGTTTACCAGGTATATAAGGCTCCAGCCAACTATGACCGCATAATACGTCGTAATGATGAACCCGGTCATGACTCCAAGCCAGCCGATCCATTCGAAACTTTTCTTTGCCCTTTTCAGGGACATGGGGGCGGATCCCCTGAACTTGCTTCCTAAACCGAATTCAAGGATCATAAGGGGGATTCCGGCAGTAAGGAGGGCGATGAAGTACGGGATTAAGAATGCTCCACCTCCGTTTTCATAGCAGGTGTAACTGAACCTCCAGATGTTTCCGAGGCCCACAGCAGAACCTATCGCCGCAAGTATGAATCCGACTCTGGTATTCCAAACTTCTCTTGCCATTAAACCACATCACTTTTTTTAGACCTTTTTAGGCCCCGCATCCGGAAGAGACATGCTATTAGATAACTGACAAACTCAGGTAAGATACTGCAGAATATGAAGAATTATGCGGGGTTTTACCATGTTTGGCTACAATCATAATCTTCAAACTGCCTCTTTGTGAGGTGCGGACCAAAGGGTTTTTTTCTGTTTTTTCAAAATTTCCAGGTTTTCTTCACTGAAATAAAGTAAACACTACCAATTTTCAGTACTACTTTATAGTGATAAATAGTACTACTTTATATTGATAATATATCTATGATTTAATTATTACTGTTTTTTATAAATATTCGTTATGTCAAATAAATATAATAATCATCCGGATTTTTTAGTTAAAGTACTTTGTAAACAATAACTTCATGTGTGAGAAAGTCCTCATTATAAAGCAGTATGAAGCAGTCATTGGGAATACGGTT
>Ga0272442_10006506_pt1 | contig 15347 bp, 15 predicted proteins | sample SSMForm2O_FD_200262 | JGI IMG/M metagenome (GOLD analysis project Ga0272442, IMG submission 200262) | Marine sediment archaeal communities from Little Sippewissett salt marsh, Falmouth, MA, United States - SSM-Form-2O | ecosystem: Environmental > Aquatic > Marine > Wetlands > Sediment ...
AATGGGTTCGTGGCCGCTCTCAACGGCGCGCAGACCACGGGAAACGGCGACCAGGCGGCCTAGCGTCTGGACTCCGCGGTTGCGCTCCTCTACAGTCAGGAGCAGTGTGTCTAGCTGGCTGGGTCGGGGAAAGGATACGGATGTCCGCAGTCATCTTGGACGGAAAGAAACTCGCGCGTGAGATCGAGACCTCACTGGCCGACCGGGTTCGGGCGATCATCGACGGTTCGGGGCGCGTTCCCGTGTTGGCGACGATCCTCGTCGGCGACGATCCGGCGTCCGCGACCTACGTCAAGATGAAGGGAAACGCGTGCGCCCGCGTTGGCATGGAGTCCAAGCAGGTCCGTCTCCCTGAGACGACGACGACCGACGACCTCCTGGCTGAAATCGACGCGTTGAACGCAGCCCGCGATGTCCACGGGATCCTGCTTCAACATCCCGTTCCATCCCAGATTGACGAACGGACCTGTTTCGATCGGATCGCGGTGGAAAAGGACGTCGACGGAGTCACGACGTGTGGATTCGGCCGGATGACGATGGGAGAACGCGCTTTCGGCTCGGCGACACCACTGGGCATCATGACGCTGCTCGATCAATACGGCATCGGCCTGGAAGGCCGCCGAGCGGTCGTCGTCGGACGCAGCCCGATCTTGGGCAAGCCGATGGCCATGATGCTTCTGAACGCCAACGCAACGGTAACGATCTGTCACTCGCGCACGGACAATCTCGCGCACGTCGTCGCTGAAGCAGACATCGTAGTGGGAGCGGTCGGTAAACCGGAGTTCATTCGTGGGGAGTGGATCAAGGACGGCGCGGTGGTCATCGATGCCGGCTACCATCCGGAGGGTGTTGGAGACATTGAGTTGTCTGCGGTGGTCGATCGGTGTTCCGCCTACACGCCGGTGCCGGGGGGGGTTGGGCCGATGACGATTGCCACGCTGATTTCACAGACAGTGGATGCCGCCGAACGGCAGCTGGCTCGCGACTAGTGAACGCGCCTTCTCACACGCCATCGATTCTTTTGCTCGATCTGTCCGAGGTTCTGATCGCCGGGTTGGTTGGTGTCGAGTCCATGTTGGCTCCACGGGTCGGAGAGGACGAAGATGACGTACTGAAGGAGCTTGGTGGCCCGGCACTCGTTGAGCTTTGCCTTGGTCGATGCACGGAAACGCAGTACCTCCGAATCGTCCTCGAGCGGACAGATTGGCCGATTTCCGCTGAGGATCTCAAGGTTCTCGTACGTACAAATTTCCATCACGTGATCGAGACCATGCCGGTCCTAGTCGAGCAGCTGGCGGAACGGATCACACTCGCGCTCGTATCCGACCACGCAAGGGAATGGATCGAGTACATCGAGGCAGCGCACGGTTTCCTCTCCTACTTCAGCCAACGGATCTACTCGTATGACACGGGGTTCGTCAAGTCGCAGCCCGCGGCGTTCGAAGTAGTGCTTGAGCGGTTGGCCTGTGAGGCAGGCGACTGCCTGTTCATCGACGACAGCCCTGCAAACGTCGCTGTCGCAGAGTCGATTGGGATTCGGTCGATTCGGTTCGAGGGACAGGGGGCGCTGACCCGACGGCTCGCGGCGACTGGGATCGTCGCTTCAGAGCGCTAGATTGCTCGCCGCATTTCGACTTGATCGACGAGGTGTGTGAATCCGCATCGCTGCAGGAACGCTTGCATCCCCGTATCGCTTGCGTCGACGTTAAGGACAGGAAGACTGCGAATGGAATCGGGAATCCGCACAGCCACGCGCCGCAATAAGGAGCGGCCGATGCCGCGGCGCCGGGAATCTGGATGCACGACGAGCGTGAGGAGCCAATTGAGTTTCGGTAGGTAGCTGACAACGCCGACGCACCGATCTTCGGCGAACGCTCCGTACGATACCACGTGGTCCGGAACGGCCGCCGGGGCCGTGAAGCGGTTCTCGAACGACGGAAGCCACGTCGCGCTCTCCCCGAGGTCGGTTGCGGCGTCCGGCGATACGGTGCGGATATCGAGAGAACCGGCCGGCAGTTCACACAAAGCGGATGTAGGGGCACTGAAGCAACGCAGCTCGCGGGAGATCTCAAATCCGCTCTTGCGGTACGCACGGATTGCCGGCTCGTTCTCCTTCAGTGCCTCGAGAGCAAACTGCTGTACGCCGCGATCGTGTAGCGCCGGCAGCGCATGGTCGAACATCCGCCCTGCCCATCCCTGTTTGCGAAACGCCGGGATAATGCCGGTTCCGGCGTCGTATGCGGTGATCTGCTCGCCCCACGTGTCGATCCCGATCAAGGTGAACCCGACGAGGCGATCGTCGTCGTACAAGCCAGGTGATGTGTTGTAGTCGACGCAGTTCTTGCGCATCCGAAGAAGCAGACCGTCCTCGGTTGTTTGGCTTGCGTCCATGGCGTAGTCGGCGAACGCGTCGAGGAACGCAGTATGGAGCAGGACAGGCCGGACTGGTGCGATGTGCGGCATGGTGGGGCATTGTCGAGAAGCGATGCACGACGATCAAGGCGGTATGCTTCGGAGACGTCGCGGAGACGATCCCTGCGTACGTTGCGATATCCTCCCGATCATGCATGGTGCGTGCACAGTCAGAGGAAGCATGATCCGTCGCTGACTACGAACGGCCGTGGTACGATCCGATGTAGACATGGTCTGTAGATTGCCGGCCTCACAAGCGAAGGAGATCCAGTGAAGGACTATATGGAACTGACCCAGCGGGGCCGAATCCGTCGACTGCGAAGCGTTGCAGAGAGCGCACTGGAGGTGTTCGACATTCACAGCGCCGACACCGTGTTTCGGTTGAACCATGCGACGGCGCACGTCTCCTTTCGCGTACAAGCCCCCGGAACGACACCGAAACGGCTGCGCCACTCGGGTCAGTTTGTTCCGGACCGGTATTTTCTTCGCCTGGGGCAACCCGGATATCAGACCACCGACGTGGTTGAGTCGGAGTCGCTTTGGCTGCACGCATTGCGAGCGGATACGGGTCTTCCCGTCCCCGAGCCGATACGCTCGGACACCGGTCGGTTCACAGTCGAGGTGGAGGCGGCCGACGTGCCGGGGCCTCGTCAGTGTTCGCTCTTCCGCTGGGTTGCCGGCCGTCACATCCGGGAAGGTCGGGAGACCGTTTCCCACCTTCGCGCGGCCGGGAAGGTCATGGCACAGTTGCATGAGCACGCGTCGAGCTGGACGCCGCCCAAGGGATTCACCCGCTGGCGTTACGACTGGAATGGACTGTACGGGGATCCGAGTTCCACGGGTGTGGCGTCCGATGCCGTGCGGGGCGAAGTCATTGCCTCGGTACGACCTGTATACGATCGAGTGACGAGCATGCTGCGCGGTGTCATGCAGGATCTCGGTGTCGGAAGCAACGCATTCGGCCTGATCCACGCGGACTTCGGGTTGGATGCGAACATCCTCTTTTGGCATGGGGAAGCCCGTCCGATCGATTTCAATGACAGCGCATTGGGGTACTGGATGTTCGATCTCGGCGTGGCCGTGTCCGGTGTGCGGGGAAGAGACGATTGGCCGACGCTTCGCGATGCCTTTCTCGCTGGGTACCAGGATGTTCGTTCGATTCCGGAGAAGCAGATACGGCATTTGGATTTGTTCATCGCGGCGTGGCATGCGTTTGAGATTCACTGGGCCGCCGCGGAGATCTGCACGCACCCGGAATGGACGAAGGGAGCGCAGGCGTGGCAGAACGAGGCCGGCAACGCGCTACGCAGACTGCTGTAAAGGGCTGGAATCACTGTTGTCGGTACGCTGGCTGCGGTAGACTGACGGAACCGGAGCCGGCATGCACATTACGAGTCTACAGAACGAGAGGATCAAGCAGGTCGTTCGCCTTCGCGATAGCGCAAGGCATCGCAAGCGCGAACGGCTGATGGTTGTGGAAGGGCTGGATGAGATTCAACTTGCAGTATCTGCAGGCGTACAGTTGCAAGCGGTCTACTGTGCTCCGGAACTGATCGGCCCAGGTCAAGCGTCGCTCGAGGCAGCCGACGTCACCACCGTGACGGAGAACGTCTTTCGCAAGATGTCCTATCGGTCAGGTCCGGACGGATGGCTGGCCGTTGCCCGAATCAACACCGGCACGCTCCACGGCCTCCGACTTGGGGCGCCGCCGTTTGTCCTGGTGACGGAAACGGTCGAGAAACCGGGAAACCTGGGTGCAATCCTGCGTACCGCAGATGCCGCCGGTGTGGATGCGGTCCTCGTGTGCGATCCACAGACAGACTTATCGAACCCGAACGTCGTGCGCGCAAGTCGCGGCTCGCTGTTCACCGTGCAGACCGCCGAAACGACAAGTCCGAAAGCGATCGAGTGGTTGACCGGTCACGACATCCGCATCGTGGCGACGTGCCCCGACGGGGCCGTGGACCCGGATCAAGTCGATCTGGGCGGGCCGGTTGCCATCGTTGTGGGTGCTGAGCACGAAGGATTGTCGGAGCGCTGGCTGGACAGCGCCGATGCGCGCGTGTCCATCCCGATGGTCGGGCGGGTGAACAGCCTCAACGTGTCCGTGGCGGCGGCACTGATCGTTTACGAAGCCGTGCGGCAACGTCGCAGCAGCGAGAAGGGTAGTGGACTGAATCGATGACAGGACAGACAGCTTTGCATGATATCGAATCCGTGATCTGGGACTTCAACGGCACGCTGATCCGCGATGTCGACTTGGTATTGCACGCGCTGAATCCGCTGCTTACCCGGCGCGGCATGCCGCGCCAGACGGTCAGCAGCTATCGAGAGATCTTCGGGTTCCCGATTCACGAGTACTACGAACGGCTGGGATTCGACTTGGCGGCGGAGTCGATGGAGGACTTGTCGGACGAGTTCCACGCAACGTACATGGACGGACTGCCTGCGTGCTCCTTGTACGCCGGCGTGGAGAACACGCTGGAGGCCTTCCGTGCGCGGGGCATGCGGCAGTTCGTCTTGTCCGCAATGGAGGAAACGCGGCTGCGCGAAGCGATTGGGCGGTTGGGCATCGCCGACTACTTCACTGCGGTGTACGGCCTCAGCGATCTGCTGGCGGTTTCCAAGGTGGAGCGAGGTCGTCGGCTGATTGCTGAACAAGACATCGCCGCGAAGCGGTCCATCCTGATCGGCGACACCGATCACGATGCCGAAGTTGCTGGTGCGCTTGGCGTGACGCCGATTCTCGTGTCACAGGGGCATCAGACCCCAGACCGGCTGGGACAGACCGGGTGTCGGGTGGTGGAGTCCGTGAGTCGTGTTCCCCTCTTGCTTTCGTAGTAGGCCGTCGAGTGATGAGCCGGATGTTCGATGGAGGGTAACGAGGTGAGTGCATCCACAAAGGCGGATCGTCGCGAACCGGAGCCGTGTCCACCGGATAACGCATACTGCAGGGAGTTCGTCGTTTCCGACGCGGTGATCGATGAGAACGGGCACGTTAACAACGTCGTCTACGTTCAGTGGATGCAGGACATCGCCATTGCGCATTTCGCGGCCACCGGCGGCGCTGACCTGATGCACGACCTCGGCGGAACGTGGGTCGCGCGGTCTCACCACATCGAGTATCGCGCGCCCGCCTTTGCCGGCGATCGCGTCGAGGCGACCACGTGGATTGTCAGCCTCCGTCGCGTCCGCTCTCTGAGACGCTATGCGTTCACAAGGGTGTCCGATGGCAAGACACTCGCAAGAGGCGAGACCGATTGGGTTTACGTGAACGCCGAGAGCGGCCGTCCCAGCTCGATCCCCGAGGCGATCAAGCGGGCGTTCACGCTCGTTCCGGACGGCCCGGAACTATGAACGCACCATCGGTCGTCAACCCTTGGTGGGCGGCACTCGTCGTGTGGGGCGTCGTGAATGCGGTCAACGTTCTGCAGGCGGCGGGGTTCCTTTCGCGGGTGCCGACCGGAAGCATGGCGGTCAATCACCTGCTCGGACGTGTCATGATCGGCCTGGCCATCCCAGCGACCGTGGCCCTGGTCACATTCGTTCGCGCGGGCGCAGGGTGGCGGCACTGGATTGGCCCGGGCGTCTATGTGGCGTTCGTGGGGCTGATGATCGCCGTCGAGTATGTCTGGCCGGTTGAGTTCCGATCGCCGATGCGCTACGACATCGTCGTGCCGTACCTCGTGCTGTTCTTCGGCGCGATCCTCCTGATGGGGCTCCCGATGTTTCGCATGAGCCGGCCGCTGTGGCTCGTCACCGTGGCCACCACGATCCTGCTATTGGGCTCGATGGTGTTTGCGATGAGCAGGGGCGTGGGGTAGAGGAAGCGAACAAAGGCCGCAGCGGAGCCCGGCACTTCGCGTCGCGACGATGCGCGCAGGTCGAAGGTCGAGATTCGCTCTAGGTTCCCTGAGCTTGGTTGCTCGCAGACTTCTGATTGAAGACTGAAAGGCATTCTCGCGCAGAGACGCGGAGGCACAGAGAACTGCAGAACCAGGAATCAGAATGGTCTTTGTTGGGACTGGAATCCGAAGATCTGTTGCCTCCGCAGGCAATGCTCCGGAAATCTGGTCCCCTCTGCGTCTCCGCGTCTCTGCGCGAGAAGGCAGTTGGGATGGCCCCAATGATCTGTCGAACGGTCTGCAGTTCCCCTTTGCGTCTTTGCGTCTCTGCGCGAGAACGGCAGTTAGAAGTGAATGGGCTGTCGGGCTTCTCGAATCTTCGCCGTTGTGTGTCCCGTTGTGCCTGCGCGCATCGGCGTTGGGATCATCGGCAGCTTCTCGCTAGGCTGTCGGAGTGGAGGCGGTTTGATGACGCCAAGGCTCTGGCTGATCCCTGGGCTTGCCGTGACGGTGTTCCTGCTTATTCGAGCAGTGATCCTCGAGAAGCAGTGGCAGGTCTACGTCCTTAAGCCGCTCTCCACACTCATTGTGATCGCGGTGGCGTGCCTGTCCCTTCTGCAGCCTGAACGGAATCTGACCTATACGGTGGGCGTGCTGTTAGGTTTGATGTTCTCGTTGATGGGGGACGTGGCGTTGATATTCGAGGAGAAGCGTGGTGCCCTGCTCGCGGGGCTGGGGTCGTTCCTGCTGGCGCATGTTGCCTACGCGGTGGTCTTCACGATGCTGGGGCGCGTTTCGTTGTGGGATGTTCCTTCCGCAGGGGTTCTCCTGGCAGCCGGTGTCGGTGTCTACGCGCTGCTCAAGACGAAACTGGGGGCACTGCGGATCCCGGTGATCGTCTACATCGTCGTGATCTCGATCATGGTGAGTCGCGCCGTAGCGACGCTGTCCGGTCCGGCCTTCACTACAGGCCAAGCCGTGATGATCGCAACGGGAGCCGTCTCGTTCTACATATCGGATGTGATTCTGGCGCTGTGTCGATTCCGGAGCCCCTGGCGGTACCGGCGTATCAGCTTGGCGTTTTACTACGGCGGGCAATTGCTGATCGCGTTGGCTGCAACCTGTTTCGAGGCCGGACACTGAGTCTTGGACCTGTTCGTGTTTGTCTGCGCTTGCGAATCGGCCGATAAGTGAACCGGTTGCCTCGGTCGACATCTGCACCGTAGGCTGGCATAGGTGAATCCAACCCTCGATGTGTGAGGGGGAACTGCACCCCGACAGGAAAGGAAGGGTGATGATGATCGGTACACTGCCTGAGAGGACCCTCGAAGCGGTGTTCGAGACGATTCCGATCGAGTTTTCGGTGGTGGATGCCAACGACCAGGTTCTCGCTTGGAATCGGCACGAGACGCGGATCTTCAAGCGTCCCGAAGGCGTCATTGGGCGGAACGTCAGAGACTGCCACCCGAAGGCTAGTGTAGAGAAGGTCGAAGCGATCCTACAGGAAATGAAGGCGGGTACGCGCGACAAGGCACGGTTCTGGATCGACCTTGCGATCGGTGACGGCGGAGCGAAGCAGAAGATTCTCATCGAGTACTATGCATTGCGTGGAGCGACCGGCAAGTATCTCGGGTGTCTCGAATGCAGCCAGAACATCTCCGATCTTCAGGCACTGTCGGGGGAGAAGCGGTTGTTGGGCTAGCGCCCGATCGAGCGCCATGTTGTCGGCTACTTGGCGTGCGCGGTCAGCGTTGTGGCTTAAAGCGCGTACAGGAAGAGCGCCACGTTTGGCTCCTCGAACGCGAGGAGCTTGGGAGAACGCAATACCCCCCTCGTCCGATGGGCTTCACTAGTTCAGGTGAAGGAGATACTTGGCATTCCCTCGCAAGCCTTCGATGGGCGAACGCATCACGCCGATGACGGTCCGAGGCATCTTGGACGGGATGAACGCTCGAAGGTCTTGCAGGACGGCCTGTGGGTCTGCGTCGTTTTCTACCGCCGTCTGCTGGCAGCCTGTCCTTGCCGACCTCGAACTGCGGTTTGAGGAGGCTGGTTAGGGGTTCGCGTGCGCAGCATGGCTCTCGCTTTCATTCGTTGCGTCCAGGCTGTCCGTGCCGTGACGTTGAGTGGCTCCATCGGCCCATTCGATGGTCCTCATTTTGCTTCTGGGATGCAGACGTCTTCGGAGAGGGTTTCGAGCGTGAGTCCGTGCTTGCGGAAGAGCCGAAGACACGCGTTGACAGCATCGGTGTCAAACAGAGTTCCCCGGCCACGCTCGACCTCTTCGAGTGCAAACTCGATGCCGAGTGCGGGGCGATACGGACGATGTGTTGCAATCGCCTCGACGACATCGGCGATCGCAAGAACCCTGCCCCCCAAACAGATGTCCTTTCCTCGGAGTCCCTGCGGGTAGCCCGAACCGTCAAGGCGCTCGTGGTGTTGTCGAACGATGTCCGCGATGGGCCAGGGGAAGATAATATCCTTGAGAATCTGATAACCGGCTTCAGCATGTGATCGTACGAGCTTGATCTCTGTATCGGTAAGCCGCGTCGGTTTGGAAAGGATCTCGCTTGGCACAGCGATTTTCCCGACGTCGTGGAGGAGTCCTGCGACTCGTAGCGCCTGACCGAGAGACTCGAGATGCCCCATCTCTCTCGCGATTGCGCAGGCAAGCAGAGACACCCGCTCCTGGTGCCCGGCGGTGTATGGGTCGCGCAGTTCCACGATCCGGGCGACAACGGCGATCGTTCCATCGAGGGCGAGTTTGAGCCGCTTCTGATGGTCGCTCAGAGTCTGTTCCGCGGTCTTGCGACTGGTGACATCGGAGATGAACCCCTCGAGTACGACGAGCTCTCCGCCGTCGAGAAAGACCCCCTGTCCTTGTTCCCAGACCCATTTCTGCGCGCCATCTGCCGTGAGAATCCTGTACTCCCGTGAAAACGGGCGCCGCTCGGCCAGAGCCTGCTGGACCGCCTCCCATACCGTCTGACGGTCTTCCGGCATAATCAGCGATCCGAACGATGCCGTGCGATTGTCGATCAGATCAGTGGGTCGATAGCCGGTCAATTCGAAACACCCATTACTGACAAACACCATCGTCCAATCGGGTTCGTTTTGGCATCGATAGGCCATCCCGGGGAGGTTGCCCATCAGCGTCTCCAGACGCCGTTCGCTCTCGGCGTGCGCGAGCTGCACGCGCTTGACATCGTCGATATCCTGGAATGTCCCTCGCATCCTGATGCATCGGCCGTCCTCGAACACGGCCTCACCGTATGCGCGAAACCATCGCAGCTCTCCGACGGACGTGTAGCCCTGCAGCTCAAGATCGAACGGTTCCCCCGTCTCGACGGCCCGGTTGTACGCGCGCTCAAGACGGGCTCGCTCGACGGGTGGGTAGTAGTTGAGGTGCTCTGAGACACCCGGAGGCTTATCGCCTGGGTCGATTCCGCTGATCCCGTACAGCTCTCTCGTCCAGATCGCCTCTCCGGTCTGCATGTCGTGCTCCCATCCCCCGATTCTTGCCATGTGCCCCATCTGATTCAGGATTCGCTTGCTCTCCCGCAGTGCTGCCTCGGCGTCCTTCTCCTGAGTTACGTCGAGCATCGATCCGTGGACTCCGGTGGGGTGACCGTCCTCCAGGGCGATCCGGCTTGAAAACTTGATCCAGTAAACGGTTCCGTCTTTCCCGCGTAGTCGAAACTCTGACATGCTGGAGGACTCGTCTCCGGCGATGAACTGATCAAACTGTGCCTGCGCCGCCTCGGCATCCTCACCCTCGAACACGTGCACGAAGGACGTACCGAGGAGTTCGTCCGGTGTGAACCCGAACCACGAGACGTTCGGGCTGATGTACGTGATTATCCCCGTCAGGTCGACGGTGTAGATAATCTCGTTTAGGTTCTCGACCAGGTCACGGTACCGCGTTCGCGCGCTATCGACCTCCCGAATAGCGTCGACGAGCTCGAATGCAGAACCAATATGGCGAGCGAGAGCCTTCAGCGACGGGATGAAGTGCTCTGCCAGTCCAGGAGCCGTCACGGAGAGGATCCCCAGCGGACGGCCCCGGACATGCAGAGGCGTGAGGATGTCCTCCGTACTGCCGTAGTGCATCGCGCGCAGAACGTTTTTGGCGGTTCTGGAAGGGATTAGGTCAGCGAGTGATTGCGTCGTGGGAACCCGAACGGTCACTCCTTCACGCAGGACGCGAGCCAGCAGGGGGGAGGTATCGGGATCGACGTGAAACGTCTTCATTGAAACCCCAGCGATCGTTTCGCCCAGTCTCACCAGTCTCTGCCGGAACGACGTCGCCGCAACCCGCAGTTTGCCGATCTCATCATCGAGCAGGAAGATATGGGTCTGAAAATGACCGGAGGCATTGCGGAATGTGTCTACAACGGTTTGCAGTACATCCGCCTTGTCGCGGAGACCGTGAATGTCCGCGGAGATTCGTTCTGTGAGGCGAATCAGTTCAAGCAGCTCTTCCGTACCACGATCCATGGAGTGCTCCGCTCCTATGCTGCTCTCGGAAGTATAGCACGTCCGCTGCTCTTGGAAGTATTGTAGGCCCGAAACAGCCAGACTGTGCAAGAGAGGACGGCGCTGTGCATGAGTTGGTGATGGGGCAGGCCGCTAGAGCGATCGAAGGGCCAGTTCCGCCCCCCCCGCATGAGTGACGCGCGACTGCGCAGAGTGTCGGCTTGTGTTCAAATGCTGTCCGATCCTCGCGTATTCTAGAGATGGTACAGCGCACTTCGGTGGACAGACGGACAGGGATTGTGGGCGAGCGAACGGAGACCTGAATGACGAGAAGTGTGCGGTTGTTGTTGGTTTTATTTGTGATGGTCGGCTCGATGGGATGCATACCGTTGCGACCGTAGGCTCTGGCGGCGCCTCTCTCCAATTCCTGGGGGAACGTGACAATTCTGATCACGGCTCCTGACGGAACGAAGATCGTGTGCGATCCGTACAACCTGGTCTTCGGATTTCCGTACGGGCTCTCACCGCTTCCGGGGGACGTGACGGCCGATGCGGTCACTGTGAGCCGTGCGCACGTGGATCACAACAACACGGCAGCATTCCCAGGAGCGACCGTTATCGAGGCCCCCGGTGAGTACCAGATTGGCGGCATGGTGAAGATCACGGGCTACCAAGGCTTCCAAGGGGAGGAAGGCCTGCCAGACGAGGCCGCGCCCAACGTCATCTTTGTGATCGAGGTCGCCGGTGTGAAGATCGTTCATCTTGGCGACTCGGCTGTGGTGACCGATCCATCGATCGTGGCGGCGATTTCGGATGCGGATTTCGCCCTTCTGAACATCGATCCGTACGTCATTCCCTGGGATGAGGGCATGCCTTTCATGGACCGTATTGCTGCGAGGACGATCATCCCATCGCACTACTCCCACGCAGCGGCACCACCGACGGGAGGCTTGTCGCAGTACGTCTCTCTGCAATCGTTTCTCCGTCGCCTTAGGCCTGATGTTATCGTCGTGGATGGTGGGGAGACGGAGATTGACGTGCCCCCGGACACGCCACGGCAGTTTGTGATCATGACCCCGCTCTTCCTCGCTTCAGACTAGAAGAGAGAGATGGCCGTTGCGGAGAAGGGTGTCAGCGGGGTCGCGGAGCGCGCTGATCCATTTCGCGAGCGATGTGCAACAGAAACTCGACATTCCCCTTCTCGCCGGGGAGCGGAGAAGGGAGTTCGTTTCGGACCGACCACGGCGTCCCGCCAGAGACGAATTCCGCGATGCGATGGACCGCGCGCGCCTGCAGGCGAACATCCTTGACGACGCCGTCGTCGGGGAGATTCTCTTTCCCGACCTCGAACTGCGGCTTGAGGAGGACGATGAGGTCGGCGTCTGGCTCGACGATCTCGACGAGCGGCGGGAGGATCAACTCGAGCGAGATGAATGAAACGTCGATCGTGGCAATATCGATCTCCTCACCGATATCCTGGGGCTCGAGATAGCGGGCGTTGAGACCCTCGCGGACCACGACGCGATCGTCGCGGCGCAGGCTCGGATGGATCTGGTCGTGACCGACGTCGATCGCGTACACCTTCTTCGCGCCGTGCTGGAGGAGACAGTCGGTGAATCCTCCGGTCGACGCGCCGATGTCAAGGCAGATCTTCCCTCGAGGATCGATGCGGAACTGCTCAAGTGCTGCTTCGAGCTTTTCGCCACCTCGACCGACGTACTTCTCGTACGAGAGGATCTCGATCTTGGCCTCGGGGTCGATCGGATGACCTGGGCGAGTGATGATTCGTCCGTCAACCTTCACCCGCCCAGCTTCGATCATTCGCTGGGCACGCGACCGGCTTCGGATCAGCCGGCGCTGTTTGATCACCTTGTCGAGACGCTGTCGCTCCGGCGTCCCCTGCGAGGCGCCTGCGCGTGTCATAACTGGCGGAGCAACATTGCGAAGAGTCGCTGCTCCTTCCCTGTGCGCGTTCTCATGCGGCGGACTTGATCGGTTCACGCTGCTCGACGAACGCCTCAAGGCCCGCCTTCAGGACCTTCACCGCGCGAACGAGCTTCTCCTCTTCGAGAACGTAGGCGATGCGAACCTCGTTCATACCCCGTCCCTCGGTGGCGTAGAACCCACAACCGGGAGCAACCATCGTGGTTTCACCGTCCAGATTGAACTCGTTGAGCATGAACTTGACGAAGTCCTCCGAGTTCTCGATCTGCGGTAGCTTGACAAAGATGTAGAATGCGCCTTCCGGTTTTCGACAGACTGCGCCGGGGACGGTCTGCAGCGCGTCGAACAACGTGTCTCGGCGGGAGTGAAACTTGGCCCGCATCGCTTGGATCTCTTGCTTGTACTGCGGGTCGTTGAGGAACGATACCAGTCCCAGTTGCTCGAACGTCGGCGCGGATAGGCGGATCATGCATAGCTTGTTGATCGACGTCATCACGTCTGCATTCCGGCTGACGAGACAACCGATGCGCGCACCGCACGCCGACAAACGCTTCGACACCGAGTCGACCAGGATTGCGTGATCGTGGAGTTGTGGAAACTCGAGGATGGACGTTGCGTGTCCGTCGTACATCAACTCCCGGTAGGGCTCGTCGGAGATCACGAACAGGTTGTATTTCACCGCAAGATCAGCGAGCGCTTCCAGCTCGTCCTTCCGGTAGCCGACTCCGGTTGGGTTCCCGGGATTGGAGAAGAGAATCGCCGCGGTCCGCGGAGTGATCAGCGCCTCGATCTCGTCGGTCGGGGGAAGGTGAAATCCGTCTTCCACCCGCGTTGTGATTGGGACGACGCTGATGCCGTTCATCAACGCGTGGCCGGAGTAATTCGGGTAGAAGGGCTCGGGAATGAGCACTTCGTCTCCCGGATTGCACGTTGTCTGCAGTGCGAAGGCGAACGCCTCGCTGCCTCCGATGGTAACGCGGAGCTGGTCTTCCGTCAGATCGAACCCCATGTCGCGGTAGAAGCGAAGCAGAGCATCGATCGCCTCCGGAATCCCAGGAGCCGGCGCATAGGACAGCACACGGATGTCCGCCCGGCGAACGCCGTTCATGAAGCTCTCCGGCGTCGGGATGTCTGGCTGACCGATGTTCAGGTGATAGACATAGACCCCGCGTTTCTTCGCCGCAACCGCCAGCGGAACCAAACGTCGGATAGGAGACCCCTTCAGCTGCTGTGTGCGTTCCGATACCTTGCGCATGTCGATGTTTGCTCCTTCACCGCGCGGAAGGGGTTTTGCCGGCTGTCGGCAGTTACCGGGCGGCGGTGCGGCAATTCTGCCTGGTTCGCGTGTCGCAGTCCAGCTCACCAGGGCCTGGTTCGCGTGTCGCAGTCCAGCTCACCAGGGCCTGGTTCGCATACGGGCTAGCTTGCGACCGTGCCCGCTGGTACGGTGTGCAACATGGCGAACACACATTCTTCGTACGAGAGACCCGCGACACGTGCCGCGCGCGGCAGGTCGCTCAACGGCGTCATGCCCGGCAGCGTATTGACCTCAAGCACGTATGGCGTGCCGTCGTCGCCGAGACGGATGTCGACACGCGAGTATCCGGAACAGCCGAGCGCGTGATGAGCTTCAAGAGCAGTGTCCTGGACGACACGTGCGCTTTCCGCGTCGAGCGGTGCAGGAGCGAGGAATTCCGCGACACCGTCGGTGTACTTCGATGCGTAATCGAACACGTCTTCGGAAAGGCGTATCTCGACTACAGGAAGGGGAGTGTCTTTCCCATTCAACCGAAGGATGCCTACTGTTAGTTCTCTCCCCGGGATAAACGTCTCGATTATCGGAAGGGTCGGGTAGTCGAGGAGTTCGGCGCAGGCAGACTGCAGCGACAGCTGATCACGCACAACGGATACTCCTAGAGTGGATCCTCCGTCGACCGGTTTGACGATCAGTGGGAAGGACAACGTGTCGAGAACCGAGGTAACGAAGCTATCGAGCCGGCTGGGTTCCTGAAGCACCCGCCCTGCAGGTGTGGGAATTCGCCTGGCCTCGAAGCATGCTTTACTGACGGACTTGTCCATGGCTTGATAACAAGCCGGAGCTCTTGAACCGGCATACGGAATGCCCATGACATCGAGGAGAAGCTGCACGGTGCCGTCCTCTCCGGCACCGCCATGTAGGCAGTTGAACACCCGGTCAACACCCTCGAGAGAAGCCACGAGTTCATCGAGTGTTCTGATACACACGTCGCGCACGTCAAACGCGGCAGATTGCAGCGCTTCGACGACATGGGCTCCGGAGACAAGAGATACGTCTCGCTCGGGCGACGCACCACCGTACAGGACCGCAACGCATTGCCTGTCAGTCACCTTGCCCCCTTCACTCTGCACAAACGTTGCAGTATAATGGGCCGATTGGAAGCGGGCAACGCGATCCGCTTCCCGTGGTTATTTCGCGACATTCCTCGCAGTTCCTTGACAGCCCTCTGAGGGCTCGATATACTTCCACAGCTTGTTGGTCCTTGAAAAGTGGATAGCGTGGAATGCGTGCTTGAAAGAGCACGATGTCATTCATGTATAACCCTTAAAGTTTGGATCAAAGTATTTTCAACTGAGAGAGTTTGATCCCAGCTCAGGATGAACGCTAGCGGTGCGCTTAACACATGCAAGTCG
>Ga0272442_10006508_pt1 | contig 15344 bp, 5 predicted proteins | sample SSMForm2O_FD_200262 | JGI IMG/M metagenome (GOLD analysis project Ga0272442, IMG submission 200262) | Marine sediment archaeal communities from Little Sippewissett salt marsh, Falmouth, MA, United States - SSM-Form-2O | ecosystem: Environmental > Aquatic > Marine > Wetlands > Sediment ...
CAACCCGCAGGATTGAGGCTGACGCAGCACTAGTATTGGCCGAGAGGGGCGCATGCGTCAAATGGACGGTGGAGGGCGCGCGGGGACGACGGGCGTCCACGCGTTCGCATCTCGTTCTGCTACTCGCCGAGGACCGCGCTCCCCCACATCCGGGGTGATGCCATGATCTCGCCCGGAACGTCGTTGACGAGGCCCGTGGCCTTGTTCGCCCAGTAGACGCGCGCCTGCCGGTTCGTCCCGGTGGCGTCCGAGAACACCGCGCCGAGGTCGAGCTTGTAGGCCATGCCCGCCTCGGGGGAGAACCCGAGATCCGACAGCGGCACGCGCGCCTCGACGACGTACGTGCGCCCCTTGCGCGCGATCCTGATCTCGGCGCGCTCCAGTGTGCGCACGTCGTCGACCGTGTGATTGCGCCACGGGCACGTGAACGTCACGGTGTTCCTGTCGGTTGCCCCGGACTTCCAGCGGTACAGGACCGCGACCGGTTTGCGGTCCATTTCCGAGATCAACAGCCGCAGGTCGCCGGCGACGGGGGCGCGGCGGTCGGGCTTCGCGCCCGGATCGGTCCCGAGCTTGAGGTCGACCGAGTCACCCGTCACGAACAGCTGCGTCCAGTCCTTGCCCTTGTTGACCATCGGGTTGCGGTCGTTGTCGATCCGGTACGCCAAGTGGAGATCGTCGCCGTGCACCGCGACCGCGGCGCGCAGCGCGTACTCGCCCGCGCCCCACTTCACGAACGATGCGTCGGGGTACTCGGTCAACACGGCGTCTATCACGGGCGCCGAGGCGAGGCGCGTGATGGTGAGCTTCTTCGACGCGGCGGCCTTCGCCGCGCGCTCGGCCTGCATGCGCTGCGCCTCGAGCAGGTCGCGCTTGGTGAGGTCGAACCGCCACCCGACGAGGCGCCGCATCGCCTCGAGGCCGTTCAGCTTGATGAGGTTGTACGAGGTGCTCCCGGCGATCAGGTACCAGGCGTGGTCGCCCGCGGCCTTGAAGAAGTAGCCGCCGAACCATTCTCCGCCCATCGTCACGCCGCCCATCGGCGAACCGCGTTTCGCGGAGGCCGGCCACGCCTCCGGGCCCGTGCGGCAGTCCTGGAAGACGCCAGCCGCGAACAGGCCGTCGGTCGTGAAGACATACAGGCGCCCCATGTTCGAGTTCGTCGCGAAGACGGGGCCCACCGGCGAGTCGGCGCGACCAATGCACGAGAGCGTGCCGACGAGGAAATCGTCCCGCTCGGGTATCGGCGCGCGATGCGAGCCGTGGACGCCGTTGTAGCGGTCGCGGTAGGTCCAGCGCGGCGAGCCGTCGGGGTCCAGGCCGACCATCCTGGAGCCGGAACCGATGACGACTGCGTCGCGCGAGGCGAGGTACATCATCGACGGGTACTGGATGGGCTCGCGCCCGACGAACCGCATCTTCCTCGGGTCCCAGACCGGGACGCCGCCCTCGGTGAAGCGGACCAGCGGAATCCTGCCCAGCGCGCCGCGCTTGCCGTCGCGCGTGACGCAGTAGGCGTTCCAGTCCTCGTCGATCCAGTACCCGCCCCAGTACGCGAGGCCCATGGGGAAGTCGTCCTTGATGAAGACCTCGTCCCTCTGCGGCGTGGCGTCGTCGTTCGCGTCGCACCACATCCAGCCGCAGGTGCCGCCGAGCTTGTCGGCCTCCTCGTAGACGCCGAGGCGCTCGAGGCGTGGCTTGACGTACTTGTCGTGCACGCGGCCCGAGCCGAAACTCGCGACCAATACCAGCGCGTCGCCCTTGCGCAGGTAGAGCTTGCCGCGCTTGGCCATCACGTACTCGCGGCCGCCGCGCCTGAGCATCTCGCCCACGACGTTGTCGTTCATGACGTTGGCGACGACCGTCTGCTCGTTCTTGTCGTAGTCGAGCCGGTACTCGCAACCGTTGCCGAAGACGCGATGTTTGTCCTCGGGGTCGACGACGGCGCCCATGCCGCCGTACGTCGTCGGGCCGATGAAGTCCATCGCGAGCGAGCCGTCGGCGTTCCACACGCTGATCCGCTTGGGGAACTTGGTCTCCTCGGCGACCCAGATGCGCCCCTTCGCGTCGACGTCGAGGCCCGCGGGCTGCAACAGGCCGTTCGGGTCCCACTTCCCGGGAAGCGGGCGCCCGCCTTTGGTGCCGATGGCGCGCACGAAGGCGCCTTGCGCCGAGAGGACCTTGACCTGGTGCGTGGCGCGGTCGGTGACGTACATCGTGCCGTCGCGCGCCACGGCGAGACTGTGCGCGTCACCGAGATGCGAACGCGCGACGGGCGCGAGTGTCGCGCCGTTGCGACGGAGGATCATCTCCTTGGTGAGCACGAGGAGCTTCCCGGCCGTGTCGGTCGCGAGGTCGCGCACGCCGTCGGCCTTCAGTTCCCCGAGCTTCTCCATCGAGTCAGCGTCGTAGAAGCGCACGACATCGAGGCCGCTGAGGCCGACGGCGAGGCGACCGTCGACGATGGTGAGCCCCGCGATCGACGCCTCCTCGCCCTTCGACGTGAGCGCGACGGACAGCGCCTCCCCCTTCGCCGTCTTGAATGGCGCGTACGCGCCCTTGTCGAGCGTGATGCGACCGAGCGACGGATGCGACACGCCGTGCCACGAGGCGGGGTTCATCGCGGCGTAGAGGTACGTGTCGGAGGCGGCGAGGTCGCGGATCGACGCGAACTTGCGGAAGCCCCACTTCCGCTTGCCCGTCAGGTCCGTGCCGATCATCGCCCAGCCGGCCTCGGACCCGGAGGCCGCGAGAACGACCATGTTCCTGCCCGCGGCGACGGCGACGTTCGCGTTGTGGTCACTGAGCCAGTCGCCGGTGCCGTCCGCCGTGCCCCACGCCGGCCGGCCGGGCGAGCCGTACGTCGCTTCATACGTCGGGTCGATGCCCTGGTGGACCAGGCCATGCCAGCGGTAGCGGCCGGGCGGGACGGCCTTCCCGTCGTCGTCGGCGCCGTCCCAGCACTCAAGGACGCGGCCGGCCTTGCGCGGCGCCATCCCGATGAGATTGCGCACGCGCTTGCCGCTCGCGTCTTCGATCACGATGGTCGCGAAGCCGTCGAACGGCATGACGTAGTCGAACTCTACGGGGCCGTGCGTGGTCTGGTTGTAGAGATCCTCGGCGGCCGCGGCCGGTGACGCGACCGGGGGCAGGTTGCCCGCCGGCTCCAGCCGCACGGTCCCCCACGCGCGCTCCGCCGTCCAGAAGAACTCGCGGTCGGTGTGGCCTTCCTTGAGGAGATCCGCGTAGCGATGGATCGGCCACGTCTTGCCGTCGGGCCCGCCCCAGAGGAACTCCATGCCCATGCGGATCTCGTCGCCAGCGGCGTAGGCCCGCGGCGGCTTATGGGGCCGGCCGGTCTCCTTGATCTTCGCCGCCTGTGCGGTGACGAGCTTCCAGGGCAGCGCGATCTCCTGCGTGTAGCTCTTGCCGTCTTCGCCCTTCTTGAAGGCCTGCCGCGCGCCGAGGCGCAGCGCGTCGTTCACGTTGTGGAACCGCGAGGAGTGGTCGGTCGTCTTGCGACTGTCGCGCTTGTCGAAGCTCCCGTACGTGATGTTGATGACGGACTTCTGGCCCGCGGTCGAGTACCAGCAGTCCACCGCGCCGATCACCATGTCCGTGATGAGCCGCAACTGGAGACAGTCGCCGCGCCAGCCGCTGCCGATGTCGAACCGCGCGTCGATCATGTTGTAGAGCGGCGTCGGGTCGCGCCACACCAGGGCGAGGTACAGGTTCTCGGCGTCGTACATCCCGGCGACCTTGACCGAGTAGTTGTGCTTCATCCGATGGTTGGCGTAGACCTCGAACTGGCCCGACAGGTCCCAGTCATCGAGAACGCCGTCGACCTCGACCGCGTCGCCCGGCACGGGCACCGCGCGGAGGACGTTATTGGTCGTCTGGGAGGCGTGGGCGGTTGCTGCGGCGAGAGATACTGCCAATGCCAGCGCGAACCGGTGGCGTGTGTGAGTTCCCATGAGTGAGACTCCTTGTTCGCGACACGAGATGCGGGATGCGGGATGAACGGCACGTGGACGCCAGGCGCGGTGCGCGGCACATCCGCAATCCGTCTTCTCGCATCCTGCATCCCGCATCCCGCATCGTCCGTTCTACTTCAACTCCAGCTTCACGAGCCTCTGATTCGCGGAATCGAACACGACCGCCCGCGCGCCGCGCGCGGCGATCGTCCGGGGCGAGGACAACTCGTCGAGGCCGCTCCCCGCGCCGTCGGTCTTCCCGTACGTGGCGATGTGGCGGTTGCTCGCGAGGTCCATGCACACGACGCGGTGGCGTTCCGAGTCGGATACCCACAGGCGACCGGCGTCCGCCGTGATGTCGATGCGCGGGCCGAAGCGCGTGTCGTCGGCGCCGGTCGCCTCGTTGAAGCGCCGCTTCTCGCGCCACGCGTCGCCGCGGCGTTCGAACTCGATGACGTACCCGTCGGCCGCGGCCAGCAGCGCATTCTCGTTCTTCATGGCGAGGGTGGTCCACGTCTTCACCGGGGACGAGGTGGCGAGCGTCGGGGCGCGGAGGCCCTTGCGATACTTGCCCTGCCCGTCGATCTCCTCGAGCTGCGCCTTGCCGGAACGCGATACGAACAGGACCGCGAGCTTGCCGTTGGCGCGGTAGACCGCCGTGCCGCAGCCGGATTTCTGTATTTCCTTGCTCAGGGACACCTTCTTGTGGCCGCTCAGGTGGACTTCGGTGTTGAGGCGGCCGTACATGACGCGGGGCTGGTTCCCGTACTGGATGCCGGGCGCGACGATACAGTCGTTCGGGAGCATCGCCGCCTGGCCGCAGATGTCGCCGGTCATGCCGAAGCGCTGCGGGGCGTCGGGGCCGTCGTTCCACTCGTATACGCCGTTGATGACGAAGATGCGGCCGTCGCCGTCGAGCGCGACGCCCGCGAGATGCGGGAGCGCGCCGAGGCGGCGCACGATCGCCATCGAGCGTTCCTCCGGCTTCCACTCCAGCAGGTGCATGATCCCGCCGATGCCGCTGACGGCGTAGAGCCTGTCGCGGATGTGCGCCATCCCGCGGCCGTTTGACAGTTCCGAGTTCTGCGGCAGGTGCCCGATGAAGCTGCCCGAGGCGCCCCCCTGCACGACGCCGGGGTCGGGACGCATGTTCGCGTCGTAGCGGCGGATGGTCCCGTGCCAGGCGTGGCCGTACCAGTGGCGCACGCCGCCGACCTCGACGACCTGCGGCCGTTCGCCCGGCCCCTTCTTCGGCCAGCCGTCGGCCGCCTCCCGGCCGTCGACGATCTTGTGGATCTGCCAGCGACCGTCCATCACGTAGATCGCGCCGTCGGGGTCGAGTTCGACGTACCTGCCCGGGTCGAACGCGAGCGTGCACACGTCGCTGCGCGCGCCCGTCGCGGGGTCGAGGAGGAACAGCGCGCGGTCCTTGCCGACGCACGCGAGGCGTCCCCCGTGCGACCCGAAGGATATGTCGGCCTCGATGCCCAGCGACGTCGCCTCGCTTCCGCTCGCCGCGTCGACGCCGATTTTGAAGAGCCGGCGCCTGATGCACACGACCACGGTGTCGCCTGCGATGGCCACGCGGTCGCCGTTGCGGTCGCTGCCTCCCGGGATCTTGTAGTGCGCGATCAGACGGCCGTCGGGGGCGTAGCGGTTCAGGCGTCCGTCTCCCCCGCGGTCCCACAGGCAGCCGAAGCGGTCGAGCGCGACTCCCATGCCGCTGGCGCCCCTGGTGCCGAAGCGGACGAGCGACGGCCCCGCTTCGCCGGAGTTCGACAGCACGCCCGCGCAGCGGATGGTCTCCGAGGCCGCCGGATTCGCGACGAGCGCGGCGAGCCCGAGTAGCGTGTATATCCTCACGGCCTACCTCCCCTCGAAGGTCACGTCGCCCCACCGGTTCGGGAACAGCATGATCTCGCCGGGCACGTCGCTGACGAGCATCGTCGCCTGGTTGGACCAGTACGAGCGCAGGCCCGTCTGCGTCCCCTCCGGGTCGCCGTACAGCACCCCGAAGTCGGCCTTGAGCGTCTTGCCCGCGAGATCGCGTACGCCGAGTTCGATCAGGGGCACGGTGAGCATCACGTGATACCAGTCCCCGCCCTTGTCGACCTTGATCCGCGCGTTCTCGAGCCTGCTCACGACGTCGACCTTCTCGCTGCGCCACGGCGACGAGAAGGTCACCGGGTCCTTGGCGCCCCTCACGCGGTGGCGGTACAGCACGGCCGTGTCCTTGCCACGGAACGGCGCCACGAGGAGGCGGACGTCGCCCGGCACCGGCTTCTTGCGATCCGGCTTGGCGCCGGCATCGGTCCCGATCTGCAGGTCGATCGAGTCGCCGGACTTGAACAGCTCCTGCCAGTCCTCGCCGTTGTTGACCCACGGCGATCCGTCCTTCACGTCGTAGTAGAGATAGAGGTTGGCGGCGTCGTACGCGGCCTTCACCCTGACGCGGAACGCGGCCTTGGTCCACTCGACCGTCCACGCCTTGGGCATGTCGCGTTCGCGGCTGACGGGCTTCGTCACGCGCGGGATCGTCGCCTCCTTCTTCGCCGCGGCGGCCGCCTTCCTGCGCGCGAGCTTGCGCTCCGCGGCCATCAGCTGCGCGGGCGTCACCTTCACCGTGCCGGCGGCGCGCGTGATCCTGTCGAGGCCGCTCATGCGGTAGATGCGGTAGCCGTCGCCGCCGGTCTGCAGGTAGTAGTTGCCGTTGTCCTCGGCCTTCGCGAACGATCCGCCGAACGCCTCGCCGCCGACGTACATCTCGTCGCGCGGCGCGCCGATGCGCACGTCGGAGAACATCTCGTCGAGGTACATCCCATCGGTCGTCAGGCAGAAGAAACGTCCGTGGTTGCCGTTGACGATGAATACGTCGGCCTCGTCGTCCAGCGGGGCCGCGCCCAGGAAGAAGAGGTTGCCCTGCATCACGCCGACCTCGGGCAGCGGCGCGTGGTGCGAGCCGTGGACGCCCATCCACTTGTTGGGATACTGCCACAGCAGGTCGCCGGACTTGGAGAAACAGAGCATCCGCGGATCGCTGTTGAACACGACGTTGCCGAAGCGGTCGACCGCGGTCGAGACCGTGAGGCCGCGATAGTCGAGGCCGGGCGGGACGTCCTTCAGGCGCACCGCCGTCTTCACGGCCTCGTCGAGCGCGGGGTAGTCCGGCACGCCGTTGGGCAGGAAGCCGCGCGGCTTCAGGTGGATGAGCGCGGCCGCGCCGTCGGGGAGGTGCGCCGGCACCACGAGCGTCAGGTCCGCCATGTTGTGGCCCCAGCGCGTGCCGGACAGCCTCTTGACGTTCCCGGTGAACGAGTATTCCTCCATCTGCGCGTGGCCGTCGCCGTTGCGGTCGACCCACAGGACGCCGGGGCCCTTCTCGGAGTGCTTGCCCTTGCGGTCGGGGAACGCCTTCTCGAACGCGTCGATGAACGACCGCGGCGGGTTCCATCCGCACTCGTAGGAGAACAGGTGGCAGTCCGCGATCCCCGCGAGGTCGCGGATGGTGCCGTCCGGCATGAGCTCGGAGACGAGGTTGACCATGCCGATGCCGAGGAGGAACGTCCTGCCGTTCTCGCGGTGGAACCGGTAGTTGGTCTGCCACGGGATCCTGCCGTCGAAGTGGCCGCCCGCCTTCTGCGAGACGTGCGTGCACGTGGCGGTCTTCTTCTCGAAGTCGAGCTTCCACTGGCACCGCAGGCCGAGCCAGCGCGTGTGGTCCTTCACGTCGAACGACGCGCCCGGTCCGCCGTACGGTGGGTTGCCGTACTTGAACAGGACGACCTTCCCGCGGGAGAGGTCGAACGCCACCGCGCGCTTCGGGTTGCGGCGCTTCTCGGTGACCCACAGGTTGCCCCGGTGCACGGCCAGGCCGGTCGGCGTGATCAGGCGGTCGGGGTCGTACTTCCCCGAATACGGGCCGCCCGGCGTGCCGAGGGACTTCACGTACTTCCCCGTCTTCGAGAAGACCTTGATCACGTGCGTGGCGCCGTCGGAGACGTAGATGCTGCCGGCCCCGTCGACTGCGAGGCCGCGCGGCTCCTCGGCGGCGTTGCGCACGACCGTCCCGACCATGCCCGAGTCGGGGTCGACGCGCACCACGCGCTTGCCGGAGATCGCGTAGAGGCTCATGTGCGCCACGTACAGCGCGCCCGGCTCGGGCAGGTCGATCGTGCCCGTCTCCTTCGCGGTTTCCGGGTCCAGCTTGATGATCCCCTGCTGGTGGCGGGCGCTGACAAACAGCGTCCCCCGCAGGACGGCCAGGCCGCGCAGCGACACGGACGACGTGCCCTTGAGCGGCGGGTGCTTCGAGCCCGGCCCGTATTCGTACGTGATCGCCTTGAGGAAGTGCTTCCTGCCGGGGTAGTCGACCAGGCGACCCGTCTCCACGTCGTACCGCGAGATCGTGATGGCGATCATCGCCTTCCAGCCCTGGAGCTTGCGGTTGATGCGCTGACCCCACCCCGGGCCGTCGTTGGCGACGTAGAGCCACTTGCCGTCGGCGGCGACGGCGACCTCCGACATGCCCGTGCCGTGCGCCTTCTTGTACGCGCGCACGATCATTCCGTCCGTGCCGAGAGCGATGAGCGCGTTACCGCCCTCGGTGTTGGGCGCGGCGAGGAAGGCGTACTTACCGTTGGAGGCGGCGTGGTGGAAGATATTGTGGTTGGGACCGAACGGCCGAATGCTCGGCTCGTCGCCGTTCGCGAACGACATCAGGTACGAGGGCGTGATCCCGGGGTGGTGCACGCTGCGCCAGCGGTACGTCCCCGGCTCGACGAGGTTGCCATCTTCGTTGAGGCCGTCCCATTCGACGTCGTGCTTCCCGCGCGCCGCCTTGATGCCCGCGACCAGGTTGCGCACGCGCGCGCCGCGGTCGTCCTCGATCACGATGGACATCTTCCCGTCGAGGGGCTGGTCGACCGACACGACGATGGCGCTCTTGCGGTCGGCGACGAACGTCTCGTATTCGGCGACGTCCAGCACCCGCCACGCGGCCGGGTCCGTCGCCAGCGGCGCGTGCGGCGCGCGCCCGTCATCGTGACGGTAGCGCTCGCGCTGCCGGTCGGTCCCTTCCGGCCCCCCCGGCCAGCGCACGGCCAGCGCGAGGCGGAGCTTCTGCCAGTCGGCGTCCGATGCGACGAGCTTCGCCTTCGGCACGGCGAACGAGTATCGCACGGCATCGCCGACCGTCTCCGCGCGCGCGTCCGTCTCCTTGAGGACGAGGCGTTCGCGCGCGGCCAGTCCGAGATCGAGCGACGGCGCGCCGCCGTCGGCGATCTTCTGGATCTGGACGGCGACGTCGAGCTGGGCGCCGCCGCGGCTCAGGGCGTACGAGACGCCGGGAGAGCGCGGGTCGGAGACCTGAACGAAGTCGGACGCGGCGAACTCGCCCGGCGCGGGCGGGGCGGCCTCGGCGGCCGGCCCGGTCCGCGGCTCATCCGCGGGCTTCGCCGCGGCGGCCGGGGTGTCCGCGCGTTTGGACGAGGGTTTCGTCGCGGACTTCCGCGGCGTGCGAGGCGGCTCGCACCCCGACAGCAGGGGTACGGCGACGCCGCCGGCCGCCACGAGCGCGATCGCGACAGCGATCAGCGGGCCCGACGAACTCCTGGGTCTGCGCCGTGTTCTTCTGATGGGCATGAGTCTCTCCCTCCGCGGACGCGGCTACTCGACCACGATCTGTCCCCACTCGTGGGGATACAGCCAGGACTCCTGCGGCTCGTCGTTGACGAGATTCGTATGCGGGTTGGCCCAGTACGTGCGCGCCGTGTTGATCTTGCCGGCGGCGTCCGAGCTCATGAACCCGACGTCGCCGGTGAGCTTCGCGCCGCGCGACGCCGTGAACCCGAGCGCGGCGAAGGGGATCGAGGCCTCGACGACGTACTTCCCCCCGCCGGCCTTGACCCTCACGCGGGCGCCGGAGACCACCTCGACGCGGTCGAAGCGTTTCGTGCCGACGGGCGAGGTGTACGACTTCCTGAGGTGACCGGGCGCCGCGGGGTCCTTCGGCTTCATGACGACCGCGGTCGGGCGTCGGTTGAGATTGGCGATGACGACGCGCAGGTCGCCGTTCGCGGGGCCGCGCGTCGCGTTGCCCGTGGGACTCAGCTGCACGTCGACCGCGTCGCCCGTCTTGAACAGGCGCGTGAAGTCCTTGCCTTCGTTCTTCCAGGGGGTCGAGTCGGTCACCTCGAAGAGGGCGTAGAGGTTCTTGGCATCGTACGCGAGCTTCGCCACGCCGGTACTCGGCGATCCCTCGAGGAGCATCTTCATGCCGGGGATGCGGCCCCATTCCTTCGCGTCACCATCGATGCGCAAGCCGCCGGGGGCGCGCTTCATCGCGTACTTCTTCGTCTCGGCCGCCGCCGCGCGCGCGGCGCGGCGGACGTTGTCGGCGTGGAGCGCGGAGCGCAGACGCACGTCGATGTGCACCGGCGCGGCCTTGAAGCGGGCGAGGGTGTCCAGGCCGTTGACCCGGAGGATCATCGCCGCCTGGCGCGGGAAGCCGACGGTCATGCGCGTCACGCCGTCGTCCTGCGTGCCGAACCAGCCGTTGAACGGCTCGCCGCCGTTGGAGAACGCCTCCATCGGCATGCCGACGAGCTGCGACTCCTTGCCCGGCAGCGATAATCCGGGCAGGCGGCCGTCCTGGAACATGGCGTCGACGTATATGCCGTCGGTCGTCATGAAGAAGTCCTGGCCGAGGTTGCCGCGCATGAGGAAGACGTTGCCCGCGTCGCGGTTGGCCTTCGCGACGCCCGTGATCTTGAGCGGGCCGATGAGCAGGCCCGGCTTCGGCATCGTCGCGCGGTGCGAGCCGTGGACGCCCGGGTAGGGGTTTGGATACGTCCAGCGCACGGCGCCCTTCTTCGTGTCGATGCCGGCGACGCGCGTGGGGCCGGCGTAGCCCTTCCAGCTGAGGCACAGCAGGAGGTCCTCCTCGGGCACCGGCACGAGCGTGCCGTGGTCGTCGACGCCGAGCATCTTCAGGCCCGCCGTGCCGTAGCGCGGCGCGCCGTCGGCGGTGAAGCCGACGGGCTCGTACCGCGCCAGACCGCCGGCGTAGAAGACCATGTCCGTACCCATGCGGCCGCCCCAGCCGCTGCCGAGGGGGAGACCGCTCTTGCCGCGCCGCTTCTCGGTCGACGGCTGGCGGGCCGGAACGATCTCGCACTCAACGCGCTGCACCTTGCCGTCGCAGTTGTCGTCGTTCCAGAACACGCCGTCGCTGGTGTTCAGGCCAGCGAACTCACCGCTCGGGGCCTCGACCATCCGGCCGTCCCTGTCGAGCTTGCCGCTGATCTGACCGAGGGTCGTGATCGCGCCGACCGGCTGCCACCCGGTGGCGCGCTCCATGAACAGCACGTACCCCTGGTAGTTGCGGTAGGGGATCGCGAACAGGTATTCACGCATCTGCCCGCTCGCGTCGGAGCGGAAGCGCTGCGGGTGCGAGTGCGTGCCGGTGCTGAGTCGGAAACGCTCTCCCGCGTCCTCGTCGGGCACCCACAGGATCCGCGCCACCTTCCACGACTTGTTCGCGCGGTCGAGCTTCAACTCGATCGGGCCGATGTACGCGAGCGTCGAGTCCTGGTCGTGCAGGAAGCACCCGGTGCCCGCGTACCCCGTGTTGCCGATGTAGTCGCGCACGAGGCGGCCGGGGCGGTGGCGGAACCACTTCTTCGTGCCGCGCTCCCACACCGAGACGCGCCGCGGGTAGTCCCAGCTCTCGACGACCCACACGTGGCCGCCCGCGTCGACGGCGACGGAGCTCATCTTCACCATCGCGTCGGGGTCGAACGTCCCGCGGATCGGGCGGCCGCCCTTCTTCCCGCACGTGTACACCAGCGCGCCGCGCGGCGAGTAGGCCTTCACCTGGCTGTCGGGGCCGCGGTCGGCGACGACGATGTTGCCGTCGCGGTCGACGGCGATGGCGCCGGCCTCGCCGAGTCCGGGCGTCCGGATGCCGGTGGCGATGCCGAGGTCGACATCGATCTCGTTCAGGCCGTCCTTGAGCACCGCGTAGAGCGTGCCGTCGTCGGCGAAGGCGAGCGCCTTCACGCCGTCGGCGTCGATCTTCTTCTTCACCTCCGCCGTCCCCTTGTCGAGCAGCGCGACGACGCCCTCGCTCATGCCGAGCGCGAGCGTGGTGTCGCTCACGGCGAGGGCCGTGGGCTTGCCGGGGACGTCCCGGTCGAAGATCGTCTCGAACGGGAGCTCGAAGGGCAGCGGCTTGCCGCCGCGGACGAATGGCTTGTAGGCGCCCTTGCGCGCGTCGAGGCGTATGAGCACGTCATGCTTGATGTGCCAGCCGGCGGGCAGGGCGTAGACGTACTGCGCGTCGGCGGCGACGAGGTTCGCGCCGCGCTTCTCGCCCCAGCGCTTCTGCCCCTTCTCGTCCACGCCGATGATTCCCGTGCCGCCCTCGGCGAACGCCCAGGTCACGATCATCCAGTCGCCGGAGCGCGCGACACGCAGGGGCGGGCAGTGATCCGCGCCCCACGCGCCCGAGCCGTCGCCGGTCTTCCAGGGCGGCGTGCCGGGGTTGTAGAAACACATCTCGTATTCGGAGCCGAGTCCCTTGTGGTAGAGGCCGTGGACGTCGTAGGTCCCGACATCGACGAGCGCGCCTTCGCCCTTGAACCCCGCGCGGTGGTCGCCCTTGTACGTCTTGTCGGCGGTGCCGTCCCAGGGGACTTCGACGGTGACCTCGTCTCCCGACGTCGCCACGGTGTAGTCGGCCGGGTCGAGGCCGCCCATGCAGCGGATGCGCTTGCCCCGGGTGTCGTCGATCGCGATGGAGAAGCGGGCGGCGTCCTTGGGGAGCCTCAGGCGAATGGGGACGAGTCCTTCGAGCTTTGCGCCCGCGGCGATGTACTTCCGCACCTCGACATTGCCCTTGCCGACGAGCGTGGCGTCGCCCCACGCGTGCTTGGCGGTCCAGTAGAACTCGCGGCTGGTGACGCCCGGCTGCATGTTGTCGGCGTACCGGTGGATCGGCCACTCCTTGCCGGAGGGGTCGCCCCACAGGAACTCCATGCCGATGCGCAGCGTCATACCGGCGGCCGGGCGGGGCGGCGTCGTGTAGATGAGCGACCAGGGGACCTTGATCTCCTGGACGTAGCCCTTGCCGTCGGCGTCTTTCCGGTAGGCCATCTCCGCACCGGACCCGAGGTCCGTCCCCCCGGGCGCGGTGGTCAGCAGCGTGACGTCCTGCCCCGCGCGGGAGTTGTTGCGGTCCTGCCACTTCGCCACGTGCAGGACGGGCATCTTCTTGCCGGTGAAGTACCACGTGGTCAGCCAGGTGTTCTGGTCGCTGGTCGACACGCGCAGCTGCACCGAGTCGGACTTCCATCCGTCGTTCGGGTTGAATGCCGGGTCCACCATGCTGTACATCGGCGTCGGGTCCTTCCACTGGAACGCCATATACAGGTTCGTCTCGTCCCACATCGCCGATGCCTTCGCCGAGAACCGGCTTCGGACGTCCCTGTCGGCGAAGACCCAGATGCGGCCGGACAGGTCCCAGTCGGAGAGCGCGCCATCGATCGTCACCGGGCCCGGCTTGGGCAGGACGAGGATTCCCTCGTTCTGGCTCTGGCGCCCGATCATGTTCTGGGCATCCGCGGCGAGCGCGCCGGGCGCGGACAGGGCGCAGGCGAGCAACGCCAGCGTGCCGACGAACGAGTTATGCCGGGTGGTCATCTCATTCCTCCTCATGCGTTGAGCTCCGACTCGAACACGGCCGGGAGCATCGTGACCGAACGGATCCTTTTCCCCGCCCGCAGACGTCCGGCGACGTCGATACAGGTGCGCAGCAGGTTCCGGATGTCGTACCCGAGACGCTGCACCGGCAGCACGCTCGGGACGGGCGCGGGGTAGTTGCAGTGCGCGACGATGGCGAGGTCGTCGGGCACGGTGAGGCCGGCGGCGATGACGCCCTGGCACGCGTGCTCGACGAGGTTGTCGTCGGTTATCAGGAGCCCGTCGGGGCGTTCCGCTGCGGGGCAGCGCAGCATCAGTCGGACGACGTTCGTCGACCACCGCGGCTCCGACTGGAGCGCGGTCTGGATCAGCCAGTCGCGCGTCGTCATCTTGCGCTTCTGAAGTCCCTCGACGAAGCTGTCGACGAATGTCCCGGCCACGCCCGGAACGGTCAGCAGGGCGATGCGCTTGCGCCCGCGCGCCGCGAAGTGGTCCAGGGCCTTGTCGACGAACGAGCGACGATCGAGCTCGATCGACGCGACGCCGGGCATGCGCTTGGACATGACCGCGACGCGCGGCAGATCGGGCTCCTCGAGGATGCGGGTGCCCTCGACCAGGAACGGGTTCGTGGGGAAGATCACGCCCGCGACGCGCTTCTGCTCGATGTCGTCCACCAGCCGCGACAAGTCGCCGTTCGGGCGGCTGCGATCCAGGGCATGGTACAGGGGGATGGAGAGGTCGGAGCTTTGCTCGAGTTCCCTCGCCACGTTCGTGAGCACCGTCCAGAAACGGACCCATCCCGCGCCGCCGCGGGTTTCGGGGAAAGCGAGGGCGTAGCGGTAGAGGTGCGGCGGGTGAGGTACGACGAACGTCCCCTGCCTTCCGCGCGCGACGACGAAACCGTAGTCGATGAGACGGTCGAAGGCGCGCTGCACCGTGACGGTGGACGTCTTGAAGCGTTTCTCGATCTCGGCCCGGGGCGGCAGGCGGTCGCCGGGCGAGAGCTTGCCGGAGATGATGCGGGAGCGCAGGTGCTCTATGATGGCGTCCTGTACGACGGGTGGCCGGGTGCGCGTCGGCATCTGCGAGGATCCCCCACGACTGCTACTTTACAATCTAATGCACCAATTGTAGTGCGAAACGGTCACAGTCTTAAGCAAAAATGAGTGCCCGCCTGCGCACGTTGAGCACCCCCCGGACGGTTGAATCGATTTGCGATCGCGGCTATGACATGCGAAGGGCGTGTGGAGGGAACGCACATGAACGTCGGTTTCCCCTGCGGCCGCAAACGGGTCGAACTGCGGCTGCCCGACGACACCATCGTCTACGAGCCGCGCTTCCCCGAGCCGCAGGCGGATCCGGGCGCGCTGGTGATGGCGGCGATCGACGCCCCCGTGGGCTGCCCACCGTTGCGCGAATGCATCGAGGCGCGGCGGCCGGGGCGGGTCGTGATCGTGGTATCCGACATCACGCGGCCCGTGGGCTACGCGCACTTCCTTAAGCAGATGCTCGAGTACGTCGAGACCGCGGGCGCGAGACGCGAGGAGATCTTGATCCTCGTGGCGACCGGCATGCACCGCCCCAGTACTCCCCAGGAGTTGAGGGAGATGTACGGCCCCGACGTGGTGCGCGAGTACGAGATCGTCGATCACGTGGCCGACGACGAGGCGA
>Ga0272442_10006509_pt1 | contig 15342 bp, 11 predicted proteins | sample SSMForm2O_FD_200262 | JGI IMG/M metagenome (GOLD analysis project Ga0272442, IMG submission 200262) | Marine sediment archaeal communities from Little Sippewissett salt marsh, Falmouth, MA, United States - SSM-Form-2O | ecosystem: Environmental > Aquatic > Marine > Wetlands > Sediment ...
TCGGCTTCAAAACCAGACCGATCTATAACATAAAGTACTCCAATATTATGGGATGTGTGGTTACCTCCACTCTAAATTCCTCCAGTATAGCCGCGTTAGAGAACGACCTGGTCGATTTTTCCCTTGCCAAAGCTGAGATCCCCGGCACCGAAGGAACCTGGGAACTGGCCGGTCATCTTCTGCTGCAGAAAAAAGAGAGGCGTTTTCTGGCACGGATGGGAACACTGATCGACCCCCATGGGGATACAGCTGCGGTCGCGGAAAAGATTCTGGTGCCGGTGGATGATCCGGCCTCGTTTTCGGTTGCAGGCAGCAGGATCGAAGAAGCGCACGCTCAGGCCAAGAAACCACAGACAGCCGCGACGCCTGTTTACCACACAACATTCATCAAGCAAGATCATGTCCGTATCCAGTCGACCCGAAAATCATTCGACTTTCAAGAAATCGAGGCGGACACCCTCGACTGCGGGTCGGCCAGAGCCACTTTCTCGGTACCGGAAGGAGCGTGGATTCTGACCGGGCATCTGATTTGGCACAAGCGATATAACACAATCGTCGGCCGGGATGCCAGATTGGTCGACCAGGATGATATGCTCATCGCTGAAGGCGAAAAAATCACCATCCCGCTTGACCGTCTACAAGATTTCCAGGTTAAAAAGAAATAGCGTCCTCCGCCTGAGACACGCGATTATGCTTACGAGGACGGCGGCTCTCCATGCCCTGCCCGGTTTAATAAGAGGTGCGGGAACGGTTCTCCCTCCGGCCTGACTGGTCCTTTGGATTGGCATAGAAATTGCTGGCAATATAATTGATGAATATCTATAATAATAATTTAGGGGCAAACATGATCCAAAAAACCACCCAAATCATTGTACTGGCAATATTTATGGCATCAGGATTAGGGTCACGGAGTTTCGGCCAAGAGGTTGAAGTCCTCGATCAGCAAAAACTACTGCAGAGCTATCAGGCCTCAAACCGGAATTTCGAAAAAGGCATAAAGAACTTTCACAAAGGGAAACTGCCCAAAGCCGAGGCGGAACTTCTGCTCTGTGTCGATAAGATGCCGCAGCACGCCGAAGCCCGTTTTTATCTGGCAATAATCTCCTACCGTACCGAACGGTTGATTCAGGCCTTGGAATGGATAGAGGGCGCCAAACAGGACTATGCTATGAACGCCCAATTGGAGTTCATCCTGGAGCAGAAGCAGCGCCGGGAGCGGTTGGAGATGCAGCGCCAGGAAAAAATGAACCGTATGCGTTATTTGGAAGCTCAGGCCACACGAGATTCGAGGGGAGAAGAGGAAAACCAGCAGGGGATTAATGAGGATCTCGCCAAAGCCGGTGAGGAGGTCTCCCGCTTGGACGATCAGGCCTCCCGCCCTCCCATGGTCAACAAGGACATTCCGGCAGATTACCATTATGTTCACGGCAATATCGTTCTGAAACTAGAGAGAATCCGCGAGGCCCAGGCTCTCTATGAGGAAACCATCAAACTCGATCCTCAACACGGAGAAGCGTATAACAATCTGGCCTCGATCATGTTCGCGGATCAAAAATACCAGGAAGCGCTTAAGTATTTGGAATTGGCGGAGAGGTTCGGTGCTTCAATCAATCCGGAGTTCAAACAGCGCCTGCTCGACGCCATGGAAAAATAGCGGAACTCCCCATTCTTTTCAATAAATCTCAACCGATTCCCCTGGATATTCGGACTGTAGTCTGAGTTTTCCGACTCCTGCTTTCCGGTCTGCAACAGGCAGAAGAATATCTCTAAAGCACCCGGGCAACGAATATCCAGGGCTTAATCCCGATCTAAACCGTCAGCTTCCTAAGGCCTTGTGCAGCGAAATCCTTTTTTCTCGATTTTTTCGCATTCTAAGGTTAAGCACCTCCACGGAAATGGAGAACGCCATCGAAAAATAAATGTATCCTTTGGGTATATGAAGACCGAGTCCATCACCCAGTAAAGAAACTCCGACCAGGATTAAAAAACTCAAGGCCAGCATCTTGATCGTGGGATGATCGTCGACAAAATCCCCGATGATTCCAGCTGAAAGCATCATGATGGCCACCGCAATCATGATGGCCAGAACCATAACAAAAATTTGTTCGGCCAGACCGATGGCGGTTATGACTGAATCCAGTGAAAACACAATATCTAATATCGCGATCTGGATCAGAACTCCCCAAAAATTACTGGATACGCTTTTATGAGCGCGTTCAACCTTTCCCTCTAAAGCGACATGGATTTCGTGAGTGCTTTTCGCCAGCAGAAAAAGTCCTCCGGCGATCAATATCAGATCCCGTCCGGAAATCTCATTTCCCATGATGACAAACAGCGAAGCCGTCAGCGTCATGATCCAGGTCAAGGAAAGCAAGAGCAATATCCGGCTCACCATCGCCAATCCCAGGCCCAGGATTCGCCCCCGGTTCCGCTGTTCGGCGGGAAGGCGCCCGACCAGTACGGAAATAAAAATGATATTGTCGATGCCGAGAACAATCTCCAGCGCTGTCAGCGTTGCCAGCGCGATCCAAGCCTGGGGGTCGGAAATCCATTCCATGAGTTTATCCTTATCCGTGAAATCTAAGCGATGCCGGGGATTCTATGCACTACCTATCGGCGATGTAAATCCCGAACCGGCCATTTATCTTGCTTTCCTCTCGGTTATTCTATATAAGAAATCCATCTCGTTCAACGTATCGACTTTAAACTTGGGAGGGATCCTTGCGAAAATGGTTCCTGGGGCTGTTCATCATCATGATATTCACGGCTCTCCTGCGGTTGGGTGGAAAAAAAGGGGGTCATTCAACCCGGTTGGGGAGCCGCATCAAGAAAACTCTTTCCATGCTGGCCTGGGTCCTGCTGTCCGTTTATGTCTTGTCCTTCCTATACTGGTTGGTTACCGCTGTTTTCAGGAAATAAATCCTTCGGCCAATCAATTCAGAGCCGGACAACGTCCTGGAGTGTTGTTTCGGATGTATTTCAATCGCGTGGGAAATGATTTTTCTGAAAGCTTTTCCTGGTGATGGAATAAACCCGGCTTTCATGGGGAGGCTCGCCCCTTCGGATGATCCCCTGATACCGCATTCCCAAGCCCTCAGCGATATTATGGGAAGGAAAATTGAATTTTGCTGTATACGCCGCCACCCGATTGAGGCCAAGCTCCTGAAACGCGTACTGCAGCAGCCGAAGCATGAACTCCAAGGCATAGCCCTTGCCCCATCTGGACCGAATGACCGTGTAATAACACTCCATCTCTCCATTCCGGAGCAGAGGGAAGAGGCCGCAGGAGCCAACATAGAGTTGGGATGCCTTCTCCTCGACTGCCAAGGAAAAGATCGGTTCGCAGCTTGTATAAGACACGATCACGGATTCGAGCAGCGCCAAGGCACCTTCCCGTGTTTTCTGTTCTTCTGAAAAATCGAGAAAGCGAGTGGCTATTTTATCCAGCATAAATGAGGAAAAGGCTTCGGCGTCTTCCGGCTTGAACAACCGTATCCGAAGGCGGGGCGTGGATATTCCTTCTGGCAGTTTCATTTTTGAAGCTCTGCAAGTTATCATATCTTTTCCTCCGGCCAAGTCAAGGTGCAAGCTTCTCGACGACAACTCTAATCCGGGATCGAATCAGGGTTCCAAGTCAAATTAAAGCTTCGTCATTTTATTCCTTTCCTTTATGAGAAGCCTGGTTATAATAAGATAAATGGAGGAAAATGAAATGGTCGATTGGACGACGATCCGCCGGGATTTCCCCATCACAAAAGAACAGGTTTATTTTCAAAGCGCGGCGATGTCGCCTCTCCCCAACGTGGTTTTTCAAAAGATCGTTGAAAACTACCGCCAAGTCCTGGAGAACGGGGACCTTAACTGGGAAGACGACCTTGCGGAATACAACCGGCTTTGCTCGGAAACGGGAGAACTGATCAACGCCTCCCCGGATGACATTTGCTTCCTCCCCAACACCTCGACCGTCACCTCCATCCTGGCTCTGAGTTTCAGCGGCGGCGCGGCGCCTTTCAATATCGTAACCACAGCCGATGAGTTCCCTGCTTCCACTCTGGGATTTGCATACCAGGAGATCCCACTCCGTATCGTACAGTCGGATTCAGGCCGCTATTCTCCGGAATCCATCCTGGCCGCCACCGACGCCCAGACGCTGGCCGTGGTTGTGTCCTACATTCAATACGCGACGGGTTTCCGCCAAAACCTGGCGCTTTTAGGCCGGGAACTTCACCGCCGCAAGATTCTTTTTGTCGTCAACGCTACCCAGGCATTTCCATATTACCCCGTAGACGTGAAATCCATGCATATCGACGCCCTCACCGCATCGCTCCACAAATGGGGTTTGACCGGGCACATCGGCGCCCTGTTCTATACCTCCGCCGAATTCCGGAAACGATTCCCCTCTCCCTTGGCGGGCTGGATGTCGGTGGACTCCGCCGGAGGCGACCTGATTCAAGCGGCGAGAAATATCCCCATCCGCCTGAATGAAACCGCTTTCCGCTATCAATTGGGGACCTTCAACCTTCAGCCCCTGTTGGCTTTCCGGACAGCTCTTCATTACCTGAGCTCCATCGGTTGGGAAAACATTCGGGAGCGGATCCACAACTTGACCGATTATCTCATCTCAGGACTGAACGATCTGGGCATATCCCCGGTTTCTCCCACGGCCGATCCGGAAGAAAGATCGGCGATCATCTCTTTTACCCTCGGCAGCAGCACCGAAGCCGCGGTCAAAGAATTAGCCGCCAGAAAAATTCATGTTTCCTTCCGAGACAACCGCATCCGAGTCGCCGTCAATATATTCAACAACCATAGTGATATTGATCGCTTGATTTCCTCATTGAAAACGCTGAGAACGGAATCGACGTAAGCAGAGGATCCGCTTTCTGTTAACCAGCACTTCGAACTCTTTTTAATAAACTTACTGAGCCGACGGATTCAGCTTCTTCAGCAGCCAAACCATATTTTCACCGAGGGTCCTCATGGTCTGCACGCCTTCTTCGTCCCGCTCGAAATCGCCCGGATTCCGGGCCAGGGAAAGATTCCAATATGAGGATCCGGGAACAACCATTTGATTGATAAGAAAAAAGTGGTTGATGGAGTCGAAAACATGCAGGGCCCCTGCCCGGCGAACCGCCACAACAGCCGCGCCGACTTTGTGATGCAGGAGATTTCCGTTGGCTCGAACTACGTATCCCACACGATCGATGAGTGCCTTGGTTTCCGGGGTAAGGTCGGCGAAATAGGTTGGAGACCCGATGATGATACCTTGAGCCGTTTTCATGCGCGCTACACATTCGTTGATGATGTCGTCATCATAAATGCATTTTTCATCTCGGCGTTCGTAGCACTCACGGCAGGCTCTGCATCCGCGGATGAGGCGGCCGCCGATCTGGATAAGCTCGGTTTGGATGCCGGCGGAGGAAAGGACGTTGAACACCTCCCGGATCATCAGTTCCGTATTTCCCCCTTTTCGCGGGCTTCCGTTGATGGCTAAGACTTTCATCGGCATCTCCTTTTTTCATTTTGATCGGAATGTGTATATCACAGAGCTAAGTCGGCGGTCAATGCGATCGCTTTGCCGCTGTTTATCCCATATCCCGGATTCAGCATCGAGATTTCTTTGCCATCATGAAAAGAACATGACAATGGGAACGATGAGCAGAAGAAAAAACCTCACTCTCGTCAGCGCGACGGCATCGCGCCTCAAAAAAACCCCCTATTCGTATTTTAAAGCTCGAACCGGATCAGCGGAAGCCGCCCGCAGCGCACGGAAACCGACGCTGATGAGAGCGACAACAAGCACGATCCCCACCGTCTCCAAGAAAGTCAGGAGGTCCGGATTCCGGCGGTAAGCGAAATGCCGCAACCATCGATTCATCAACCAATAGGCCGCCGGCCATGCCGCCGCATTCGCCACCAGCACCCACTTGGTGAATTCACGGGAAAGCAGCCAGAGAATTCCGGAGGACGAAGAACCCAGCACCTTGCGAATACCAATCTCCTTAGTCCTCCGTTCCACCTCAAAAGATGCCAGCCCGAATAATCCCAAGCCTGCGATTATCAGACTGAGCGCGGTAATGAAACCAATGATTTTCCCAAGATGCACTTCGGATTCATACAATCTTTCATACGCTTCATCCCAGAACCGATAGGAGAACGTGGGCTCGGCCACCAGGCGGGTCCAGACATAACTCAGGTTATTCAAGGTCGAAGTCATCCTCTCGGGATGAAGCCGAACAGCGAAATAATTGTATTGCGCCGGATATTGGAACAGAACCAGCGGCTGAAGTTCATGATGCAGGGAGGCGAAGTTAAAGTCCTTCATGACGCCTATCACGGGACCCTCTTCGACGACCCGCATCCGCCTCCCCACCGGAGACGTCCATCCCAGCTCCTTTACCGCGGCTTGATTCAGGATGAGAGCGTTGGCATCCCCGGTGGAATCCCGAAAAAATTCCCGCCCTTCCACAAGTTCGACCTGAAAGGTTTTTATGAAATCTTGGTCTCCTGCAATCCAATGAATCATGCCATAAAAATCGTCCCCGACTCCCTCTTTCCAGTAGTTTTGAAAGCCGATCCGCTCACCCGGCATAAAATTCGTTCCGGATACGGACAGCACGCCGCCCTGCTTGAGGAACTCCGCCTTGAGCAGATCGTATTTTTCCAATATTCCGTGATTATTGATAGGGATCATCACAACTTGATCCTGATTGAAGCCGAGCGCACGCCTGCGTACATATCGGAGTTGGTCGGCGATAACGAAAGTGCTGATGATAAAAAGAGCCGCGACGGAAAACTGGAGAATAACCAAAAATTTCCTCAGGAACGAGACTTTAAGACGATTATTAAAATTCCCGCGCAGCACACCGCTCGGCTGAAACCCCGATATAAATGCGGCCGGGTAGCTTCCGGAGACAATCGCGGTGAAAAGAACCGTGCCTGTAAGAAACAAAACCAGAGAGAGGGTGTTCCCCCGGTTCAAGCTTAAATCCTCTCCTGAAAGCCTGTTGAATACCGGAAGAAGAAGCTCTATCAGCAGCACGCCGATCGGAAGCGCCGCCAGAACCACACTGAACGACTCTCCCAGAAACTGCACCATCAAGTGCCTCCTCCGAGCCCCCAGAACTTTGCGAACAGCCACCTCACCCGTCCGATTGGTATAGCGGGCAAGGGAAAGATTGATGGAATTGAAGCAGGCCAGCAGCAGGATAAAAACGGCGGCGGCGGAAAAAAGCAGGAGGGTCGATTGCCGAATCCCGGGATCGAGTTCTCCGGGCAGCCGCGCTCCCAGATGGATCTGTGTCAGCGGTTGGAAATTGAAATCCTGCTTATATAGATATCGGCTCTCGGCGCCGCGGTATTTTTCCACGAATTCCGGCATCGCCGATTCGAGTTCCAAAGGAGAGACATTATCACGCAGCAGAACGTAAGTATAATAATTTGAGATCCCCCATTCTCCGGCATGTGCCTGATGATAAGGCTGAAATGAACCCAGAAAGTCAAACCGGATGTGAGAATTACGCGGAATATCATGAAATACACCGGCGATTGTATAATCGGTATCGTCAAACAGGGTAACCGTTTGACCGATTGGATCCCTATCCGAAAAATACTTGTCCGCGGCCCGTTGTGAAATCAGGAGGACGCGGGGATCTTGAAGAGCCTTGTCCGAATTTCCTTTGATCATCGAGAAAGAAAATATGTTAAATATTCCTGGGTCTGAAAAAGCGACCGACTCCATGAAGCGCCGCGTCTTCAACGTCATCCTGACCTGATGGCGAAAGAAACGGATTGTCTGCTCAACCTGAGCAAAATCCGCCTGCAGCGCCGGTCCCAATCCGGCCGGTGTTTTAGCATAACGCCGTTCCCGTCCCTCCGATTCCCATTGGCGCGTGACCCGGTAGATGCGATCGGCTTTATCGTGAAAACGATCGAAGCTGAGTTCATTTTCGACAAACAAAAAAAGGACGGCACAGCAAGCCATGCCCAAAGACAAGCCTGTCATAATAATCAGGGAATCGATTTTGGTTCGAATTAAGTTTCTGAAAGCCGATTTAACATAATTTTTAAACATTTCTATCTCCGATTAAATTAGCAAGAAATATGCCATGTTGTCCTCGGAGTAAAACCCGCAATCCGCCTTCTGATTTCCTGGAATATGTTCATATCGGTAACAGCGTTTGTTCGCCAGTGGACACAGGTTGTCACCGCACAAAATCATGAGAGATTGTTGGATCATCACGATTCAGGATTAAAACCGGCTCCCCAGCCTCCCCTCCATTATGATTTTTCAATAAAATGGATGTCAGAGCAGCTGCTCCAGCGTCTCCAATCAAAGAAGCAGAAAAACAAATCGCCGGGGATCCGATGTTTCCTGGAAAAAAGGAAACCTTTTTCATGGAAGCCTTTTCGCGATGCCTCGATAAAGAGGACAATAAAGATTGCATCTGGATCATAATGACTCCGGTTTGACGGCGGCTGAGGGCATGCGGTCGAGATGGAAAGCCTTAAGATGAGCGGCGCGTGAAAGATCTCGGCATTTCATGCGCAACGGCGGTGGATTATCCGTCCACCCGTATCCGGTGATATTTCTTTTTCCCGGCGCGCAAAAGAATTCCTTCAGGGGTGAGATCGGATTCCCCGATCTTTCGTTCCAGATTTTCGACCTTTTTCCCATTCAGATAGAATCCCCCCTGTTTGATCAACCGCTTGGCTTCCCCCCGGGAAGCCGTTAAACCGATCTCCGCCGCCAGTTCGGCCGGATTGAGGCCGGCACACAACTGCTCCCGGGTGATCACCGTTGAGGGCATTCCATTCAGATCCCCCTCTTCTGAATTCGAGCCGGAACCGAAAGCTTTAGCGGCCGCGGCTTGCGCTTCGGAAGCCGCAGCTTTTCCATGGGTGACGGCAGTGGCTTCATAGGCCAGGATTCGCTTTGCTTCCCGGGCATCACTGCCCTTCAACGCTTCCAGCTTGAGGATCTCCTCTATCGGAAGGAACGTGAAAAGACGGAGGAAACGTCCCACATCACGATCATCGCAGCTGATCCAATACTGGTAGTAATCGTAAGGACTGAGCTTTTCGGCATCCAACCATATCGCCCCGGTAGCCGTTTTTCCCATCTTGGCGCCGGAAGCCGTGGTCAGCAGGGGAAAGGTCATGGCCTCGGCTTTTCCCCCCTCCACGCGTCGGATGAGGTCCACCCCAGCCAGGATATTGCCCCACTGATCGTCCCCGCCCATCTGCAGCGAGCAGCCGTAATTCCGGAACAAGGTCAAATAGTCGAAAGCTTGCAGCAGCTGATAGTTGAACTCGATAAATGACAGCCCGCGTTCCAGCCGTTGTTTGTAAGCTTCTGCGGCCAGCATCCGGTTGACGCTGAAATGTTTGCCGATATCACGGAGAAAACCAACATAATTAAGGGGAAGCAGCCAGTCCGCATTATCCAGAGCCATCGAATTCTTACCATCAAAATGAAGATAGCGGTCAAGTTGGGCAAGAATAGCGCTGCCGTTATCCCGGATCACCGATTCGTCGAGCATTTCACGCATCTCGGTTTTACCGCTGGGATCACCCACCATCGACGTGCCGCCGCCGACGATGGCGACAGGCCGATGACCCGCTCGCTGGAGATGCATCATGACCATGATCGGGACCAAGCTGCCGGCATGCAGGCTGGTAGCCGTACTGTCAAATCCGATGTAAAAAGTCACTGGCGGTGTGCCCAGCATCCGCCGCACGGATTCCTCATCAGAAGTCTGCGCGATAAAGCCCCGCATTTTCAGGCTGTCATAAATATTCTCACTCATATTTCGATTCCTCCGCGCACACCGGGAAATCCACCGCCGACGGATCGTCATCCCTCGAGGTATTCAACCCGAGCAGGTCATATTGGATATCCCCTTTTATAGCACAATACCCCCTCTCGGCTCAATCACCAGTGGAGATTACGGCCGTGAGCGTCACGCAAACACATGAATACATCCGCCGATCCGACCCGACTCGCCCTCGTATTCAGGTATTTTCATGGCGCCCGGAATCCCGTCTAAGCGACGATCTTACACAACCGTTCACAACGCCGATCGGGCCGCAACGATGTCGATGCCGTAAGATCGGCTCGCCCGCAGGGTGGCCACCCAGCCCTACCCAGATATTAAGGAAAAAACACGATTAAACGGCCCTGCAAGAGCCTGGATCAGCCACAGAGCAAGATTGGGGTAGCGACAAGGAAACATCTCGTGAGGCGTAGTTTTCTACGCCGATCGGGCCGCAACGATGTCGATGCCGTAAGATCGGCTCGCCCGGAGGGTGACCCTCCCGCCCGACCCTGATATTCAGGAAAAAACAGAATCTACAGGCCCGGCACAAGCCTGGATCAGCCACGGGGCAAGATTGCCGCGGCGGCAAGGAAGCCGTTCGTGAGGCGTACTCATGTACGCCGATCGGACGGCAACGAAGTCGACATGGTGAGATCGGCTCGCCCGTAGGGTGGAAAAGGCTGACGATAAATATGCTTTTATTCCAACAGTGGATTATTGTCTAACTCATCAGCCATTTCCATGAATAATTCAGGCTAATTCAGGCCGCGTTTGTTAAGGAGAGCCTCCACCTTAGGCTCCGCGCCCCGGAAACGTTTGTACAGGGTCATCGGCTCTTCGGTGCCCCCCTTGGCAAGAATATTTTCCCGGAAGGAACGGGCTGTTTCGCGGTTGAATATCCCGGCGGCTTTAAAGGCTTCGAAGGCATCGCTGTCGAGCACTTCAGCCCAAATATAGCTGTAGTAGCCGGAGGAATACCCTCCCGAGAAGATATGGGAGAAATAAGGACTTTGATACCGGGATATAATTTCCGGGATCAGGCCGATCCGCTTCATGACCCGCGCTTCAAATCCCAAGGGATCCTCTTCGGTGGGATCGGCCAGGGTATGCCAATCCATATCGAGATAGGAGGCTGCCAGGTACTCCACGGTGATGAAACCCTGGTTGAAGTGGCCGGCCTTTTTAATTTTATCGATCAATTCCTGAGGGATCGGCTCGCCCGTCCGGTAATGGACGGCATACATCTTGAGCACATCGGGATGCATCGCCCAGTTTTCCATGATCTGCGAAGGCAGCTCGACGAAATCCCGGGGGACCGACGTACCTGAAAGCTTAGGATACGTACAGGCGGAAAGCAGGCCGTGGAGAGCGTGGCCGAATTCATGAAAAAGCGTCGCGGCCTCCTCGAAGCTTATCAGGGCCGGCAAATCACCGGTGGGCTTGGAAAAGTTCCCTACGTTGCAGATAATGGGAGTAACGAGACGGCCATTCTTTTTTCGCTGCTGCCGCAGGGCATTCATCCACGCTCCGCCACGCTTGCTGGCTCGGGGATAATAATCGGTATAGTACACGCCGATGTGGGTTCCGTCAGCTTCCCGGACCTCAAAAACATCTACATCCTCGTGATATTTAGGAAGGTCGCTGCGTTCGATAAATCGAATGCCATAGAGCTTTTCCGCAACCGCAAAAGCTCCTTTTCGCACATTCTCGAGCTGAAAATAAGGCCGAAGCGCCGCGTCGTCCAGATCAAACCGAGCTTGCTTCAGCTTCTCCGCATAGTACCACCAATCCCAGGGCTGCAAGGAAAATCCGCCGCCTTCCCGATCAATCACCTCCTGGAGCCCTTGCGCCTCGTCTTTAGCCCGTTTCAGGGCGGGTTTCCACAGCTGATCCAACAACGCGTACACATTCTCCGGAAGCTTGGCCATGTTCTTTTCCAACACAAAGTGGGCATGGGTTTTATAACCGAGAAGCCGAGCTTTCTTCGCCCGGAGCTGTGCAATTTGAGCAAGGATCCGCTTGTTGTCCTGTTCGTTATCATTATTGCCCCGGTTGATATAAGCCGTGAATATTTTTTCCCGCAAATCACGGTGGGTTGAATATGTCAGGAAAGGAATCATGCTGGGTTTATGCAGCGTAAAGATCCAACGCCCCTCGTGTCCGTGCTCGGCCGCCGCCTCCGCGGCTCCGGTAACCACGGACTCGGGGAGCCCTTCCAGATCCACTTCATCCTCAATGACAAGCTCGAATGCGTTATCTTCTTTCAGCACATTCTCGCCGAACTGAAGTGTAAGCAGCGCCAGTTCTTCATTGATTTCCCTCAGCTGGTTCTTCTCCTCGGCATTCAGATTGGCTCCGCCTCGAACAAAATCCCGGTAATATTTCTTGAGCAGCATGCTTTGTTCCGGAGTCAGATCGATCTCTTCCTTTTGCTCATAAACAGATTTGATACGGGCAAATAACTTTTCGTTTAAAAGAATATCATCCGAATGTTTAGAGAGCAGAGGAGAAACCTGTCGGGCGATCTCCTGCATTTTCTCATCAGTGAGGGATGAGTTCAGATTGTAAAATACTGCGGAAACCTTGGTCAAAAGATCCCCGGTGTTTTCCAACGCATCGAGGGTATTATCAAAAGTGGGAGGGTCTGGATTATCGATGAGGACGGAGATTTCAGTTTGCTCCCTCCTAATTCCTTCCTTGAAGGCGGGCAGGTAATGCTCTTCATGGATCCGATCGAATGGAGGAACCTGGAACTCGGTATCATATTCAATAAAAAAAGGATTATTCATGTCGGCCGTTTCCTTTGGTTGGGATGAACACGACCAGATGAGCAGGCCAGCACCCAAAACAATCAAGATGACTTTCTTCATTTTTACAAACTCCTTCAATGATAATTTCCCCATAATATATTCAACGTACCACACATGACCGGAGTGGTCAATTTTGCGGCCTAAAGCAGCTTTCGGCTTGAAAAAATAATGGATTATTATAAGATGTTTTTATCAGCCATGATATGCGATTCAAACCAATGACACCCATCAAGGAGAGGATTTCATGAAGAAAAGGATCACCATTTCGATGATTGCCTGCTGCATGATCATAACAGCCGTGATGCTGTTCGTAAACTGCCAGAAAAAAGATCTCCCAGCCGATTTGGTGGTTCAAAATGGGAAAATCGTCACCATGGACGATTCCCTGCCGGAGGTCACCGCTGTGGCGGTTCGTAACGGCATCGTGGCAGCCATCGGAACCGATGAGGAACTCTCATCCTTTATCGGACCCGATACGGAAGTGATAGACCTGCAGGGTAAGCTGGCTGTTCCGGGATTCATCGATGCCCACGCCCACTTCACCGGCATCGGGCAGGCAAAACTGGGATTGGATCTGATGTCCGTAAAGAATTGGGACGAGGTCATATCCAAGGTTAAAGCGGCCGCCGCCGACGCCGCTCCGGGCACATGGATCCAGGGCCGCGGCTGGCATCAGGAAAAATGGGATTCGGTCCCATCACCGAATGTCGATGGACTGCCGTTTCACCACGAACTCAGCCGGATTTCACCTGAAAATCCGGTTCTGCTTAAACACGCCAGTGGGCACTCCTGTTTCGCCAATGCCAACGCCATGAAGCGGGCTGGGATCTCTCGGTCAACGCCCGATCCTCCAGGAGGCGAGATTGTCAGGGACAAACAAGGCCGTCCCATCGGAATATTCCGGGAAACGGCTCAGCGCCTCCTGGAAAAAACCTTGAATGAGGCTCTTGAAAAGCGCACTCCCGATCAGATCTACGCAGAGAAAAAACGTGTCGTGGAACTGGCCGACCAGTATTGTCTTTCCAAGGGCATCACCAGCTTTCACGATGCGGGAGCTTCATTTGAAACCATCGATTTATACAAAGAATTCGTTGAAAAAGGAAAGCTCGGAGTCAGGCTGTACGTTATGATAAAAGCCGACAACACCTCCCTGCGAGACCGAATCAACAACTACCGGATTGAGGGGTTGGGAAACAACCATCTGACCGTCCGCGCTATCAAGCATCTCGCCGATGGGGCCTTGGGTGCTCACGGAGCCTGGCTGCTGGAACCTTACGAAGACCTTCCTTCCAGCATTGGATTGAATATCGCACCGATGGAGGAGATCCGGGAAACAGCCCGCATCGCCATTGAAAACGATTTCCAGCTCAATATCCACTGCATCGGCGACCGTGCAAACCGGGAAATCCTGAACATCTATGAGAACGCGTTTCTTTCTCACCCGGAGAAAAAGGACCTCCGCTGGAGGATCGAGCATTCTCAGCATCTGCATCCCGACGACATCCCACGCTTCGGCGGACTCGGAGTGATCGCTTCGATGCAGGGGATTCACTGCACTTCAGACGGTCCCTGGGTGTGGAAACGACTCGGGGAAAAAAGAGCGGAAGAAGGCGCTTATATGTGGCGAACGCTCATGGAAACCGGTGCCGTGATCTGCAACGGCACGGACGCTCCGGTGGAAGACGTCGATCCTTTACCCTCTTTTCATGCCACGATATCCCGAAAGCTGAAGGATGGCCGGGTATTCTATCCCGACCAGCGGATGAGCCCGGAAGAAGCGCTGCGGTCTTATACTTTAAATGCCGCATATGCCGGTTTTCAGGAAGACCGCCTCGGGTCGCTGATCCCGGGGAAATTGGCGGACATCGTCATCCTATCGAAAGATATCATGACGATTCCGGAGAACGAGATTCTAGATACCGATGTGCTTACTACCATCGTGGGCGGTAAAATTCTTTACCAAAAGCCGTAGTTCGGAACCGATCGCAGCCAGAAACCGTAAACAGGCTCTGGATATGGCACGCCGGGTAAGGGGAAACCGCGTTCCTTTATTTCGATCCCTTTTAAAAAGAGAGGAGGGCAGCCGAACCTTCGGGAGAAGAATCCCGGATTAGAATCCAAGCCGCAGCAGCCGTTTCCGGGTAGCCTCGGTCTGATCAAGGTCTTGCAGCTGTTCGGGATCAAACCAGCCTGTTTCCAGAGCGTCGTCATCGGGATGCGGTGTCCCACTTATGAATTCAGCCGCCAGGTCAACGATCACATAATGGAAGCGGATTCTCTCTTCGGCATCCCGTTCGATCAGATCGAAGGTATGTACGGGATCCCCGGCTTTTACGATCAATCCGTTTTCCTCAAAGACTTCCCGCTCGGCCGCGGTCTGCAGCGATTCTCCAACTTTAATCCCCCCCAGGCAGAGCCCATTGTCCCGCATGAGGTGGATTCCGACGCTTCACTGGAAGGACTTTTCTTTCAAGGAAGACGAACACTCCCACCGCCGGTTTGGGGGTTATGGGGGAGTGCAATTCCGGCATGCCTCTTTTCATGATTCCAATTAAGCACGATGTTTCGACGAGGTCAAACATCCTGTTCGCAATACTGCGAATCACACTGAGACAGGGTTACACCGGGAATCCTAACGATTTTCGTAACCCGGATCCCTTTTTTATGTAAAATATATTTGAAGGTCAAGTTTCATCCGAGGAATGGAAACCGCA
>Ga0272442_10006512_pt1 | contig 15337 bp, 8 predicted proteins | sample SSMForm2O_FD_200262 | JGI IMG/M metagenome (GOLD analysis project Ga0272442, IMG submission 200262) | Marine sediment archaeal communities from Little Sippewissett salt marsh, Falmouth, MA, United States - SSM-Form-2O | ecosystem: Environmental > Aquatic > Marine > Wetlands > Sediment ...
ATCATAGGGACCTTTTTTCTCGGACCGAAGGTCTCAAGGCCGCAGCAAGGGCGTTGGAGACTCTCGAAAGCGAGCTCCTTGAGGGTTTGTCTCGTTCCTCCAGAGAAACGATGAAAAGTCTCTTGGCTTCGTGGAAAGAGGGACGATTCAAAGAGGTCGCCCAAGGGCTCAGGGAAGCGGCTTCTCTACTGGAAAGCGGAACGCTTACCCCGGAGGAGAAAACGGCGTTGGCTGAGAAGCTAAAGGGTATGCTCCAGACCCTTAAGGCGGCTGAAATGGATCCCAGATTGGCCGAACTGCTCAGTCAATTGGACGCGTCCGAGTTTTCTTGTGGAAAATGTTTGATGGATGCGGCTGAACTGATCGACGAGTGGGCGGCCATGGAGTCCCTGCGGGACGGATTGGCCGCAGCGAAGAGGGACGTGATGGGCGAATGGATGGACGGTTTCGATATGAAGGAGGTCGAGAAGTACGTGGAAGCAGAGGCCCGACTGGGCGGTTGTTGTTGTAATGCAGGGCAAGGGATGGGCCCAGAAGGGATGGGACAAGGAGGGAAGGGAAAAGGCGCTGGAACAGGGGGGGAGGGACAGGGAAGAGGAGGGCGCCCTCCTGAGGAGGTCACCGATACAACATTTGAGCCGGAGAAGGATCCTGCATCCATGGGGGAGGGCAAAATTCTGCAGCAGATTGCCGTTCCCGCCCTGGCGGAGCCGGGACAGGTGGATTCGGAGTATGTGGAGGTGGTTAAGGCCGCAAGACGCAAAGCGGCCAGTTCTCTGGCCCGGGAACAGATTCCCGCTGAATACGAGGATACGGTGAAGACCTACTTCAATTCTCTCGAAGGCGAGAGGACAGAATCAGCCGTGGAAAGGCTAGATGAGTGAAAGGAATAGAGATGAGCAAGAAGAGTTGTATGCTGGGTCTTTTTATTCTTTTGGGTTTGACCCAGATAGACTGTCGCAGAAGAGCCGAAAGTCATCCTAAGGAATCACAGCGAGTCGTGGTGTATACGGCTTTGGATCGAAGCTTTTCCGAGCCCATTCTTCGAAAATTCCAGGAAGAGACAGGCATTGAAGTCCTGGCGAAGTATGACACGGAATCGACGAAGACCGTGGGATTGGTGAACGCCATCAGAGCCGAGAAGGCGAGGCCGAGATGCGATGTCTTTTGGAACAATGAAATCGTTAATACGATGCGTCTCAAAGAGGAGGGATTGCTGCAGCCTTGCCGTCCTGAGACAGCCCGTTCTTTCCCCGAGACCTTCAAAGACCCGGATGGGTACTGGTACGGCTTGGCGGCAAGAGCAAGGGTCTTGTTGGTGAATACCGATTTGGTGGCGGAAGGCGAAGAACCCGCTTCTATTCTGGATCTGGCAAAGAAGCGCTGGAAGGGGCGAACAGGCATAGCGAAACCTCTTTTCGGTACAACCGCAACCCACGTAGCCTGCTTGTTCGCGTACTGGGGAGAGGAAGAAACAGAGTCCTTTCTGCAATCCCTCCTCGAAAACCAAATCCAAATTCACGGGGGGAACAAACAGGTCGCCCTAGCGGTATCGGAAGGGAGGCTGGCATGGGGTTTAACGGACACAGATGACGCCATCATTGAGGTGGAGCGGGGAAAGCCTGTGAAAATGATCTATCCGGACGGGACAAAGGATGGCGTGGGCGTCTTGTTTATACCTAATACCCTTTCGCTCGTGAAGGAAGCTCCTCACCCTGATGAAGGAAAACGGCTCATCGGATATCTTTTGAGCCCAAAAGTGGAACAGCAGTTGGCTGAGGGCGCGTCGGCGCAAATTCCGCTCAATCCTCAGGTGCAGGCGGAAGCTCGGGTAAAGACGCCCAAAGAACTTAAATCCATGGAGGTAGATTTCGAGAAGGCAGCCTGTCTTTTCGAGAAGGCAGCCGCTACCGTGGAGGAGCACTTTCTATTGTAAACAGGATGGGATGGATCAGAGAAAAATGCATTAACGTTGTGAAGGAAGTGCTGCCCCTGGTTTTTTGGACAGGGATTTTGGCCTGCGCCCTTCCTTCTCTAATGATGTTTTCCCGTCTGGTTGGCGGGGGGGACGAAGGAGCCGTTTCGCCTCTCGTGGGCATTCTGTGGAATTCCTTGCCCCGATGGATTCATCTCATGGGAAATACCGTGGGGGTCACCCTGGGGGCCGTCGTCATTTCCTTGCTTTTTGGGCTTCCTTTGGGGTTCTTTTGCTTCAGAACCGATTTGCCTTGGAGGCGGTTTATTCTATCCTTGTGTCTGCTGTCAGGATTGTTGCCCGTCTACGTGACGGCCACGTCCTGGATGGCCCTTTGCGGCATGGCATCCTTTCTGGGGCGCTGGCTGGGAGCCGCCTGGGTCACAGGACTGGCATACGTTCCTTGGGTGGTTCTCCTTTCAGGGATTTCTTTCGCCCAGGGGGACCCCGATCTAGAAGACGCGGGACGAATGGACGGCAATCAGGCTCAGATTGCGTGGTTTGTCACCCTACGTGCAGGTAGTTGGGGAATCGCTGCCTCTTCTTGCGCCATTGCATTTCTGTCCCTTTGGGACATCACTGTGACGGATGTTTTCGTCATCCGGACCTTCGGCGAGGAAGTCTTCACCCAGTTCCAACTCGGCTTTGGTCCCTCCAGGGCCGTGGCGTTGGCCGTTCCTGTGACGATTCCCTGCTTGTTTCTCGCGATTGTCATGACCCGATTGATGAGGGACCTCGGAAAGAGCACGTCGGGAGGGATTCTGCGTCCAGTCAAGCGTCTTTCATTGAAAAGAGCCAAGGTTCCTTGTCTCGCTCTTGTCCTATTAATCGGACTGTCTTTCTGGGGTGTGCCATGGTTGGCCTTGGTGAAGGCAGTGAAAACCCCCCAGAATCTCTTGTCCGCGTGGCGAGCTACGAGCAAAGAACTGCTCTATACGCTATGGATGGCCCCCCTGGCTGCAACGTGTAGCGTACTTCTCTCCACTGCCTCAGCTTTGCGTCTGGTGAGGCCGGGATGGGGACGCTGGATCTTGGGAGGGATTCTGTTGGTTTTGGTTTCCGTTCCTGGCGCTGTGACGGGTGTGGGTCTCGCGGAGCTGATGAACAGGCCTGGTTTTCTCGGGAGGCTTTACGACTCCTCTATGGGTGTAGTCTGTATCTACGTTTTGCGAAGTCTACCGCTTGTTTCTTTGGCCATCGTGCCGGGACTTCAAAGGATACCCCGAGCCCTGTGGGAGGCAGTGGAGATGGAGGGCGGCGGCTGGATGTCTACCTGGAGATCAGCCCTTCTCCCTTTGAGTTGGCGTTTCCTGCTGGGAGGTTGGTTTCTGGCACTTCTGCTTTGTCTATCCGAGATTGGCGCATCTTTCCTGGTCATGCCTCCGGGCAAGGCTACCTTGAGCGTTCGATTCTTTACCTTGATACATTACGGCGTCTACCCGGATGCGGCGGGAATCTGTCTGCTTTTGATGGGATTCGTCGCAGGAATAGGTGTCCCTCTTTTGTTGTTGGTGTGGCCCACATTGAGGCGGTACACGGCATGAGTAGAGGCGGTTTAAAGCTATCCTTGCTCATGGCTTTGTCCGTACTGTATCTAATGGGGTCCATTTCTTGTCAAAGAAACGGCTCTCCGACTTCTCCCTTCCATTCGATCTTGGGAGGCTATGGACTGCAATCGGGACGTTTCAACCGTCCCCGGGGTATCGTTTATCATTCGGACGAGGCGTGTCTTTTCGTGGTGGATTGGTCGGGTCGAATTCAAAAGCTGACGTTGGAGGGACACGTTCGAGCGTCTTGGATTATGCCTCTCATTGAAAAAGGGAAAGCGGAGGATTTGTGCGTTGGACGGGACGGCAATCTCTTCGTTGCGGATACCCATTACAGTAGGATTGTGGAATATACGCCGAAAGGAGAATGGGTGAACTGTTTTGGGCGCTATGGCATGGGACCCGGAGAATTCGTTTATCCAGTGGGTCTTTGTCGAGACGCGCAGGGACATCTCTATGTGTCCGAGTACGGAGAAGTGGACCGCATTCAAGTCTTTGAAGAAGACGGTACCTTCCTTTACACGTGGGGGGAGACAGGAACCGAAGATGGACAGTTTCAGCGGCCCGGAGGGATGGACATCTCAAAGGATGGCGAGCTGTTCGTGGCGGACTCCGTGAACCATCGGGTCCAAGTCTTCACGTTGAAGGGCGAATGGCGGCGAACCCTGGGGGAGGAAGGACGTGGACCGGGACAGTTCAGGTATCCGTATGACGTGGCTGTCAGGGGGAAGGATCTTTTTGTTATAGAGTACGGGAATCACAGGATCCAGAAGATGACCCTACAGGGAGAATTCCTGGCAATGAGAGGAGGTCCAGGCTCCGAGGATGGACAGTTCGCTTCACCATGGAGATGTTGCGTGGCGCAAGGAATGCTTTTCGTTTCCGATACGGACAATCACAGGGTCGTAGGGATGGGAGAGACATTTTGACTCCCAAACAGTTGCTTTCCATAGGCATCGCCCTCTCTTTGGCGGTGGGAGTGTCTCTCTTGGCTTGGATGCTGAATTGGGTGGATTTCTTCTCTCCTGTCTGGCTTCTCCTACTGCTCCTATTGCCCTTCTTTGTCTTGATTGCCGCCACAGGGAAGTCAGGACTTCCTCCCAAGATCAATGCTTTTTCTTTAGCCTGTCGCGGCTGCCTCTTCGTTCTATTGGTTCTGGCTTTGGGGGATATCAGGACCATCCTTCGACGGACCGGGATCTGTGTCATGTATCTTATCGATCATTCGGCCAGCGTCCCCCAAGAGATTTCGGAGGAGTCCCTCTCCTATGCCAACGAAACGGCCAAAAGGATGGGCAAAGAGGATCGAGCTGGAATTCTTGTCTTTGGGGAGGATGCCAGCGTGGAGATCCTTCCCCAAGAGGGACTTCAAGTGGACGCGCTGCATTCGTACGTGGAGAGAGATCAAACGGATCTGCAGGAGGCGGTTGAACTCGCCGTGGCCGCCATGCCCAAGGAGTATAGGAAGAAAATCGTCCTCTTGAGCGACGGCAATGAGACCGAGGGGGATCTCATGGCTGGAGCCAGATTCGCCCTGAGCCATCAGGTAAACGTAGACGTTCTCCCCGTACACTACGATTACAAACGGGAGGTCCTGGTTGAACGGCTGGTATTGCCTGAAGGGATACAGAGGAACGAAACATTTGATCTCAAGGTGGTGGCCAGGTCTCTTCAGATCTGTGACGCCCAGCTTACGATTCTTCGGAACGAAAAACAGGTGGCCCAACAGACGGTGAGGCTGAAGAAAGGCGTCAACAGCTTCAGAGCGCCGATGAAGATCAGTGAAGCAGGATTTCACGTTTTTTCCGCCTTGTTGACCTCCAAGGAGGACACGCTCAAGGAGAACAACAGAGGTCTCGGCTCGATCTATGTCCAGGGAGAGGCCCGTATCCTCTTTGTGGCGAACGATCCAGTGGAATCGGAGCATTTGATCTCGGCGTGCAGTGAAGAGGGACTAGAGACGGAGTTTAGCCGGCCGGGTGAGATGCCTGATTCTCTGTCCCAGCTTCAGAATTACGATTGCGTGATTTTGGCCAATGTGCCCTCCTATGATCTGACGGACTCCCAGATGCAGAGTCTACACGCGGCCGTGAGAGATATGGGTATAGGCTTGATGATGGTAGGGGGTGAGCATGGCTTTGGAGCGGGAGGCTACGAAGGGACTCTGATCGAAGAGGCCCTGCCTGTCAGCATGGACATTAGCCAAAAGAAAATTAATCCCAAGGGGGCCCTGGTCCTGATCCTTCACACTTGTGAATTTCCTGATGGGAACTACTGGGCCAAGGAGATCAGCAAGAGAGCGATTTCTACGCTAAACAGAGCGGACGAGGTGGGTGTGCTTCTGTATAACATGGGCGGGGAAAATTGGTTATTCCCTTTGACTTCTGCCGAGGACAAGGAAGCGCTTTACGCCGAGATCGATCAGGCGCAGCCGGGGGACATGCCCTCCTTCGAGCCCACCTTGAAGATGGCGCTTGCGTCACTATCTCAGTCCGATGCCATGGTTAAACATGTAATTGTAATCTCAGACGGCGATCCAGCGCGTCCCTCTCCTGAACTCATTGAGGGGATGGCAGATGCAGGAATTACAGTGTCCACAGTGGCCATCAACCCTCATACACCCAGGGACGTGGATGTGATGAAATATATCGCAGCCAAGACCCAGGGACGCTATTACTTTGCCGCAGATCCCAGGGCTCTGCCCAAGATCTTCTCAAAGGAAGCCAAGGTGGTCAAAAGGAGTCTCATCTTCAGTGAGGAGTTCCAGCCCGCCTTGATCCAGGCCTCAGAGCTAACCAGAGGAGTCCTCCCTCAGGAGGTCCCGACCTTGCAGGCCTATGTGGCGACCACGGCCAAACCCGTAGCCACTGTTCCCATGGTGTCTACCAATGAGAACCAAGATCCTATTCTCGCCCATTGGAGGTATGGGCTCGGGAAGACGGTCGCTTTCACCAGCGACGCCACCACGAATTGGGGACGAAACTGGGTGGCATGGGATAAGTACAAGAAGGTGTGGACCCAGATCATCCGTTGGGTAGCCAGGGAAAGGACCCAAACTCCGCTTCGGATGAGGGCAGAAGTGAGAGGAGGGGAGGGACGTCTCGTCATCGATGCGGTCGATGCCCAAGGCGAGTTCATGAATTTCCTTCGACTTAACGGAAGAGTCGTGGGACCCGACAGGAAAGGGACCTCCCTGGATCTGAAGCAGGTAGCGCCCGGTCGGTATGAGGCTGCTTGGGAGACGAACGAAGACGGCATCTACATGATGAACGTGGGAAGTCAGGATCCTGTTGGAAGGCTGCATGGCTTCTCCGCACTGGGCGTAGCTGTTCCCTATTCCCAGGAATACAAGGAGCTGGAGAGCGATTTTTCCCTGCTTGCCGAGACCGCTCATTTAACCAATGGAACGGTTCTTCAAGGGGATCCAAACAGCGATCGCGTGTTTGAAGCTCCCTCCCCTCCTGTCATCTCCTTTGGCCCTCTGCAGGGAACATTACTCGGTCTGGTCTTGATGCTCTTTTGCGTGGATATTTTTCTCAGAAGGGTTCTGATGACGAGAGAGGATCTGGGCAGAGGGTTGGAGCGGATCGGACGCATTCTGGGAAGAAGAGAGCGAAAAGAGCGGGATGCCATGATGGAGGCTTTGCTGGAAAGAAAGGCGCGCACGGGGGAGGAATTGTCCGAAGGCAGGCGAAGCAGGCGAAAGTTTGCGGAAGAGCTGCAAAGAAGAAGCTTGAAAAGAAAGGATGTCTCCTCTCCTGAACTGGAAGGATTGTCATTGGAGGCCAAAGAAACGCTCAAGGAGGCGGATTTGATTGAAACAGAAGAGCAAGATTCATATACCCGTCGTCTCTTGGACGCTAAGAGACGCGCCCATGAGAAACAAAACGACAAAGGAGAAGAGGAATGAATGTCGAGGAAGAAGCCAAAGGGTTTCAGGACACCTTTTCGCGTCTCCGCTCCGAAATTGGGAAGGTGATCGTGGGACAGGAACGTGTGGTGGAGGATGTGCTGGTCTGCTTCTTTGCCAAAGGACATGCCCTATTGGAAGGTGTCCCTGGACTGGGCAAGACGATGCTGGTGAGAACCATGGCGGAGGCGTGCGAACTGGATTTCAGCAGGATTCAGTTCACGCCCGACCTGATGCCGGCAGATATCGTGGGGACAGATGTGGTGCACGAGGATGAGACAGGGAGGCGGGTGTTCGAGTTTAGACCGGGACCCATTCACAGTCAGATCGTCCTGGCCGATGAGATCAACCGCGCTACGCCCAAGACACAGAGCGCTCTTTTAGAGGCGATGCAGGAGGGACAAGTTACGATTGGCAGGAAAACCTATGCCATGCGACAACCTTTCTTTGTGATGGCGACCCAAAATCCCATTGAGATGGAAGGCACCTATCCCTTGCCGGAAGCCCAGATGGACCGCTTTCTCCTCAAAATTCTGGTGGATATGCCTAATAGGGAGGAACTGAAGAGCATCTTGGCCCGAACGACCGATGCCACGATTCACCAGGCCTCGGCAGTCATTAGCGCTGAGGAAGCAGCCCTGTACCAAGGCTTTATTCGCAAGGTCCTCACGGCGGACAACATCAAGGACTACGTCGTTCGGTTGGTGGCTGGGACCCATCCCTCTACCGAGATTGCGCCTGGCTTGGTACAGCGATTTGTGCGCTATGGGAGCAGTCCCCGAGGCGCCCAAGCGCTCGTCGTGGCGGGAAAGGTCTACGCCGCCATGGAGGGAAGGCTGCAGGTAGGGTTTGAAGACATTCAAAGAGCGGCTCTTGCCGCTCTGCGGCACAGGATTTTGTTAAATTTCGAAGGGGAAGCCGAAGGGATCACGTCGGACCAGGTGATCGGTGAGCTTCTGAAGAATATTCCCGAGATGGAGGTTTCTTCTTAGGAGACAGGCATGGAAGAGCCGTTGATAGACCAAGAAGTTCTTCGTCGTCTGGAACAGCTAGCATGGATTTCCCGCAAGATGTCTAGGGGGAATCTTAGAGGGGAGAGGCGAAGCAGGAGACGCGGGCTGAGCGCGGAGTTTGAGGACTACAGAAACTATGTGCCCGGGGACGACCTTCGTTTTTTAGACTGGAAAATCTACGGCCGATTGGAACGTCTCTTTATCAAACTCTTCACGGCGGAGGAAGATCTGCGTCTATATGTTCTACTCGATGTGAGCCGGTCCATGGCCTTTGGCGAGCCGGAGAAACTTCTCTATGCCAAGCGCGTAGCGGCGGCATTAGGTTATATCAGCTTGTCCAACATGGATACCTTGGCGGTGGAGTCGTTTGCAGGCAAAACGCTCCATGCTTTCGGCCCCTGCAGGGGAAAAGGAAACGCTGGACGCTATTTTGATTTCCTTTCAGATCTGGAGATCGGGGAAGAGACCTCCCTTTACAGCACTTTTCGGCATTTCGCGCTCACCCACCGCAGGCGTGGCATCGTTGTGATTCTATCCGATTTTTATGACTTGGCTGGATATGAAGAGGCTTTCAGACAGCTATTTGCCGGGGACTTCGAGGTCATTGCCCTGCAAATCCTTTCTCCCCAGGAAATCCATCCAGATCTGGAAGGGGATGTGAAACTGGTGGACGTGGAGACTGGGTTGACCACGGATATTTCCATGGGAGAAAGGGCAATGGCGTCCTACCGCAAGTCTTTGGCTGTCTTCAGTGAGGAACTAAAGTCCGCTCTGCTTCAGCGAGGAGGCCATTACCTTCTGGTCTCCACAGAGGTTCCGTTCGACCGGTTGGTGATGCAGGTGCTGCGGAAGAGGGGATTGGTTCGATGAGTTTTTTGCACCCTACCGCTTTCCTTCTGGCCCTTCTCCTTCCAGGGCTCGTGCTTCTGTATTTTCTCAAGCTGAAAAGGCCCGAGGTGTCCGTACCAAGCATTCTCCTTTGGCAAAAGGTGTTGGAAGAGATGCGCGTCAACTCCCCTTTTCAGAGACTGAGACGAAGTCTGCTGCTTTTGCTTCAACTTGTGGCGCTTTCGGCGCTGATTCTCGCCTTGGCCGAACCGGTGCGGCGAGGAAGGACCCTGGCCCAAGAAAGTCTTCTGGTTCTGCTGGACACCTCCGCTTCCATGCTGACCTTGGAAACGCACGGCCGTACCCGTTTGGAGTTGGCTGAGGACGAAGCGAGACGCCTATCGGAAGTCCTGAAGGGTGGAGGGGAGATGATGTTGATTGGTTTTGACGCGTCGGCTCGGGTGCTTTGTCCTTTCACTGAGAAGCCCAGCGAGATAGAAGATGCCTTGAGAGATGTGAAAGGAAGCCATGCTGGGAGTCGACTTGGACAAGCCCTCCTATTGGCCCAACCCATCGCTATCACCCGGTCCAATCCACGCATCGTCGTTCTTTCCGACGGCGCTTTCCAAACGCCTGAAGGAGTCGACCTATCCGTTCCCGTGGAATGCGTGACCGTAGGTGAGGACCGTTCCAACGTCGCCTTGATCGGACTTGACGTGAGGAGATCCGTCAAGGATAGGGCAAACGTGGAGATGTTCGTCTCTTTGGAGAACTTCAGCCCGAAAGCGGTTTCAGGGGCGATGACCGTCAAGCTGGACGGAAGGCCCTTGGATCGTCGGACCATCTCCATTTCCGCCGGGGGAAGGCTTTCCCAGGTGTTCAAAGCCAGATGGATAGAAGGGGGTGTCGTAGAGGTGCAATTGGAAGTGAAGGACGCCTTGCCCTGCGACAACAAGGCGTGGCAGGTAGTGCCTCCTCTTTTGCAGAGAAATGTGCTCTTGGTGGGGGAACGTCCCAGTTTCGTGGAAAGAGCCTTGAAGGCTTGTCCCGACGTAAAGGTGCGTTGCGTTTCCTCTCCTGTTTCGCAGGAGGAGATGCAAGGCTTCTTCATGGTGGTTTGGGATGGCGTCCGTTCCGCGGATCAAGGCTTTGGACATAATATCTACTTGGGCTGCGCTCCCTCAGAGGCAGAGCAAGCTGCCGCTCTGGGGAAGGAACGGCAAGAAGCTATGATCGTTGATTGGGACAGGCGACATTCCCTCAACAGGTTCCTAGATTTCGACAATTTGATGGTGGGACGATGTAGAGAGCTTCAGCTGCCGATAGGTTCTGAGATTCTTCTTCAAGCAGATCATGGTCCGCTCATAGGGCTCTATCCCGATCTGTACGGCCAGACGCTGGTGACATCGTTCCGTCCCACTGAATCGAACTGGCCTTTGCTGGTGTCCTTCCCTCTTTTTCTCGCCAACTGCCTGAACTATTTTGAGGAGATGGATCAAAGGATGTCCCTGCGAAACATGGAAGTGGGACGTCCTATCGTGGTGCAAGGAGAAGCGGATCGAGCGGCGCTCTTGCTTCCAGAGGGAGGTCGTTTTTCGATGTCCCGATCCGGGGAAGGGACTTTCACCTCATCCGAAGTGAGCCGAGTGGGGGTTTATGCGGTAGAGCTTGACGACGAGGACCCTCTTTTCGTGGCGGTCAATCTGTTTGACTCCAGGGAATCGGACCTCAACGTGGTCGAACAGCCGCTGATCCCGGGAGAGAGAGTGATCCATCTGGAGGAAAGAAAGAAGTTGCCTTATGGTCTTTGGAAGGTGTTCGCTTCGCTTTTGGCCGTACTTCTTGCTGTAGAATGGACCGTCTATCATAGGAGGTGGTTCGTGTGAAGAGGAAGAATCCTTGGCTTACTGTAGTCTTCTTGGGCTTGCCTCTACGATTCGGTGCCTCAGGGGAACAGGCTCGTTGCTGGTTTGAAGACGTTCCCTCGGAAGTGGAGGAGGGAAAACCTTTCGTCGTGGATCTTCATTATGAGGTGCCCTCGGAAGTGGGAGAGGTACCGCTTCACTGCGAAATGAAGAATAGGGGGAATATCGTACTGAAGGGAAAAACCGCTTCCGTTTCCCAAAAAGGAGTTCAGCGCATGGAATGGACGTCTCCCCCAGCTAGCAAGGAGAGCGTCCTTCTTCTGGCAGGTTGGATGGGGGAGCACTGGACCCAATCGATCTGTCCCATCGTCCACACAGAAGAGATTGTGGTGGTCAGCGAGGAAGCAATGGTGAAGCGGCGGGACCAGAAAAATAGTGTGAAAGAGATCTTGGAACGGCTGGGATATGAGAAAAATCCGGGGGGGAATGCCGCGTTGTTCTGGGATCAGGTGCCTGGATTCGATGAGGAAAGGGCGAATAATATATGTGATCTTGTGGAAGAAAGGGGAATTTCGGTGTCGCGGCTGGACGTGGATGAACTGAGTAATTCCTTCCTTCTGACCACTGATCGCTTTCAATCGCTTCTTTTGACCAACGCGGACGCCACGCCCAAACTGTGCGCGCGTAGCATTCAGAAGTTCGCTCAACAAGGGGGGAGGATTTTGGCTCTTGGGGTGCCGGCTTTCCGCTGGGATCTGTACAAGATGAACAAGGTTTTCCTCACGGAAGAATTGCTTCGTGAACGACTGGCTGCGCTTTCGCCAAGCAAGATAATGATCGATTTCGCGGAAGAATCCTTAGAAAGCTGGGAACGGGGAGCGAGCGATATGGCAAGTCCCTTTCTGGCTGAAACGACGCCGGGGCACGAGGGCAGGGATAAGGCGGCCCTTCACGTGCACATGCCCAAGTATGGGGGGTGGGACGGCCTGAGGAGTCCTGTCCTGGGTAAGCCTTTTGCTGAAGGGGCCACACTCACCTGCTTTTGGGCCAAAGGGGCGGAAAGAACCCAGGAGATGTCGGTGGAGTGGGTGGAAGAGGATGGATCCCGGTGGATTGCCAGCGTTCCTCTCTCCCAGGAATGGACCCGAGTGGTCATCCTTCCGGAGGAGTTCGAATTTTGGAAGGACTGTCCCGCCAAAGATCGGGGAGGGCCTGACGATCGGTTTCGTCCGAAAGCTGCCAAACAGTTGGCCTTGGGGTTGGCAGACACCCACAATGCACTTCCCCACGGGAAGCACGGCTTCTGGGTGGAAGATGTCTCTTGCGCGAAGAACCCGTTGGAGGGACTGGATCTTTCCGAGAATACCGTACCCGCCATAGAAGGGCTTTGCCCAAGGTACAAGTTCTATCCTTGTCGGGATGTGACACAGTTGTCACAGCGTTTCGGCCTTGGCTTGGCCGAACGTGGTTGGGGCGGAGGGCCTTTGGAGAAAACCGCGTTTCTTTCCCATCATCCGCGTCCCCAAGGTGCAGGCTACTTGAAGGAACGTCGTTTTCGATGGATTCCGCTCCTCCAAGCCGAAGGCCCCAACGCGGAATACAGGGGGTCTCCTGCAGCGGCATGGGTGTCTCTCGTTGGGCCGAGCAGAGGAGGCGTGGTCGTTTCCGTGACGGTGGACGATCCAGACTTTTATAGAGACCCAAACTACCGACCGCTTTTAAAGGACTGGGTGGACGTCTTATACCGTCCCTTCTTTCTCGCCGAGGGGGGGGCCGAATTCAATGCCTATTTCTGGGATGAGAAAGAGATTCGCGTGGGAGCAGCGCTGGTGGGTTCCGAAAAGGTTCCTTTGGATAAGAAGATGGAAGTGAGGATCGAACTGGAGGACCTAGGGAAAGGCGAAGTCGTTCTGATGCGGTCTTACCCCCTCTCCCCTGAAAGGCTGCGAAAAGGGACAGTAGAAGAGGTGTGGAAATCCCCGGAAGGGCTCTCTGAGGCCGGGTACAGGGCTGTAGTTGGACTTTTCAAAGGGGGGAAGGCGCTTGAACAACTGGAACACGACGTCCTGGTCTGGAAGCCAAACGAGAGACGCCAATATATGACCGCGTCCAAGGGACAATTTCAGTTGGGAGGAAAGCCATGGTACTCGCATGGGATCAACTACATGCCATCCACGGGCATTGCCACGGAGGATGGAGAATACTTCGAGTATTGGTTAGAAGCCAGAAGCTATGACCCGACGGTGGTGGAGCGAGACTTACGGCGAATCAAAGACATGAAGATGAACATGGTGAGCGTTTTCATCTATCATAGATCTCTTAAGAGCAGGAATCTTTTGGATCTCTTGTGCCGGTGCGAGAAACACGGACTCAAGGTGAATCTCTCGCTTAGGCCCGGTACGCCCATGGATTTCCGCTGGGAAGAGATGCGCGAGATCATTGAAGCCTATAGACTTCCCCTCCACGACAATCTTTTCGCCTATGATTTGGCGTGGGAGCCTGTCCATGGGCGTCACGAGCAGAGGAGAACCTGGGACGAGGCATGGATTCGTTGGGTGGAAGGAAAGTATGGTTCCGTAGGCAAGGCAGAGACCAGTTGGGGCGTTCCGATGCCCAGAGAGGAGGGAAAGCTCACCAATCCAACCGACAAACAGGTGTCCCTGGAAGGCCCCTGGAAGGAAATGGTCCTGGATTACAGGCGGTTTCTGAACGGGCTTCTTAAAGAGAAATATGGAGAAGCTAGGAACAAAGTCCGAAGTGTGGATCCGCATCACCTGGTGAGTTTCAGGATGAACGTGGCCGGGGATCCCACGGTTAACCCATCCTATACACTCGCCTACGACTTCCGCGGATTGGCCGGGGCGGTGGATCTCTTTTGTCCCGAAGGATACGGAAGGATTGGCAACTGGGAAAGAGTGAAAGAGGGGGCTTTTACCGTGGCCTTGGCCCGCATGGCGGACCCCGAGATCCCTGTCCTTTGGGCGGAGTTTGGCATGTCCGTGTGGGATAGGCATCGGGAGAGACCGAGTCCACAGATGCTAGAGACGGAAGCGAAGTTTTACGAAGATTTCTACGAGATGACGCTTCTTGCAGGGGCCAATGGTACGGTTTGTTGGTTCTATCCTGGAGGCTTCAGGGCGGGGGAGAATAGCGATTTTGGAATCATCAACCCGGACGGCACGTGGAGACCTGTGAGCCACGTGATCTCTGAGTTCGTGGATAAGATTTGTAAACGAAAGACGTTGCCTGTACCAGAGGAAACGCTCTCTGTGAACTTGGATGCGTATGCATCCGGGATCTACGGGCTGTATCGGGATATGGGAAAGCCATTTTGGGACAAGACAGATATCACGATACCGAGACTGGAACCGCTGGATGACAAAGACCCCTGATGCTATGAATTCCCCTCCTTCCGAGCCGAAGGACGGAAGAGACGGGTGGCGATTCGCTCTCTTTTATTTCATCTCTTTCGCCGCTTTTTCCCTCTTCACCATCTACGGCACGCTGTATTTCCAGAGGCGCGGCGTGAGCCATGAACGTCTGGGGACGTTGTACGCGATCCCTTCGTTCATGACGATCTTAGCGCCCCCTTTGTGGGGCATGTGGAGCGATGCGTTGCGGAAGCGGAAGCTCCCCACCGTCCTAATGCATCTAATCACAGCCGCGCTCTTCCCACTCTTTTGGGTTTGGGGGGGGGACTCCTTTCTGGTGCTTTGTCTTTTTATGGTGCTTTTTACCTTTTTCTTCAACGCGAGTATTCCTCTTGCGGACGCTTGGACGTTGGACCACATGGCGCATCGGGGAGGGGACTATGGGAAGCTCAGAAGCTGGGGATCCATCGGATTCATCTTGCCGCTCTTTGCTTCTCTGGTGCTTTTGAAAAGTTCGAGCGTGAGTAGCGCCAGAGATCTTCTTCCCATCTTCGTGGGATTCTGCCTCTTCCGATTCTTGTCCGGTTTCTACGCTTTGACGTTGCCTGACTATCACGCGCGTTCCGAACGGAAGAGGCTGAACTGGCACGGACTCAGGGCCTATGTCCATCCGTTTGCTTTGACTTTTTTTCTTGCGGTCTTTGTGAACCGATTTTTGGCGCGTTCCTATTACACGTTTTTCAGCATCTATCTGGATGAACAAGGCATCACGGACAACTGGAAGGGGATGTACTGGGTGGCTGCTGTGGCTGCGGAGACCGCGCTCAT
>Ga0272442_10006514_pt1 | contig 15336 bp, 10 predicted proteins | sample SSMForm2O_FD_200262 | JGI IMG/M metagenome (GOLD analysis project Ga0272442, IMG submission 200262) | Marine sediment archaeal communities from Little Sippewissett salt marsh, Falmouth, MA, United States - SSM-Form-2O | ecosystem: Environmental > Aquatic > Marine > Wetlands > Sediment ...
AAGGCGGGCATTCGCCTGCCGCATGCGATCATACCCGGGCGGAACTACCATTTGGCATCGGATCAGGACGTGCTTCGTTTCCAGGCTGACCTGGTCTGGCGGTGCAGGCAGCTTCTGCCGATGGGTGTGCGTCGTGCCCTATCGGAGTCGGACCCCGGTCATGGCGATGGCTCTGTGGCGGATTCAGCGGTCGTACGCGGCGCGGTCGTGCTGGGGCGCGACGTGCAGATCGGCTCGGAAGCGGTTGTGCTGGGCCCGTGTACCATCGGCGATGGGGCGGTGATCGGGGACGGCTGTCTGGTGCGCAACAGCATCATTCTACCCGAGGTGTCACTTCCGCCGGGTCAGCGGGTGGAGTCATCTATCGTGGGCCTGGTAGGCGTTCGTGGCCGGCCGCCGCGGTGTTCGCCTCAGTGCCGTGCCGTCGGTCCCCGGGTGACCATTGCCGCCGTCACTGCCGATCCGGTATTACCGGCAGAGGTGGCGTTCGGTGACCGGGTCTATCAAGTCATCAAGCGGGCCATAGACGTGGTGATTGCCACGGTTGCGCTGTTGTTGATGCTGCCGGTTTTGCCCTTGATCGCACTGGTCATCAAGATCGACAGCCGTGGGCCGGTGTTCTACGTTGCCCGCCGGCAGACGAAGAACGGTCGCGTTTTCGGATGCATCAAGTTTCGGACGATGGTGTCGGACGCCGACGTCCGCGAGCAGGAGATTCTGGCGCGGGTTAACGAGGTTGACGGCCTGCACATCAAGGTTCGGGACGATCCTCGGATCACCCGAATCGGGGACCTGCTGCGGCGAACGAACGTGGACGAAGTGCCGCAGTTTCTGAACGTTCTGATGGGGCATATGAGCGTGGTGGGGCCTCGGCCCTCGCCCGAGAAGGAGAACCGCATCTGTCCCGGGTGGCGTGAGGCGCGGCTGGCCGTCCGCGCGGGGATTACGGGCCTATGGCAGATCAGCCGGTCGAGGCAGCGTGGTGAAAGCGACTTCCAGGAATGGATTTACTATGACATCGAATACGTCCGGCATCAGTCGCTCTGGCTGGATGTTCGGATCATCCTGCGGACGGTCTGGTTGATCGTCTGTACGTGTCTGCCGCTGCTGGAACGGCTGGGGGGACGAGCCGACCAGCCTATCGAGCCGTGGTGGCGTCCAGCTCGCACGTGGGGCGCTGGGTCGGGGGAATCAGGCGAGCGACTACCCGGTGGCCAAGCGGCGGGCGAGCCGCTATGGGCCTTGAACCCTGATACACGGCTGGCGACCGACACTCGACCACCGCGTATGTGAGCCGGGCGTGGGCACCATTCAGGTCGATCTGGCGCGGCGATCGGGGGAGATTATGCTTGCTCTCGCGGCAACCGGCCGATAATAAGTACATTCGATCGGGTCGTAGCCGCCCGGGGAGGTAGGCTCCTGGCGCGGGAGAGGTTTCTACGGATTCGGTCCGCTCGGCGTTCATGTGGTGTGGCGCAAGGGCGACTCATCTGACGAGGCCTATCGATTGGGGACAAGATGATGGACGATTCGCTGACCGATGCGGTTACAGGGCGGTTTTCACACGGCATTCTCGGCTGGCGGCTTGCGCTCTGCTGGATGGCGGCCTGCGTAGCGACGGGCTGTCAGCAGAGCGACCACCGCGTTTCGCTGGGAACGTTCCTCGATATGAGCGAGCCGGTCGCAACGACACAGCCATCGGACGTTCCCACCGCGTGGACGCCCGGGCCGTACCAGGTGGGTCCCGGCGACGTTCTGCGCGTGCTGATATCGGGTCCGGGAGCCGAGCAGTTGGGCATCATGCCTGCCGCGCCGGGGCTGGGTGCGGCGGGTGCTCCGACTGTAGGGGCGACCTCTCCGGGCCTGCTGATTCGGGTGGATCGCAACGGTGGGGTCACGCTGCCGATGGTGGGCCGTCTGGACGTGGCGGACAAGACGCTCGACGAGATCGCCACGATGATCGCGGAGGCCTATTCGCCGAGGTATATCACCGAGGCGACCGTGCAGGCCGATGTGGCGATGTACCAGCCCACGACGGTATTGGTGCTGGGCGAGGTGTTCGAACCGGGCCCGGTGCCCCTCCAGCGCAATCAGCGCAGCGTTTTGCAGGCGATTCTCCGTGCGGGAGGGCCGACGCAGTTTGCCTCAGACCAAGTGGTGTTGGTATCGGCGTCCGATCCACAGAAAAAGCAGGCATTCCGCATCAACAGCGTGGAGGGGTTGGTCGAGGCGGCGCAACTGGACCGGCTTGGCGAGCAGGACATCGTATGGCTTGGCCGCCGAGGCAACGATTTCGTGTACGTCAACGGGCTGGTTGGTTTATCTCGGCCGGTCCCCGTGCCGCGTGGGTCATCGCTGACGGTACTTCAGGCACTGGCTGCGTCGGGCGGGCTTCGCACGGATGTTACACCGCGAGAAGCAACGTTGGTTCGCCACACGTCCGACGGGCAGGACGTCCACGTCAAACTCGACCTGGATCGCATCCGCAACGGCAGCGACGCCAACATCCAGTTGGCGGCGGGCGATATTCTGATGGTGCCCGACACGCTGGAAACGAGGGTACAGGACTTCATCAACCGCAACTTCTTCTTCCGTGCAGGCGTCAGCGCGACGGTCTCTTATAACGTGAGCGGGATCGAGTTCCTCAATCGGCCCAGTCAGCAGGTAGGCGACGGGGACGGCGATTCGATTTCGGATTTGTTCGACCCGTTCGGAGGGCTCACGCGGAACGCGCTGTTGCAGAGCATACCGACGCAGCCGCCGCCGGCACCGTAGCGGTACGTCGAGGCCGTACGGTCGCCTTGAGGATGTGTTTGTGACTGCGGGCACGTGACCATATATCCGCAGTCAGATATCTGTGGGGCTCCCCTTCATGCTTTCGATGACCAGCGACTACGCGACGAGCGTCGGCTGTCCGGAACCATACTTGCGGCGGATCAGGCAGGCAGGTTTTTCGCACGTACACTGGTGCCATCAGTGGAACACCGATTTCGTATATGTCGACTGCGAGGTCCGGCAGATTGCCGCATGGCTGCGCGATTTCGGCCTCAGGCTCAACGATCTGCACGCCTCGCACGGGCGGGAGAAGGACTGGGGTTCGGCGGCGGAATATGAGCGTCTAGCCGGGGTGGAACTGATCAGGAACCGAATTGAGATGACGGCTCGGCTGGGAGCCGACGTGGTCATCCTGCATCTTCCTGCGGAAGTGGGAGAGCACGATCAGGCCGGTGAGGAAGCATGGTCGCGGCTGCGCCGCTCGCTCGACGCGCTCGAGCCCTATTCCCGCGCCCAACATGTTCGCATTGCGATCGAGAACGGCGATTTCGAGGCGATCGAGCGGGTCCTGGCGGCATACGATCCGGAGTTTCTGGGCCTGTGCTATGACTCGGGTCACGGCAACATGGTGGCCGACGGGCTGGACCGTCTCGAGTCGCTCAAGCACCGATTGATCTCGATCCACCTTCACGATAACGACGGGCTTTCCGATCAGCACAAGTTGCCATTCACCGGCACGGTGGACTGGCCGAGGCTGGCGCGGATCCTCGCCGGATCGTCCTACACCAAGTGCGTGAGTCTGGAGACGACGATGGGCAAGACCGGGATCGATGATGAAGACACGTTTCTCGCACGGGCCTTCGAGGCGGGGACCCGCCTGGCGGATATGATCGAGGAGCATCGCCGGGCGACGTCGCGGTAACTCGCAATTAGTAGCGAAAATGCCTTACCTGCGGCGTTCGGCTGGCTTCGAGCGCTCGCTGGAGCATCCGTTCGCGCATCGACGCGAGTGTTTTGGGGTCGGCGTCGGCGCGGTTGACGACCTCGGGCGTGGCCTCGCCAAGATCGTAGAGCACTTCCTGGCCGTAGCCGTAACGGATGTATTTGTGTTCGGCTGTCCGCAGCATGGCCCATCCGGGCTCGTGATAAGCGAGTACGTCCTCGCGCGGCGCGACGGGCCGATCGGAGAGTAGGGCATCGGCATAGCTGCGTCCCACCATGATTGGCGGCACGGGACAGCCGGCCAGGTCGAGCAGGGTGGGCAACTCATCCACCATCTCGATGAGCCCACTGATCCGCCGGCCTTTGGTGCCGAACCCGCGTGGCCAGAAGAGCACCCAGGGCATGCGCATAAGCTCGTCGTAGAAGCTGGCGTGTTTGAGGATCATGCGATGGTCACCGCACATGTCGCCGTGGTCGGAGCCGAAGCATATAAGTGTGTCGTCGATCATGTCCATGCGCTCGAGGAAAGCCAGCAGACTGCCGATGGCCAGATCGACGCCGGTAACCATGGCATAGAAGTGCCGTCGGTAGTCGATGAAGCGTTCGGCGGTCCAGTCGGCAAACGATCGAATGAGCCCGGCGAGCGGCTCGGGCTTGTCGTGCCATTCCTCGCCGTTCGAGCTGGGCGGGGGCATATCCTTGCCGGCGTAGGGAGCAAACATCTCGGTGGTGGGGTTGAGGGGTGGATGCGGCGCGTAGAAGCCCATGTGGACGAACTGCCGCGTCGCGTGACGACTGGACAGGTAGGTTTCGGCTCGCCCGCCGACCCAGCCGCTGTGGCTCATCTGCCAGGGGGCGTCGACGACGCGACCCTCTCGCTCCTTGATCCGCTGGGGCGATGTGGAGCGCGGCACGCGGAATTTCTCGACCAGCTCAGGATGTTCGGTGTAGAGCCAGGTCATGTAGGCGTCGTTGTAGCAGCCGGATTCCTCGGAGGCCCAGAGTGTATCGAAGCCGTAATCGTGCCGCGCGCGAGGATCGAGGTCGTGGTCTTCATGTTGCTGAAAGTGGAGCTTGCCGATTTGAGCCGTTTGGAAGCCGCCGGCCTTAAACGTGCGGGCGACGGTGGGCTCGAAGTCGGGTCGGAGCGTGTTGCCGTTCTGGGTCACACCGGTTTGCTGGGGGTAGAGCCCGGTCATAAAGCTGCACCGACTGGGCATGCACAGTGGGTTCTGCGTATAGCAGTCGTCGAAGGTGATCCCCTGGCGCACAAGCCGGTCGAGGTTGGGCGTGTGCATCATGTCGTTCCCGTGCGCCCCGATGCAGTCGTACCGCATGTGGTCGGTGGTTATCCAGATCACCCATTTCGGTCTCGGTCGTTCCATTGTCGTACACTCCCGACTGGAACCGGCACTCGTTTCGCACCGCCGACGCCGAGTTGGCGGCGAGCCGGAGACCCTCACCATAGAGGCAGCCCGCCCAACGATCAACCGGTCGGTCGCCCAGAAGGGGCCAGGAGGCGGGCCGATGGTCTCGGTGCAGCGTGGGCGGCGGGGAAGTACCCATTCTGTGCAAGCGTACGGCAAGGCCCCGGGCGATTGGACGACGCGGGGCCTTGCTACGGCATATGGGTTGTCGCCTCAGAATGGGCGTCGACGGCGCAGGGTCAGTGCTCCTGCGGCAAGAAGCAACAGGGCAACCGGTTCGGGCGTGGCGTACTGCTTGAGCAGGAATCCGGTGCCCGGTGCGTCGTCGGTGTTGATCACGAACTCCAGGGAGAACTCCGCGTCCGGATCGACGGTGCCGCCGGACAGGAAGATCTGCTCGCCGTCGGCTGCGACGTCGGCAAATGCCGAGTTGGCGACGGCGACGCTAGCGGGGTCGAAGGCGGCGTTGGCGTCGATGGGCGTGCCATCGAAGTTGGCCAGGATGAGGTGATAGTCGGTCCAGGCCACGTCGGTATCGTTGGTGACCAACTCATCGATGGCGATCACATTGTCGCCGTCCTCGACCTCAATCTGGAGCACCAGAATGACCGGACTGGATTCCCACAGAAATTCGTGAAAGGTCTTTTGGACGGTCCAGCCGGACGACGACGGGAAATACGTATTCAGTTCGGCCAGAGTCGCCGTCGGCGATAGCTGCGTGACAACGATGGCGTCGGCTGCATGGGGCCATGCGACGAAACCGATCGCCAGAATCAAGCATGGTATATGTCGGCTCAACGCTTCTCTCCCTTGTTTCAGACGTCCCTTTGTCAAAGCGTCTGCCGTTCCCCTACTGCTATCCATCCACATAGCGTGCTATCTTCGCCGGCGCACCCCGCGCCAGAGCCCCACAGCCATTAGCAGCAGCGCGGCACTGGCGGGCTCGGGAATCGTCGGCACCTGTTTAAGATAGAACACCTCGCCAACCGGCACTTGCGACATATCGATGTACAGATTAGTCAGAGCCAGTTGGTTGTATGGCGGGCCGTTGGCACCGAACCAGTCGCCTCCCGGCACGCCCTGGCCGTCGGTATCGAGCCAGTCAAACGCGACCGCCCGAGCCGGATCGCCGACGAGCGTGGTGACAGTCTTGCTTTCGAAGCGGTGGGTACCGCCGATCATCTGCCAGTTGTCGGTGACCTGGTGGTTGAAGAACCACACGTCAGGACTGGCATCGTCGGGCGAGACGGGTAGGCCCATGCCATCGAGCAGCGACACGTGGTAGTCGAACCACTCATCCTCGGAGACGTTGAAGATGATCTCGTCGATGATGTGGAGGACGTCGGGGTCGTTGGGCTCTCTGGTGAACTGAATAACCAGCGGCACTTCACCCGTACCCCCATCGGTGGCGGTCTGCAACCACCACTTGTGGATCTCGATCTCGAGCACCTGATCGGTGAACTCGATCGGGACGATGCCCGCCCCGGCCAATGAAGGATCGGGATTGGTGACTTGCCAAGTCAGACCCAGCGCCGGCACACTCCCCACGAGCGCCAGCGCAGCTGCAAGAGCTGCCTGCCTCATCTCTCTCTCCCTCTTCCAGGCTTGGCTGTTACCTGTCGCCTGCTCGGTAAAGGTGGAACCCGACCGACCACTGTCGGCCGCTCTCTCTCAGCTCCGACCCGCAGCCAAGCAGGCCTAGCGCCTTAACGGCGCGCGGCAACTACCGCTCCATATTTTACCTCAAGCTTACCGGGAGCCCGATTGGCAGGTCTCTCTCTCCCTGCGCATCGCACGCCGGCAAAGCTCTCTTGGGGGTGGCGCGCATGCCCACCCCAACTCTCCCTCAGCGGGCAAGCATAGCTGCAAACCACGTACCCCGGAAGGACGAAGCCAGGGCAGCACGCCCGCACTTGGTGTAACTATCGGTCATATAAGCATTTGCCTGGATTATCGCCCGTAGAGGCCCCTGCGGTCGGGTATTCCGAGCAGGAAGGGATGTTTCCGCAAGGCAACGCAGGGGGAGCGAACTGACACGCCCTATTGCCTCTAACTTTTTTCCTTGCAGGAGGTTAAAGTTCCTGCCGTCAAATCAACGCCCGAGGAGCGGCAAACGCAAACGCGCGCAGACGGTGGATGCGATGGAGCCGGCACGATGACTTTCCGAGGGCCCCTGTTGACATCACCGAGGGCCCACCGGGCTATGAGCGGCGTGTCTTGCGGGGGCGTCGCACTTCGGTTTCGGCCTGGATCCAGTCGGAGGTCGGATCGCCGGGCGATCCGCCCGCGGCCCGCGTCTCGAAGATCTGGTAGGCGCGAGCACGGATACGCTCCTCGACAGAGCGACCTCGTCGCGCCTTTGGCTTGGCCGATGTGGGCGTCTTGGCAGCGGTCGTGCGTCCCTGGCTTGCTGCTTTGGCCATGATTGGTCTCTCCCAAGCGGCTTCGTCGTCCGGGCGGCGGGTGTGTTTCCCGATGCCGCCCTCGTCGACGAATACCCTCCAGCGCACCTCGGCGCTGCGAGCATTCCAGCCGTAGCGTACCCGCCGTGCAGCCCTGAGTTCGGGCCACCTTACGAAGATCGGCAAAGATGCCAGACAAGCGTGAAGCGGTGCGCAGCAGGCGGGTAAGTGCGGTTCATTGCAGGAGATGCGGCGTGTTGAGGCGGAGTGCCCTGCTATGGAAGTCAGGCGGCAAGACAGATGGGTATCAGGAGGAGGGTTGCGTTAGATGCGGACTGGGGGAAGAAGGTAACGCTCGTTCGGGCCACGATCATGTCGCAGAGGTGGTGTGCGGCTATAATGGCCCCGCCGCCGGTGTTGTAGAGGCGTGCAAGGAGGTTTGTGTGTCGGGCAATGGGCACCTGGAGATTCGGAACCTGTCGCTGTGCCTGGACGGCAGGAAGATTTTGCGGGACGTGAGCATCGACTTCTGGGCGGGGCGAGTACACGCCCTGATCGGGCCGAATGGGGCGGGCAAGTCGACGCTGGCCAGTGCGATTATGGGACTTGCGGGCTACCGCGACTTCGAGGGCGACATCCTGCTCGACGGGCAATCGTTCAAGAGTGAGTCGCTCGACGAACGGGCACGGCGGGGCATGACGCTGGGCTGGCAGGAGCCGGCCCGCTACGAGGGGTTGACGGTGCCTGCCTTCGTTCTGGCGGGAGCGGCCGACAAGTCGCAGGAGACCGTGGAACGGGTTCTGCGTGAGGTAGGGCTTGATCCCGAGAGGTACCTGACCCGTAAAGTGGACAAGACACTGAGCGGCGGCGAGCGAAAGCGGATCGAACTGGCAGCGATTCTGGCGATGGAGCCGCGAATCGTGCTAATGGACGAGCCGGATTCGGGGATCGACGTGGAGGCGCTCGAGAAGATCTTCGACGCGGTGAAGGCATTGAAGCAGCGCGGGGCGACGGTGATTTTGATCACGCACAGCCTGACCGTGCTTCGGCAGGCGGAACATGCGTTTTTGCTCTGTTGCGGCAGCCTGGTGGACAAGGGCTCGATCGATCGGGTAGCGGGCTACTTTGAGAACAAGTGTATCCCATGCGACCACCACAACGCACGGGAAGTCGCGCCGGCTGGACGGAGCGAGTAGGCCATGACCGATCAAGCGACCGTCAAGACGCTTTACGAATCGATCGGCATGGGCGACGCGCCGCCGGAGGCGGCCCGTGTGGTGATCCATCACAACCGAGTACTCGCGACGAAGCTCGTCGAGGGCCTGGGGGTGGATGCCGCCGAGAAGTCCGACGGGATCTCGGCCACGATAACGGTAAGAGAAGGGGTCCGCATCGAGCAGCCGGTGCATATGTGTTTCGGCATGTTGCCGGAGAAGGGTCTTCAGCGAATCGAACTAAAGATTCGTTTGGAGCCGGGTTCGGCAGCGACGCTGCTGGCCCACTGCACGTTTCCCAATGCGGTCGACGTGACACACGCGATGGACGCGGAGATCGTGGTGGGAGACGGCGCCGAGTACTCGTACCTCGAACGGCACGTGCACGGGCTGGACGGAGGCGTTTTGGTGCTGCCGAAGGCACGGGTGTGGGTCGGCGATGACGCGCGTTTCAAGACGGAGTTTCAACTCGTCCAGGGCCGCGTCGGCAAGATCGAAGTGGACTATGAAGCCACCGTCGGGCAGCGAAGCGTCCTGGAGATGGTCGCACGCATCAGTGGGCGCGGAACCGATCAGATCAAGATTTCCGAAGCCGCTCATCTCTGCGGCGAGCATGCCCGCGGGGTTCTGACGAGTTATATCGCAGTGCGGGACGAAGCGCGGTGTGAGGTTCGCAACACACTGGTAGCCTGCGCACCGTATGCTCGGGGGCATGTTGACTGTAAGGAAATCGTCCAGGGCAACGCCAGCGCGAAGGCGGTTCCCGTGGTGGACGTACAGCACCCGAAGGCCCATGTCACGCACGAGGCGGCCATCGGCAGCGTCGACACCAAGCAGCTCGAAACCCTCATGTCTCGGGGGCTGACGGAGGAAGAAGCCGTCGAGTTGATCATCCAGGGGCTGTTGACGTAGAACGAACGGCATGCTGAAGCCAGGCGTTGGCGGCCAAGATGATTGGTCAACTTTTCTCGCGTGCCGCAACTGCTGTCGCGAAGACACCGGCAGAGGTCAGGGGGGACGGGTGGAAGGTGAAGGGTAACACGTGAGCAGTCAGGATCGGACGATTACAGCGAGAATATTCGCCGTTGTCCTTGTCGTCGCGATGTCGGTGGCCGCTACAGCACAGGCAGGTGATGTCATGTATCGTGTTCGAGACAAGGTGTTGCACGACATTGATCCTCGTCTGTTCGGCCAATTCATGGAACGGCCAAGCTGGGGTGAGATCGGACCAGAGGGCGCCTTGGTGCCGGGGACCGGTGAGCTTCAACCCAAAGTCGTCGAGCTTCTCGAACGGATGAAGATACCGATCATTCGTTTCCCGGGCGGCACCGATGTCCACGTCCTCGACTGGCGAGACATGATCAGCCACGTTCCCGGCCGCGGCGCCGAACGTCCGGTGAGTATCGGCCACAAAGGCGACAAGGTTACCAACCACTTCGGCTACGATGAGTTTCTGCGTCTCTGCAAACATTTGGGGACCGAGCCGCTCATCGTCGTGGGGCTGTGCCAGGCTCACCAGGGGAGAAAACCGTTGGCGGAGGCGGCGCTTGAAGCGGCGGGGCTGGTGGCCTACTGCAATGCGCGTCAGGGAGCGAAGCTTCCTGATGGCATGCCGGACTGGCCTTCGGTGAGGGCTTTGAACGGGCACCGGGAGCCATACGGCGTGAAGTACTGGCAGATCGGCAACGAAACGTGGTTCTATTTCAAGAAGCTCAAGAAGGTTCCCCCAGAGAGGGCTGCGGAACACTACGCGGATTGCGTCATGGCCTATGCACGGGCCATGCTGGCCGTCGACCCGGACATCGTGTTCATCGTCGACGGGTATGGACCGACGTATGAGGCCACACGACTCGTGCGCGACCAACTGGGAGACAAGGTTCGCCATTTCGTTTTCCACGACTACCTGCCCTGGGCCATCGGCGAGACCGTCGAGAAGGACGGCAAAGCCGTGCCTGTAGATAAGCTTAGCGTTACCGATATCTGGTACACCTGGGTAGCCACGCCGTATATCGACGACGACGGACTGTCCTACTTCGCCGAGCCTATTATGGACGAAGCGCGACGAAAGGGCTTCAAGGTCGCCGTTACCGAGTGGAACTGGAACGGGTGGTGGACCCGCCCGAGGGGGACGTTGAACTCCTCATTGGCCAAGGGCATCGGAGCGGCGGGATTCCTGCACGCGCTGATGCGTTCGGCGGACGTCATCGAGATCGGATGTCAGTCGATGTTGGTCGGCAAGAGTTGGAGTATCAGTGCGATCCTGGCCGATCCGGAGGCCAAAGAGCCGCCCTACTACATGCCCTGCGGCCAAGCCACAATGCTGTATTCGCGGCATCATGGCGAGAAGCTGCTGGCCTTGGAGGCGACCGGGGTTCCGACCTATGTTCAGCCGATCAAGATGGAGGGCATCAGGGCTCGGGACAAGGTTGCCTATCTGGATGCGCTGGTCACGGCGAGCGATCAGGCCGTGTTCTTCCACGTCATCAACCGGCATTTTGATGAGGCGATTGAGGTCAACGTTGACGTCACCGATGTCGGGCTCTTTACCGGCAAGGCCAGGCATTACGTGCTGACCGGGCGACTGCACAACAGGCCGGCTCCGGGCCAACCGACACAGGTAGCCGACATCACGCATACCGATATAACGTATGACGGAATGATCCTCAAGATTGCTGTTCCCGCCCGATCGGTATCGTGCATTGAGATGTACCGCAGGTGACGCAACGGCCCGCTGTTCTACTCCTGTGAGCGGCCTTCGCTACGGGGCCATTAACCGGGAGTGCAGGTCGGCCATGGCGCCAGCCGGGATGAATCGGCCCGTCGTCGCTTCTTGCCACGTTCCGAGAAACGACCGGGCTGCGTCATCGTCGACCAGCACGCTGTACGACCGCGTCGGCTTCAGACTCTCCGGCTGCGGCCCCGACCACGAGTCGTCCGGGTCCTTCTCTTGCGTCTCGGCCCTGCGGCGGAACTCCATCAAATCCTTGCCGGTCAACTGGATGACCATCATCCGTCGCGGCGCGATCATCGCCACAGCCTCATCGGGCGTCAGATCCTGCCAGCTAACCAGGCCCGGCGTGGTCAGGCCTTCGCTCGGGTTGACAAGGCTGACCTCGACGTCCGCGATCTGGCGGATCAGTTCGGCCGCCCGCCGATGCAGATCCTTGGGTGTAGCCCACCTTGCCGCCGCCCTGCTGCCCGCCCCAGGCCGGCTCAGCGTCCAGTCACCGTCGAGGGTGGCGGTCGCCAGCACCGCAAAGTCGGACCGTCGGGCCACGATCAAGTCCGGACCGTAGTTGAACATGTTCCACTCGGTCACCTGGGCCAGCCGCTGGTCCAGATCGGCCCGGCTGTACACCCCGGCGAACCACCAGATCCGACGAGTCGGCGCCAACGGATTGCGGTAGTAGAGGCTCCAGCAGGCCGAATCGCTGGCCCACTGCATCGGCGGCGACGTCGCCACACGCAGTTGACCGTCGGCCAGCGTTACGGGCAGGTCCTTCGCGATCCGCGCGACCAGGGCGTTTTCAGCCGCCGTGCCCAGCACGATCAGATCGCACGACTTCAGCATGGCTTCGTCCACGTCGACATCCTTGAGCACCGGGTAGCCACCGACTTCGAAATCGTTCCAGCCAAAGGCGTTCCAGGCCCTGAGGTCGTTGGCAAGCTTGGCGAGCTTGGCTGTCTGCTGGTCCGAGCCGGCGGTGCCGTAGACGATCCGAATCGGTCGTCCCTCGGTGAACAACCGTCGCGCGCCACCGCCCAAGTAGGCGGTCGGGTCGTTGACCGCCGGCGGCGGGGCCGTGCTCGCTTCGAGCGAGTCGCCATCGAGCCGCACGTAGATCGCGTCGGCCTCACCTGGGATGATCTCGGTCCAGCGGTAGCCTTTGGCGCTGGTGATCTGCACGGGCTTAGTCGAGTCGATCCAGCGCGTCGGCAACGAGACCCGAAGCCATGCCACGTTGGTGGCGGCCAGATCCAAATGGTTGCCACCGGCGAACGTCGCGTTGACGTAGGCGTCGCGGTGTGGGTCGGTGTACCGGCAAATGGCCAGCCAGTACGCCTTCTTCAGCGCGGGCAGCCCGCCAGACAGCACCACCGTCTGCGGGTCGGGGTTGCGACGGATGTTCTTGCGCACATCCCACGTGCTGATCGCCATCGCCACCTCGGTGACGCCATGCTCGATACCTGGATGCAGGTACATCTGTACCGGGCAGCCACCGCGGCGCATCTGGGCGACCGTCAAGATCGAGTTGGACGGCTGGACCACGTTGTCGGCCAAGCCGTGATGCACAAACGTCGGCAGGTTCACCATCTGCTCGACCGGGCCAAAGCCGCCGCCGCACAACGGCGTGCACGTCGCGAACAGGTCGGGGTACGCCGCGCCGATCGCGAACGACCCATATCCGCCCATGCTGCCGCCCTGGAGATGCACCATGTTCGGATCGACCTGATAGTTGGCCAACACGGTCTGGATCTCCTGCACGACATCACGGCCGGACACCAGGTCGAACCCGGAGAATCGACCGCGTCCCAAGGGCACCAGCACAAAGCTGTCGGCGTACGCGGCGTTCGCGCCGCCGACCTCGCCGCCGTGGGTGCCGCTGGCGCCATGCAGCGTGACGATCATACGGTACGTCTTGCCGGCGTTTTCATCGTAGTCGTGCGGGACGAACAGCGCGAATGGCTGACGCGATCCGTCGGCCGTCGAGACAATCGCTCGTTCGGAGCTGCCGCGCACATCGGCGACATAGCGGGCCTTCGTCTTGACCGCAAAGACAATGTCACGCAGCTTGCGGTACGTTCGCACCATCGGCGTACCGAGATCGATCTCGATGTTGTCTGCCTCTTGGGCCAACAGCCGGCCCAAGTGGTCAAGCTTATACTGAATGATCGCCGCATCGCGCGGGTCAGTCGGCTTGGGACACGCCAAAGCCTGAAACGGATCAGCAGCCACGACAAGCTGCCTTAGCAGTTCCCGGAGCTTGGGCTGGTAGATCACCCGCGTGGTGGCCACACGATCATCGGCCGCTGTGTCCATCTGCCATTCGACGCGATAGTCGTCGGCCGCCAACGCCCCGTCGGCCAGATCGATGCGCCGCGCGGCGCCCTCGTAGGGCCCCAACTCGATCGCGACGGCTTGGCTCCAGACGACCCGATCCGAGCCCACCGCGCGCAAGCTCAACTGCCCGATCGTGCGGATCGGCGCTTCGGTCAGCGACTGGGCCATGACGTACACACCCGCCCCCTCGGGCGACAGAGCGACCGCACGGACCGGATAGACCGCCGCCGCCAGGTGTGAGTCGGCCAGGCAGTTGCTCGGCCGAGTCGCTCGCCGAACCGGCAGGGTGCCCTCGAACAGTGTCTGGCCCGCCCCGCGCTCCACCAGCGAGACGACCACCGACCTAAGCTGCGGTGCCTCGAGTACGCGCACCACACGATCTCGCTGACCACCCGCCAGCGTGACCCGCGCGGCCGTCGGCTGTCGAACCGACGCACCATCGCCGGCGACCAGGCGATACCGTACCTCCAGCTCCCGCCGCCGCCCGCGCAGCTCGGTCACGCCAATCCGAACCGGCACGCGCGCCGCCTTCAGGCCCGGCGCCGCGTAGACCCCGACGCCGAAGTCATCGACCGCCACACCGCCACGCGCGAAGGTCAGCAGCCCGAACGACTCGGGCTGCTGGAACGACCCGGCCAGTCGCGCCCAACTGCCCGCCTGTCCGCGCGTGTTGCGTGCGACGTTGGCGCCCCACACGTGCGGATCGACCTTGCCTTCGCCAGCCAGGTCGGCGATCTTCAGCCTTGCCTCGAGCCGCCAGCCCGTGCCGCCCACGTCGGTAGCCGCCATGATGTCGCCGTTGAAGCTCTCGTGGCCGGCGAACGTGTCGGTAAACGCGCCGCTCATGTCAAAGATCACCTGAACGTAGCCCGCACCAGCCGGATCGGTGTCCAGGAACAGTTCGACCGTTTCGCCATGCCACGATACCTGGTCGCGCTTGCCCGCGCTAATGGGCACGTCGGAAATTTTCGGATGGCGGGCGTCGACGGCCAGGAAGATATACGTCTCGTCTCGGGTGAACTTGGCGATCGTGTCGAACTTCATCGGCCCGTCGCCGGTGTCGAGGTACATTCGACCCAGGCGTGGTGCCGTTTGCCAGGCCTTATCGTCCAGCTTGCCGTCGATCACCGGCGCCATCGACGTCGTCAACACCGGGCAGACCGGGATCGTGAGCAGGATGTCATCCGGCACCGGATCAGTCGCTTCCGGCGAGATGGTAATGACATCTCTGTTCTGCGCCTGGCCTGTAGTGGCCAGCAGGACCGCCACCACTACCAACGCCGCTACCTCATATCCAGTGCGTGTCATGCATGTCTCCATAGATCGTTAAGGTCCGGCGGTGCCCACATCCGTCGCCTGCGGGCTCATGGTATGCGGGTGCGGTTAGAAAATCAAAAGCGAGCTATCGACCGTCACCGATCACATGAAAGGCTGTTCGCATCCGGCGATGAGCCGCCCCGTGCCGCTGCAGAGAAGGACGACTTTCTCGGCAATGCCCTGAGATGACACTGCCC
>Ga0272442_10006516_pt1 | contig 15333 bp, 8 predicted proteins | sample SSMForm2O_FD_200262 | JGI IMG/M metagenome (GOLD analysis project Ga0272442, IMG submission 200262) | Marine sediment archaeal communities from Little Sippewissett salt marsh, Falmouth, MA, United States - SSM-Form-2O | ecosystem: Environmental > Aquatic > Marine > Wetlands > Sediment ...
AGGACAACACCATCCGCCAGGGCGACGGCGTCGGCATCGGTGTCCACAACTTCCGCGATGTGACGGTGCGGAACAACGCCATCACCATGCGCCCCGATGCGGACGCCCGGCACCGTGCCATCGTCCTCCACGGCTGCTCGGACGTGGCGATCGCGGGCTGTACCATCGACGACCCCCGCGAGGGCATCAAGGCGGCGATTGCGATCCGAGGCATGCCCCGCAGCGCCGTGGCTCTGGCCGACAACAGGTTCCTTCTGGCCGAGGGCGTCAAGCCGCTTGCGGAAACTCGGTAGCCAAGAGGGATCGGGCGGCAAGGAGCGCACAGATGATGAGCGCTTGGGGGCTGCTCCCGGCCCCCACCGAGCTTGCCTCGGTGGAGCCGAGGTTTGTGCACTACCCGCACGGTCGCCCCTTCCCCTCTTCCGCCGCCTTCGGGGCTGGGGATAGGGTGCGCCCGTCGTTCCGGCGGCTCACGCCGCCGGCTATGCTCTGCCGCCCCTTCGGGGCTGGTCGGCCCATCGGCTGCCGGATCTCTCGGGTCGGCTGTCGGTCTTCTCCCTGGCTCAAGCGCCTACCTTCTCCTCGAAGGGCCGATCGGTGTCCGTGCGAAGGCACCAGTCCAGGAGCTTGTGCTGGAGGTCGAGCACGGCGGCGGCGAGGGCCGGGTCGTCGGCCTGGCGGCCCCACAGATTGTTCAGCTCCCAGGGGTCGGCCTCCACGTCGTAGAGCTCGTTGCCGCCCGTGAGGCGATGGACGAGCTTCCAGCGCTCGGTCCGCACCATCTTCGCGCGGGCCATGGACTCGGGGCAGTCGCGGTAGGTGATCTGCTTGCTCGTGAGCTTGCGCGGCTTGCCGTTGCGGTCGACGGCCGCGAAGTTGAAGCGGCCCCACATCTCCTCCTCGTGGCCGCCGTCGGCGAACACCGCCTCCCTGCGTCGCTCGCCCCCGATGATCGGCAGCAGGCTCTCGCCGTGGATGCCCCAGTCGGGGGCGACGCCCAGCAGCTCTGTGATCGTGGGCAGCAGGTCGATGTGCTGGGTGAGGCTCTCGACGCGCCGCCCGTGAGGCAGGTCGGGGTGCCAGACGATCAGGGGCACGTGGAGGAGGCAGTCCGCAAGGCACGTGTCCCACTTCTCGAAGAGGCCGTACTGGCCCGCGAAGTCGCCGTGGTCGACGGTGAAGATCACCAGGGAATCGTCCATCAGCCCCTCGCCCTCGATCGTGTCGAGGATCTTCCCGATCAGGGACTCCACCTTGGTGATCATGGCGTAGTAGACGGCCTGGATGTTGCGGAGCGCGAGGTCGGGCGGGGGCGGGTCGAGCTGGGTGCGGATGCGGCGCATCGCTCGCATGTGGAGCGGCGCGTTCGCCGGCAGGTCGTGGGGGAAGGCCTGGATGGCCTCGGGGCGGTACATGGAGAAGTAGGGCTCGGGCGCCTCGTAGCGGGGGTGGGGCTTGCTGAGGTTCACGTGGAGGTAGAAAGGTCGCGAGCGGTCGCGGGTCTTCGTGAGGTAGTCGAGCGCCTGGTCGGTTCGGGCGTCGTCGCAGAAGCCGCCGACCTTGTCCTCGATGCGGCGGCCGTAGTCGAAGCCCACGTCGAGCTCGGGCTCGGGGCGGGCGTCGGGGCCGGGCTTCGGCACCGGGTAGTCCCGCATGGCTGTGTCGTGGTAGTGGCCGGCGAAGGAATGCCAGTCGCTGTAGCCCTCGTGCGGGGTATGGCAGTCGAAGAGGGTTTGCCATGCGTGGTTGATGCCGAAGACGGCGGTTTCGTAGCCCGCGCGGCGGAGCAGGGGCAGGAGGTTCGGCTCGTCGGGGGGCATGTGGAGGTTGATCGTGCGATAGCCGTCGGTGTGGCAGTAGCGGCCGGTGAGCATGGCGATGCGGCTGGGCACGCACTTGCCGTGGGCGGAGAAATGGTTGTCGAAGGCCAGCGCGTGCTCAGCGAAGCGGTCGAGGCAGGGCGTCTTGCAGTCGGGGTTGCCCATGAACCCGGGGCAGTCGCCCCGCATCTCGTCGCAGGTCAGGATGATGAGATTCTTCGGTTGGTCGCCCATCGTTGTCTGTCTCCAGGATGATTGTTGGAGGACACCCCGCCCGCAGCTCGGCTGCGCGCCATTCCTTGTGGGCGGGACGTCCCCGTCCCGCGAGAAGATCATCTCCTTCCCTATCCTCTTCCAGCCATGGGAAGGAGTGCGCACGGTGTTTCGCAGGGTCAGGTCCCCGTCCACGGATCGGCTGCGCGCCATCCCTTGTGGGCGGGACGTCCCCGTCCCGCGAAAAGACCATTTCCTTCCCTATTTTCCTCCAGCCATGGAGCGCACGCCGCGCCTATCGCAGGTCCACCGCCGCGCTGGCCTGCCACTCGAGGGCCACCACGGTGATGCGGCGGTTCGAGGGGTCCGAGACGAAGACCTTGCCGCCCGCGGTATCCACGTAGGCGGGCCAGGCGAAGGCGATCTCGGGCTCGGGGAGCGCGCTCCCCGGGCCGCCGCTGTCGCTGTTCCCATAGCGGCCGATGCGGGCGATCAGATTGCCGTTCGTGTCGAGCATCTCCACGCAGAAGCGGAACACGTTGGGCGCGAACACGCGGCCGAAGGCGTCGACGTCCAGACGGGAGTTCCAGCAGATGCAGCCAGGGTCGCCCCAGCCGAAGTCCGATGCGGGCACGGGGCCGATGCCGTGGTGGCCCCAGAGCGCCCCGGCCACCCGCCCCTCCTTCTTGAGGTTGCCCGACCACCAGGCCGCCGCTCCCGCCGGCGCGTTCGCGATGTCGGCCAGGGCCGGCGCCGCCGGCTTCGGCTTGCCCTTCTCCTCCTTGAGCTTCGCCGTCAGGCCGTAGAGCTTGCCGCCCGACGGCCCGAACTTCACCACCGATCCCATGTGGTTCAGGTAGGTGTTCTGGTAGGGATAGCACCACGGCACGTCGCGGTTGCCCTGGCGGTCGAAGCGCCACCAGTCCCACGCCTTCGCGGGCACCGAGGCGGCGAACGCGGCGGGCAGCGGGGCCTCGCGGCGCTTGATGTTGATGCCCACGTAGACGTTCCTCGCGGCATCCACGCCGATGCCGCAGTCGCCCTCCTGGAGCCCGTCGATCAGGTCGTGCGCCTTCGGCGTGCCGTCGGGGCTGAAGACGTCGACGCGGTTGACCACGCCGCCCGTCCACTTGTTCGAGCGGATCAGATAGATGTCGCCGTCGAGCCCCACGCAGTGGCCGCGCAGCCCGATGTCGGGGCCGTAGGACGACCACGTGCCTGTGTCGAGCCGGTTCGTGCCCGTGGCCTTGAAGGGCAGGGGGGCGCCCGAGGGGTCGTAGCGGAACATGGCGTTGCTGTTATACGCCCCCATCACGTAGAGGTTGCCCTCGCGGTCCAGAGCAGTGTCCGTGCCTTGGAGGAAGGGGGTCTTCTTGCCCGTGGCGAGGTCGAGGGTGCGGATCGGCTTCCAGCTCATCCCCGTGAGCATCTCGCGGTAGATGACGCGATTGCGCTGGGGATCGCCCGTGACGAAGCCCGGGTAGCTCACGCCGAGGTAGTTGTCCACCTGCTTCCCCACGGTGAGCTTGCCGCCGGCATCGGTGATGGGCACGAGGTGGCCCGTGTAGGCCCACAGCTTCGGCGGCTGCGCCGTCGCATCGAGCGCAAACAGGTCGATGCGGGTCGCCAGCTCGGCAGTCGCCCTGGGCGCGGCGCCGGGCTTGAAGGGCGGGAACTTCCGCAGGACGGGCTTGAACCGGCTCCGGCGGTCGAGCCTGTCGCGCGAGAGCACGTAGACGACGCCCGTCGCCGGGTGCACGGCGATCTGCTCGGGCTTCTCCACGGGCCACTTGCCGAGCAGCTTCCCCTGTGGGTCGAACACCATGATGCGGTTGTTGCCGTGGTCGCACACGTAGAGATTGCCCGCGGCGTCCACGGCGATGCCCAGGGGGTCGTTGAAGTGTGCATCGTCGTCGCCTGGGGTCCGCAGCTCGCCCAGGAAGGGGGTGCCCAGGTCGTCGGGGCCGTGGTCGCGGTAGGCCTTGCCGCGTCGCGGCGGGCCGGCCGTGCGGTCGCTCCAGCGGAGCCGATACACGCAGTGGGGCACCTTGTAGACCCAGCTTCGGCCCGAGTCGGTCAGGTAGACGTGCTCGCCGTCGGGGCTGGCGGCCAGGCCCGTGAACCAGCGGCTGGATTGCTCGCCCGCGCCGCCCATGAACCCGATGCCGCGGTCGGCCAGGCCGCGGATCTGCGGCCCGATGAGCCCCACGTCCGCCGGCGCCCCGCCCTCCGGGTGCACGGCCAGCAGGTAGCGCGGCGGGCGATGGCTCGAAATCGTCCCCACGGCACTCGCCAGAACCAGGTGCCCCTTCGGGCTGAACACCATCGTCTGCGGCTTCATCCCCGCCACCAGCGGCACGAGATTCCCGCCATGGCTATTGAACACGATGGGCATCCGCTCGCCGTCGACCTCGAGCTGCCCCACCGATTCCAGCCGCTCCTTCGGCGTGTTCGCGGGGTAGGGGATGATGGTGCGAAGGTACTTCCCGTCGCGGTCGAACACCCGGAGCGAGCTGCGCCCATGGCCCGAGGCGAAGAGAGCGAACACCTCGCCCTTCGGCCCCACCGCCAGCCCCACGATCCTCGATTCGAGCGTATTGCCGTCCCAGCCCAGGTGCTTCTCGAGTCGCGCAGTGGAGCCCGCCCGCACCTGTGCCGTGAACGGCCCGCTGCTGGCCGGCCTTCCCAGGTCGTCCTTCCGATCCCAGAGGACTTCCTGCGCCAGCGCGTCCTTCTTGAGCGGCGCGGGAGCATTCTCGCCGAGCAGCCCGGCGGCAAGGTGGCGCACCACCATGCCCTTGGCATTGAGGATAGCCACCTCCACATCTGTGGGCGCCGAAAGCGCGAAACGGATCCGCACCCCCTCGGCGGTCTTGCTCGCCGTCGGCTTCGCCGCAAACGCCACCTTCCCCTCGCCCCGCGCATCGAGCGGCGCCGCAACGGCGAGGCCAGCAAGAAAGAGCCGTGCGGCCAAGGCCACGAGCGCCGCCCACGAGCGCATGCACTTGCTCATTGCCCCTGCTCCCTTCGTTGGCCTGGGCATTCCTTCAGTGGCAGCGACGCAGACGAGTCTAATGGGCGGCGCACCGGAGTCAAGCGCGGCATCTCCCCGAGGGTCTAAGGATCTGCCGCGGATTGAGGCAGTCTTGACTTCACCACTGCGCCCGGGTACCATCTGGTTACCGGCACTCACTTATGTGAGGGTATCGCATGACCTCGAAAGAGACGGCTCAGCAAGTGCTTGAAGCGCTTCCCGACGATGCGAGCATGGACGATATCATGCACGCGCTGTACGTGCGGGCGAAGTGCGAGCATGGCGAGCGGCAGATCCGCGAAGGGTAGGGCACCTCGCACAAGGACGCGAAGGAGCGGATCCTCAAGTGGGTGGAATGATAGGGTCGCTTTTCTCTCCCGCCAACCTGACTGTCCTGCGTGCAGCGGGTGCCACGCCCAAACTCGTTTGGGCGTGCCGCTCGGCGCGGAGCGCGCGCCTCCTGCACGCCGACGAGCTTCGCCTCTGACCACCATTGACATGCCGCTCCCTGTGGCATAGTATCTACCCGTGCTCAGGCTTTGCGCCGCCGCAGCATCCCATCCGCAAAGGAGCTCATCATGTCCCATCACGCACGGCGAGTCTCGCGCAGGGAGTTTGTGAGGAAGCTGAGCGGTGCGGCGGTGGCGGCTCCGTGCTTCATCACCTCGGCCGCGCTCGGGGCGGGGGCGCGCCCTCCCGCCAGCGACCGCATCACGATGGGCTGCATCGGCATCGGCGGCCGCGGCCGCAGCGATATGGGCGGCTTCATGCGCTTCGGCGAGGTGCAGGTGCTCGCCGTGTGCGACGTGGTGAAGGGCAAGCGCGAGGCCGCCAAGGCTTCGGTGGATAAGCGCTACGGCAACGCCGACTGCAAGGCCTATAACGACTTCCGCGAGATCATCGTCCGCGACGATATCGATACGGTGATGGTGACCACGCCCGACCACTGGCACGCGATCCCGACCATCGCGGCGTGCAAGCACGGCAAGGATGTCTTCTGCGAGAAGCCGCTGACCCTGACCATCCGCGAGGGGCGGGCGATGGTGCAGGCGGCCCGCCGCTACGGCCGCGTCTTCTCCAGCGGCAGCCAGCGCGTGCTCGGCGACTATGGCCGCCTGGCTCGCTACATCCGCAGCGGCGCCATCGGCGAGGTGCGCGAGGCCTACGTGGGCGTCGGCGGCCCGTCCCGGCCCTGCACCCTCGGCGAGCAGCCTGTGCCCGACGGACTCGACTGGGATATGTGGCTCGGCCCCGCTCCCTGGGCGCCGTTCAACCGCGGCCGACTCAACTTCCGGCCCTGGCGCGACTACTCCGGCGGCGGCATGACCGACTGGGGCGGCCATAAGTTCGGGGCCGTCCTCTTTGCCATGGACCTCCAGGAGACCGGCCCCGTCGAGGTGTTCCCGCCCGACGGCAAGGACCACCGCTACCTCACCTACCGCTACGCCAGCGGCTTCCAGATGTACCACGCCGGCGGGCACGACATCACGTACAAGGGCACCGAGGGCGAGGCGACGCGGCGGAAGACGGGGCAGCCCATCGTGAACCGATCGATGATGACCTACAAGGGGCGCGGCGGCCTGGCCGGCGACTTCCTCCACTGCGTGCGCACGCGCGAGCGGGCCTTCCGCGACGTCGAGTTCGCCCACCGCGCGGCCACCGTGTGCCACCTGGGCAACCTGGCCTACCGCCTCGGGCGCCCGCTCAAGTGGGATCCCGTGAAGGAAGAATTCGTGGGCGACCCGAAGCTCAACCGCCACCTCGAACGCCCCAAGCGCGAGCCGTGGACGCTGTAGCGACTCTGCTACGGCTTCTTCCGCGCCTTCTTTCTGTCGAGCTTCTTCCGCGCGATCTGCTTCTGATACTGGATGAACAGCGGGTCGTCGGGCTTCGGCGCCGGCTTGTCGGCCAGGATCTGCTCGAAGCGCTTGCGCGCCGCCACGGCCTCGGGATCCGTCGAGGCCGTCACGTCGCGATACCCCGTGCCATCGCGGCTGTCCCCGCAGTCGTAGAACTTGCCATTGCCCTCGAGCAGCCAGCGGTGGTCGCGCAGCATGCGTTTCTCGGCGAGGTAGCTGAAGATCCAGTCGCGGGGGGTGTAGGCCTCGCCGCGAAGCAGGGGAGCGAAGCTGCGCCCGTCGACCACGTAGCCCTCGGGCAGGCTGGTGCCCGCGAAGTCGAGGAGCGTGGGGAGCACGTCCGAGAAGTCCACCAGCTCGTCCCGCGGCCCGAGCGGCTTCACGTGCCCCGGGCCGTTGACGATCATGGGCACGTGGCAGCCGATCTCCCTTGCCTGGCCCTTCCCCGCGGCCCCCGTCCCGTTGTCGGTGGTGAAGAGCAGGATGGTGTTGTCCCTGAGCCGCAGGTCGTCGAGCGCCTTCACGATGCGGCTGACGAGCTTGTCCATGTACGCCACGTTGGCCGCGAAGTTGGCGGCCTTGTCGTGGCGGAGCTTCTCGGCGCCGGGCTTCAGCGAATCGGGGGTGGGGTAGAAGGGCCCGTGGGTGAGGCTCATGGGGTAGTAGGCGAGGAACGGGCGGTCGCGGTGGCGCTTCGCGAAGTCGATCACGAAGTCGGTGAAGATGTCGGGGCCGTAGTCGTCGGGCTTCGTGGGCAGGTAGGTGCCGTTCTTGAGGACGCAGGGATGCCAGTAGCGGGAGGGCTTGCCCGGCTGCTCGTAGGCTCCCGCGTGCTTGACGCTTTTGGGCAGGTAGTTCTCGTAGGCCCAGATGCACGATTCGTCGAAGCCATAGGCCTTCTGGGTTCCGGGGAGCTGCCACTTGCCCGAGATGGCGGTGGCATAGCCGGCCTTCTTGAGAAACTGCGCGAAGATGGTGTTGCGCGTGGGGAGCGACTGGCGGTCCTTCATGTTGTTGTGGTACCAGCGGGTGCGGAATCCGTAGCGGCCGGTCATGATCTCGGCGCGGGTGGGGCTGCACAGCGGCGTGCACCAGCAGGTCTTGAACATGGCGCCCGTGCGGGCGAGGGCATCGAGATTGGGCGTCTGGTGCTTCTTGTGGCCGTAGCAGGCGATCTCGCGGGCCGAGCAGTCGTCGCCCATGAGGACGATGAGGTTCGGCGGCCGCTTGTCCGCACCCTGCGCCCGCGCGGGGGAGGGGAGGGCCGCCCAGGCGGCCCCAGCGGCCATCGTGCCCAGGAAGCCGCGCCGGGGGATCGCGTGCGCACGCACTGATCTGCTCATACGGAGCTCTCCAACGTTTATCGGGAAGGGTTGTCATTCGCAACACTGTTCTACACGGGGTGAAGGTCAGGAGTCAACTCCCCAGCGGGCAAGGTGGCGCGCGTCCCGTGCCCGTCCTGCGGCGTTGGCCGCCTCCTGCGAGCCTGGCTATAATGGCTGCGCACACACTGTTGGCCGCCGACGCTCGTCGCGATGCTGAAGGGAGCCGCAATGCCAGGGCCGAGCAAGCTTGCCGTCATCGGGTTCGATTCCATCTCGCTGCACACCCTCGAGACGTTCGTCGAGCGCGGCGTGATGCCCACCGTGGGCCGCCTGATGCGCGAGGGCAGCACCACGCAGACCTGGCCGTGCTTCCCCATGGAGACGGGCACCAACTGGGCGTGCCTGGCCACCGGCGCGTCGCCGTGGGTCACAGGCTGCAACATGTCCGTCCACCTGCCCGAGATGCCGCTGAACCAGCGGACGTCGGGGTTCCCCGCGTCGATCTGCCGGGCGGAACAGCTCTGGACCGCCGCCCACCGGGCGGGCAAGCGCTCCGTGGTGTTCGACTGGGCGCAGTCCTGGCCCCCCGCGTTCGAGGACGGCCTGGTGCACGTGGGCGAGGATGGCCGCCCCGACAACGCGATGCGGGCGCTCCAGGAGGTCCGCGCCTACGCCACGCGGCCCCGCGAGGAAGGGCCGCACGTCACACGGGTGGAGCTCAGCCCCGCGAGCGGCTGGGCCGTCCCCCACGAGGGGGCGCTCGAGTTCCAGATGGCCATCCAGCCCGGCGGGAGGAGCCGCCACAAGTCCGTCGAGCCGCTCTGGGCGCTCGTGTCCCGCTCGGGTGAGAGCTTCGACAGGGTGGCCGTCTACGCAGATCGCTCCAGTGGCGAGCCATTGCTCACCGCGCGGCTCGGGGAGTGGACGCCGTGGGTCGGCCACACCTTCACCGCCGACGGCGCGCCCGTCCGCGCCGCGCTCCGGGCGAAGCTCCTCAAGCTCTCGCCCGACGCCGCCGACCTGCATCTCTACCTGAGCGAAATCTACCCCCAGGACGAGTTCGTGCACCCCACTTCGCTCGCACCCCGCCTGGCCGAGGCCGCCGGGCCGTTCGTCATCCAGGCCTCACGCCAGCAGGTCGTCCAGGGCGGGGCCTCGGACATCGCGACCTACATGGACGAGCAGCAGCACCTCGCCTGGTGGTGGCGCGACGCCGCTGCCTGCATCCTTGGCACCGAGCCCTGGGACCTCTTCATGCTCAAGTGGCACGGCCCCGACTGGACGAACCACCTCACCATGTACATGGTCGACCCAAGGCACCCCATGCACGAGCCCGACCGCGCCGACGAGGGCTGGGCGCTCTGGGACCGCATCATGGGCTGGGGCGACGAAATCGTGGCCACCATCCTCGAAGCCGCAGGCCCCGATGCCCTCATTGCCCTCGTCTCCGACCACGGCGGCGACACCCAACTGCCCGGCATCGACACCGGCCACCGCGACCCCAACGACGTGCTCCGCGAACGCGGCTGGCTCGTCCAGACCGACGCCGGGATCGACTGGTCGCGCACGGCCGCCTTCGGCGTCCACCACTACGTCTACCTCAACGTCAAGGGCCGCAACCCCGACGGCATCGTGGAGCCGGGCTGCGAGTTCCTGGCTCTCCGCGAGGAGATCATCGAGGCACTGCTCGATGCGAAGGACGCCGCGGGCCGCCACCGCTACCAGGCCGTGCTACCGATGGAGACCGCCGGCCGCCTGGCCGTCGGAGGCGACCGCGTGGGCGACATCTTCCTCGTCCCCGCCGCCCGCCATCCACTCGCGACCGTGTCGCGCGAGCAGTTCTGGAAGACCCACACCATCGAGCAGACCGGCACCTGGGACTGGCCGCGGATGAACGCCGGGAGCCATTCGGACGACTCCTACTTCGTCCTCGCCGGCCCTGGCGTGAAGGCGGGCTATCGCCGCCCGAGGCCCACCCTCATCACCAGCGTTGCACCCACCCTCGCCACCGCCTGGGGCATCCCCGTGCCCGCCGATGCCGACGGCTCGGTCCTCTGGGACTTCCTGCGTTAGCCTCCGCCCCCATTGCTGGAGGAACCGTCGAGATGAAGGCCACCTTCTGGTACTGGGCGTTCGCCGCCTCGGCCCTCGCCTGGCTCCCACAGGCCCACGCGGCAGCCGCCAACGCAGCGACCGTCACGCGCCCGGCCGGCGCCTACCGCCAGATCCGCCTCGTGCTCGAGAAGGTGGGGCGCGACGAGAGCCCGCTCACCATCGTCTTCTCCACCCGCGACGGCAAGGTGACCCGCCCCCTAGCACCCGTGCTCGGGACCTTCGCACGCGACCCGAAGTACCTCCTCCCCCTGCGCATCCCCCGCAAGCGCAGCGAGGTCTACCTGGCCGACGTCTCGCGCCTGCGGCTCGAAGGCTCGGCACTCGAGGGCGAGCTCGAAGCACCCATCGTGCACCCGGGCTCCACGCGAACGACCTCCACCGTCTACCACATCGAGGCCGCCATCGACGCCCGCACCGTGGCCGGCCGCTACCGTTGCGAGTCCCGCAGGCCGCAGCAGAACGGCAAGGTGGAGGCGTTCCAGGGCGCCGTGACGGGCGAGGCGCTCTCCCCAGAAACCGTCGCCGAGCGGAACGCTCTGGGCGAAGGCACGTCGTGGCCCGCCTGGCACGGCCCGAGCCACAACATGGTGGCTGCACCCTCGAACAACGCGCTGGTCGACCGCCTGGACCAGGCTCGCCTCGTGTGGCGGAGCGAGGAGCCGACCCCCGCCGCCCCCGGCTCGATCATGCGCTCGGCACGCGGTGGCGAGGCGCATCAGCGCCGCATCGGAGGCGGCGGCGCCAGCCCCGTGGTGGCCGATGGCGCCGTCTATCTCTTCTACCACGTGCCCAGCGGCACCGTGCACGACGAGCCACTGCTCGAACGGCTCAAGAAAATCCACGACGCGATTGCCAAAGAACAGGGGGCCGAGGCCGCCGACGCCGAGAAGCGCCGATGGCTCGTCGACGCCGACGACGTGGTGCTCGCCGTCGACGCCGCCACGGGAGCCACCCTCTGGAAGGCCGTCCTCGAGGGCAAGGGCCTCAACTGGCAGGAGCACAAGGACGCCTACAGCAACCACTCCGCCGCAGTGGGCGGTGGACGCGTGGTCGCCATGGGCACCACGATGCGCCTCTACTGCTTCGACGCCACGACCGGCCAGCTCCAGTGGGAGACGGGCGTAGGCCGCAAGCACGAGATGCTCGAGAAGGCCAGGGCCGACGGCCTCGCGGCCAGGCGGATGGGCACGTTCCTGATGAAATGGGGGCGCAACCGCACGAACGGCGGCGCCCCCATCATCGTGGGCAACACCGTCGTGACGCCCGACTACACGAGCCACCTCGACGGCTATGATCTGGCCACCGGCCGCCGCCTGTGGGAGGCCGAGGGCGTGTGCCACTACAACGCCTCGCCCGTCGCATGGGCCAACGGCGGCACGCACTACGTGGTCGGCTCCGGCCCCGAGAAGATCGCGCTCGTGCGCCTGAGCGACGGCAAGGTGATGTGGACTGTCCCCGTGCCCCACCGCGAGCACTTCACCGTCGGCGTGGCCGGCGAGCACCTCGTGTGCCTGACCGCCGAGGCGAAGGACGGCGCGAAGCCGATGGTCGTGTGCTACCGCATTCAGCCCGAGGCCGCGAAGGAGATCTGGCGGATCGAGCACCCCCGCCAGCGCGGCACCAACTCCCAGGTGCCCATCCTCCTCGACGGCCACGTGGTCGTGAGCGGCTCGGAGGAAGGGCAGCTCTGGAAGATCGAGCTGGCCACGGGCAAGGTTGTCGGAAGGGGCGATGCGTTCGGCGGCAACTCGCTGCTCACCTTCGCCGGCGACGGCCGCTACTTCACCGTCCGCGACGGCAAGCACGGCACCGTGGAGATCGCGATGCACGACCTCGCCACGCTCGCCACCCTCGGCGAGATGTGGCGCCCCCCAAACCCCTCCACCACCAGCTACCACACCCCGATGTCGTTCCCCTGCGTCGACGGCCGCCTCTTCATCCGAGGCGACGACGCCCTCTACTGCTACGACCTGCGCAAGCCCAAGGCCCCGTAGCGGAACCCGCTGCCTCACTTGCCCGCAGGAAGGGGACGCCCCGTGAGCGGGTCGTACCGCCGCGTCTCCGTCGCCGGCTCCCCCTTGCCGTCCAGGGGCTCGACCCGGAGGGTCAGGATGCCCTTCGCCGTGTCGTCCGTCGCGGCGACGCGAATCCACTCGGCCCCCCGGCGAAGCACCCGCACGGACTCGGTGAAGCGGCCCCGCTCGTCGCCCGCCACAATTGAGTAGACCCACTCGCCCGGCGCGGGGCCGATGTCCACGCCCCCGTCGGGCCGAATGTCCATCGCGAAGCGCACACGGCCCTTCGGGTCGGTGAAGATCATCGGGTCGCGGGCCTTTGCCACCCGTCCCTTGCCCCCGAAGATGTGGATGCTGTTCGAGCGCGTGCACCCCTCCGCGTCCATGTAGAAGTGGGGCACCTGGGAGCCGAGGTAGGGATCCTCCGCCGGGTCGCTGGGACGGGGCCAGTAGTAGATGAGGTGCCAGTGGGCCGGCCAGTCGCCGTGGAGGGGGTTGTTCGATTCGAAGCCCATGAGGCTCAGGTGGCCGAGCTTCTCGTCGCGGATCTGGCGGTGGAGGCCCCAGTCGCGGAGAATCTGGCGGCAGGCGATGAGGTAGTGGATGCAGGCGGCGGCCTCGCCGCCCACCCAGCGGCCCTCGGCGTACTTGCCGGCGCGGCGGCGCTCGAGGTTGTGCTCGATGCGGATGGGCAGGGCATCCTCGCCCAGGCTCGACCAGACCGCCAGCGTGCCCCACGCCGCGCGGGCCGACGCCGCCTGCACCGGCACGTCGCAGATCACCGCATCCCCGTCGCGGCGGAGGGGCAGGCGGTCGTGGTTGTGCACCACCGCCTCGATGGCCACGCCCGGCCACTCGACCCGCACGCCGCTCGCAATCCCCCGTGCACCTTTGAGGAACACGTAGTACTCGCCCGCCGAGGCCACCTCGTAGTTGCCGTCGGTGATCAGCTCATAGCCCGCGGGGAGGGCGATGCGGGGCTTCGAGGGCTTGCCGGCCTCCTTGCGCACCACGCGCAGGCAGGCGTAGCCCGTCGCGGCGGGCGTCTCCTCTCCCCGCGTGGCCGCCATGCAGAGGGCGGCACCGACGCACGCCAGGAGCACCGTGGGCGCGAGATGAAGCGGCCACCCTGCGTGAAGCATCCGCGAACTCCCGCGCGGCTACTCGCCGCTGATCTGGATGGGGCCGAACTCGGTGAACGCGTTGTCCACGCAGTAGCCCACGTGGGTCACCGCCGCCATCCGCCGTGGGAGCGGCGCCTCCACCGTGGCTTTCCCCGCCACCATCGTGACCTTCTGCTGCGCGAGGTCCACCGTTACTTCCACGGGCACGAACTTCGCGATGTTGCCCGCCAGGGGCTTCGACGTGGCTTTCGCGGCCTCCAGCGTGGAGGGGTAGATGAGGGCCTGCTCGGCCTGGAAGCGGATGCCACACTTGACGAGCTGGGCGTCCTTGCGGCCGTCGCCGAAGGCCAGGAAGCCGTTGATCAGGAAGCCGCTGCGGCGGGCGCCGCCCATGGGCCGGAAGCGGGTCTTGAGCACGGCCTTCTTCTTCAGGGGAGTCTTCAGTGCGTTGACCGCGAAGCCGAAGCTGCCCTTCGAGGGCTGGCGGATCGCGTAGCCCACCTTGGCCTCGAGCACGGCGCAGTTCCTCACGTGGCCGAAATCCTTGTCCTTCCGCACCTCGGGGGGCTCGAGGTAGGCCGGCTCGGGCGGCTCCTGCGAGATCACCTGGAGCGGCTCGTCGCCCACGGGGGCCAGCGGCTGCCCCGCCTCGCCCGCCAGGCACACCACCTTGCCGTCCGTAGACGAGAAGAACAGGCGCCCGCCTGCCGCAGCCATCCCGTCGAAGGTGGGCAGCACGTCCATCGTGTATCGCGCCAGCGGCTTGCCGTCCGTCGCCGACACGGCCCACAGCCGCCCGCCGAGCTTGCCCTCCAGCGCGTCTCGCTGCGCCGCCAGCTTCGCCACCGTATCCTTGTCGTCGGGCAGACGGAACGACCGCCGCTCGTCCACCACATCGGGCGGGCCGGCCACGAAGAGCGTCTTGCCCGCCAGCACCATCGCCTTGGCCACCACGGACGGATGCTCCGTGGCCCAGCGATACTGCACCGCCGAGATGTCCTCGCGCGGGAACGCCCGCCGCAGCTTCCAGTCGGACGAGCTGCCGTTGCGATGCCGCGACCGCAGGTTGATCCTGCCCCTGGCCTTGCGCACCCGCCCGATGGCGTCCGCACTCGCCTTCTTCTCCGCGGCGAACAGGAGGTACTCGAGCACCGAGGCGTTGGTCACATACTCCGGCTTGCGGCCGTAGCCGTAGACCAGCTCGTCGTCGAACACCAGGAGCCTGCCCGCCGGCACGAGCCGTGCGGCCTGGAACCAGCCCCCGTAGCCGCCCGCCACCGTGCGGCCGTAGAGCCAGTAGGAGCGGTGGAACCAGCTATCGTCCAGAAGCCCGATCTCCGAGAACAGATGCGCGTCGTCGCCCACCTGCTCGGTCACCGGGATGGGCGCCACGTAGGGACGCTTGCCCTCCAGGTCGAACTGCTGCGAGCGCATATACAGCCGCTTGCCGTCGCTCGAAAGCACGTCGGGAAGCGCCACGGGCATCGTGAGCCCCTGGACGTGCACCTGGAGGTTCTTGCCGCTCTCGGGATCGCGGTCGTCCAGCGTCACCTCGGAGAGCTTGCGGCCGGTGGCGGCGTCGAGGCGGATCAGGCGCAGCCCGCCGTCGAGGAACATCGAGCGGCCCGCCACGAAGGCCACGACGCCGTTCTGGACGAGCACGCTGCCCGAGACGGGCCACACGGATTCGAGCTGCTCGTAGGCCACGAGCCGCTCGTCGGCGGGCGCCGCGCGGAACCGCCAGGCCAGCGCACCGTCCGAGGCCCGCAGGCAGTAGACGTGGCCATCCGCCGAGCCGAAAAGCACGCGCCCCTGGGCGATGGTGGGC
>Ga0272442_10006519_pt1 | contig 15330 bp, 8 predicted proteins | sample SSMForm2O_FD_200262 | JGI IMG/M metagenome (GOLD analysis project Ga0272442, IMG submission 200262) | Marine sediment archaeal communities from Little Sippewissett salt marsh, Falmouth, MA, United States - SSM-Form-2O | ecosystem: Environmental > Aquatic > Marine > Wetlands > Sediment ...
ACCCAGCTCACAAGCGCTTCCACGACATCGGACGCCAGGTTGCTCTCCGGAAACACCCTGCCCCCACGTTCGACCACGGTGGGAACCCCCAGGGACTGGAAAAAGTCTCGCAGATCGTTGGGACCGAACTTCGAGAGGGAGGGACGCAAAAAACGGGCGCCCTTTCCGAAGTGTTTCAGGAATTCATGGAAGGGGGCCGTGTTGGTGAGGTTGCAACGTCCCTTCCCCGTAATCGAGAGTTTGATTCCCGGGCGGTCCATTTTTTCGAGGATCAAAGCCCCGGCGCCGTCCTTTGCGGCCTGTCCCGCCGCCATGAGCCCCGCCGCCCCCGCTCCCACCACGATCACTTTTCTTCGAGCCATGAGAAAACGCCGCCTTGTTCATCCGTGATGATTCTCTTAAACCCGAACCGCACTCCCCGGGCAAGGGAAATTCCCCACTCGGTTTATAACCGGGGGTCGCTCCAGATAATACTTGACCGTTTTTTTCACCGTATTTAGCCTTTCTCCTCTTGCTTTGCTTAACTTCAAAAAATACCATGATACTCAAAGAGGAGAGGGTTTTGTTATGATAAGTGGCGGCTTTCTTACACACTGGAAATCGGGCATTCGGATCCTTGTGGTGATATCTCTTATCTCGATATTAACCCCTGCCGGATCGCCCGCCGGAAATGGAACTTCCGATCTCCCGACCGGATGGCTGGGAAAGGCGGAAAAAGAGATCCGCAGGATGGAATACCAGGCCACGTGGCAGGATCGCTGCCTCATCCCCGGGGGAAAGCCCGCTTTTCACCTGGCCAACCGCGAACAGAACCTCCGCGGGTATTTTTATCCAGGGAAGGTCGCGATCGTCAGGAGAACCGATTCCAGGCCCGGCTGGGTGTGGGAGTATTGCCTCACAGGTATCGGGCGGAATGGACGGATCTCCCTTCCCGCCACCCCCTCTCTCTCCATTGAAGGAAACAGGGTGGTTTACGATTACGGCGGGTTCGATCTGGTTTACGAAAACAGGGAGGAGGGCATCAAGCAGACCTTCCTCATAAAAAAGCGCCCCAAAGGCGACCGCCCCCTCGAGATCGCGGCTGAAATAAAAGGACTCGATGCAAAAGAAACCGCGAATTCCTCTTCCCTGGTTTTCCTCAGGAACGGAACCCCAGTTATGGAATATGGGGGACTCGAGGTTTGGGACTCCCGCAAAACAGCTGTAAAGTCTGAAATTGCATATCGCGATGGGAGATTGATCCTGACATTGCACGACACCGGCGCGATCTATCCCCTGACCGTGGATCCGACCCTGAAGGGGTTGACCACGGACGGCCTGGCCGAAGATTATTCCTGGGCCGCCTTCGGGAACCAGATCGAGTCCATGTTCGGAGACTGCGTCTGTAAGGCGGGAGATGTCAACGGCGACGGATTCGGGGACGTCATTGTCGGCGCCCCTGCCTACGATAACGGCGAACCCTATGAAGGAAGGGCCTTTGTTTTCCACGGTTCCATGAACGGGGTGGAAGCGGGAGCGGCGTGGTCTTTCGAAGGCAATATGTCTAATGCCAGCCTTGGATGCTCCGTGGCATCGGCTGGCGACACAAACGGCGACGGGTACGATGACGTCATTATCGGGGCGTCCGGTTACAATACCTACAATGGGCGGGCCTTTGTCTTCGCGGGATCCCCCACCGGGCTTTCCGCCACTCCACTCTGGACGGGGGACGGAACCGATGTCTCATATTACGGCAGCTCCGTGGACTCGGCCGGAGACGTCAACGGAGACGGATACGACGATATTATCGTTGGTGAACCCTGGTACAGCGGTTCGAGCGGTTACGGGGGAAGAGCCTTTATCTATCACGGCGGGCCGGGGGGGCCAAGCCTCGTTCATAACTGGTGGGCGGTCAGCGACTGGAGCGGTTCCGTTTTTGGATATGACGTGGGAACCGCGGGAGACGTGAACGGCGACGGGTACGATGATGTCATCGTCGGGGCTCCCGATTACAGAATCAATTCGGCTGATCCACTCACCGTGTTCGGAAAGGTTTTTCTCTATCACGGCTCCTCTTCCGGAGTGAGTACAACGCCCGACTGGAGCGCCATTGGAGAAAATCACAACGCGGATTTCGGAAACAGCGCGGCAACGGCTGGCGACGTGAACGGCGACGGGTACGATGACGTCGTCATCGGATCGTGGTGTTACGAAAACGGGGAAGCATACGAGGGAAGCGCTTATGTTTATCATGGGGGCCCGAGCGGACTCGGACCCCTGCATGTATGGAAAGTGGAAGGCCAGGAGGTTTACGCGAAGCTCGGGTCATCGGTCTCCAGTGCGGGCGACGTGAACGCTGACGGCTATGATGACGTGATTATTGGTGCGGAGAGGCATACTTCCTACAAGGGCCGGGCTTTTGTGTATTACGGCTCTTCCACCGGACTTGGGGCCACAGAAGATTGGAGCGCACGCGGGAGATACTCAAACGATTACCTGGGCTGCTCCGTATCCACGGCCGGGGATGTGAACGGCGACGGGTGCGACGACGTGATCGTGGGCTCGCGCGGTTTTGACGCCACCCGCCAGAACGAGGGCGCCGCCTTCATCTGGCACGGATCACCCATGGGAGTGAATCCCATCCCGGACTGGAAGGCAGACGGCAAACAGGCCACCGCTCATTACGGGATCGCAACCAAAACCGCGGGAGATGTGAACGGCGACGGATTTTCCGACTTCCTCGTGGGGGCCTATCTCTACGATAACGGGGAAACGGATGAGGGCCGGGTATTCGTATATCACGGCTCCAGGAGCGGCCCTTCCATCATTCCCACAATAACCCTCGAACCCGACGCTGCCAATGCCTATTTCGGAATCTCCCTTTCCACGGCCGGCGATGTGAACGGCGACGGCTTTTGCGACGTGGTTATCGGGGCCTCCGGATACAATAAGGGGATCGGTGCGGCCTGGGTTTTTTACGGGTCGAGGGATAAGGGCCTCGATCCCAAAAATTCCTGCCGCAGGGTGGGAAGCCATGCCGGAGGCTTTTTCGGCGTTTCCGTGGGCGGCGCCGGAGACACGAACGGAGACGGCTTCTCCGATGTCATCATCGGGGCCAACGGCTGTGACAACCCTGAAACCGACGAGGGATGCGCATATCTCTATCAGGGGGCGGCATCGGGCCTTGCCTCCACCCCCGCATGGTCCGCGGAAGGAGATCAGGAAAGAGCCCATTTCGGAATCTCCGTTGGTACCGCGGGCGATATCAATGCAGACGGGTATGCGGACGTGGTTGTGGGGGCGAGTGGATATTCCAACGGCGAGACAGGGGAGGGCGCCGCTTTTGTGTATCACGGCGGCTCTGCGGGCCTTTCCAAATCGCCGGACTGGAAGGGCGAAATCGATCATGCCGGGGCATCTTTCGGCTTCTCCGTTTCCACCGCCGGCGACATAAACGGCGATAGATACTCCGACCTTATTGTGGGAGCTCCCAACTTTGGAAATCTGGGGAGTCAATCGGGCGCCGCATTTCTTTACCATGGTTCCTCATCAGGGCTGAATTCTGCCTCCGACTGGTTCGCGGAAACAAGCAATCTTGCCGCCCATTTCGGGGCCTCGGTCTCCACGGCCGGGGATGTCAACGGCGACGGCTATGCCGATGTGATTATCGGAGCTCATAACTATACCAAAAACGAATCCAGCGAGGGCGCCGCTTTTCTCTGGCTCGGATCCTCCTCCGGTCTCGGACCCGATGGAGAGCCGGGCAACGCGTATTGGGAGGCAACGGGCGGACAGGCCGATGCGCATTTTGGAAATTCCGTGTCCACGGCCGGGGATACGAACGGCGACGGACTCTCCGACCTCCTGGTCGGGGCTTACAAGTTTGACGCCCGTCGCACGGATGAAGGGTCCGCCTTCCTTTACTTCGGAACGGCCGGGCTTCCCGCAAACACCCCCGCATGGACCGTGCAAGGCTCCGGCATATACGAAAATCTCGGTTCCTCAGTCGCCTGTGCCGGGGATGTGAACGGAGACGGGTTCGCTGACGTCATTGTCGGAGTATCCGGGTACGATAACGGAGAAACCTATGAGGGGCGCGCCTGTGTGTTTCACGGTTCCCCGGCCGGCATCCCCTCTTCTCCGGACTGGTCCTTCGAAAGCGACATCGCCTCGGCCCGGTTCGGCTCCTCGGTGGATACCGCCGGGGACGTCAATAACGACGGATATTCCGATGTCATCATAAGTGCTCCGGGTTTTAATTCCGGGGCCGGGAAAATTTTCGTATTTCACGGCTCCCCCTCCGGCCTTTCCTCCTCCCCGGATTGGGAGATCGAGGGGGACCAGTCGCTCTCCTACTTTGGACAATCGGTCAGTGCGGCAGGGGACGTGAACGGCGACGGGTATGCGGACGTGATTGTATCCTCCCATCTCTACGATAACGGGGAAACCGACGAGGGAAAGGTCTGGGTTTATCACGGCTCCGATACGGGACTGGAAACCACGGCCGCCTGGACCATGGAATCCGATCAGGACGCGGCGGAATTCGGCTGGTCCCTGGATACCGCCGGAGACGTGAACCGCGACGGGTTTGCGGACGTCATCATCGGGGCCTGGAGGTATGAAGATCTTTGGGGGCCCGCGGAAGAGGGAAGGGCCTTTGTGTATCACGGTTCCCCCTCGGGCCTCGGACTGGTTCCGGCATGGACCGGGGAGAATAATTACAACCTTGCCCAATACGGATGTTGCGTGGCATCCGCGGGCGATATGAACGGCGACGGCTTCTCCGATGTGATTGTCGGGGCCTCCAGTGGATCCGGTTCGGTTTACGTTTATCAGGGCTCGCCGGCCGGGCTTCGATCCAATCCCCGGTGGATGTACTGGGGAAGGGAACTCGACTCCAATGCCGGTCATAGTGTGGCATGTGCCGGAGACCTGAACGGCGACGGTTTCTCCGATCTGCTTGTCGGCGCTCCCCGGTTCGGAACCAACCGCGGCAGGATCCTGGCCTTTCTGGGATCTCCCTCCGGGCCGTCCTGGACCCCAGACTGGATCGTGGATGGGGAGGCCGATCAATCCCAGTTCGGGTACAGGCTCGGGTCGGCAGGGGATGTCAACGGGGATGGCTGTTCGGATATTATAACGAGTACGATCTATTATGGCGTCTCCTACTCCAACGAAGGCAAGGCTTATCTCTATTACGGCAATCTTCACACCGGGATTTCGGTCAATCCCCGCCAGAGAAGGCAAAACGGCACAACGCCGATCGTGCCGGTGGGAACCTCGGATTCCATGACCGATTTCCGGATCCGCCTTCTGGGACATTTCCCCGGGGGGAGATCTCGCGTTAAACTGCAATGGGAAGTGAAGCCTTTCACCGACATTTTCGACGGGACCGGTCTCGTCCAATCCACCTCCTGGCACGATACGGCAACCGCCGGGGTCGAACTCAACGAACAGGTTGTCAAGCTCAAGGAAAAAAAGCGGTATCACTGGAGGGCCCGTTGTCTCTATCCCCCCTGCAACCCCCTGGGAATGACTTCCGGTCCCTGGTATACCCTGTTTTTCAATGCGGCCGAAGAGGCGGATCTCATTACCGCTTATATCCCCACCCCGACACCGACTCCCACACCCACTCCAACAGAAACCCCGACCCCGACCGCAACCCCGACTCCCACACCGACCCCCTCCCCCACGGAAACGCCCAGGGAACTGAAATGGCTCCAGCGACCGAACATGACCAACGGCTTCGATGTTTTCTCCTGGCGCGATGAAAAGGAAACAGTCGGCATATTAGCGGCGGACGACTGGAATTGCAAAGGAGGAGAACCGATCGTCAAAATCCGATGGTGGGGCTCCTACCCCGGTTGGATGGAAAGAACGAATGAAGAGGTCAGGCCGCCCGAGGAGCACCCCGTCGCCTTTAAACTCAGCTGGCATCAGCTCGTGACCGATAAATTCCCCATACCGGGGGAATTGATCCTCGAGGAATACTGCACCGATTTTTCCGAAATCTGGTATGGCGCGGTTCCGGTCTGGAACAATCCCGAAATCTGGGAACACGAATTCATCTATGAATGCCGGCTCAAACAGGCCTGGTTCCAGAAAGAGGGCGAAGATTACTTCCTCGATATCCAGGCCGTTTTCAATACCCCGGAACCGGAATTCGAATGGGGCTGGAAAAACTCCGTGGAGCACTGGAAGACCGCCGCTGTTCAGAAAACCGGAACAGATCCCTGGATCGAACTCGTCTGGCCAAAAAAACACCCCCTCGAGGGCACACCCATGGACATGGCCTTCGAACTGTGGACCGGCCCAACTCCGACACCCACTCCAACATCGACGCCCACACCAACGCAAACTCCCTCGCCGACCCCAACTCCCTCACCCACGCCTTCACCCACTCCAACTCCCACACCAACCCCAAACGATGTGAAATGGATCCAGCGCCCCAACATGATCGACGGATTCGACGTCACATCCTGGAGCGATATCGAGGGCTCCGTGGATATCAAGGTTGTGGACGACTGGGAATGCCGGGATGGACGCCCAATCCTGAACATCCGGTGGTGGGGATCCTACATCGGGTGGAAGGAAAAAACCCCCGAAAGAACGGATCCTCCCTCACGGAAACCCATCGCCTTCAGGCTCGCCTGGTACCGGTATAAATCCGGAACCCCCTTCGGAGTCCCCGGGGAGCTCATCGGTGAATATTTCTGTGAAGGATGGAAGGAAACGTGGTTTGGATCCGTGCCCAATTGGAACAAACCCGGTTCCTGGCTCCATGAATACTACTACGATTGTAAACTCGAAGCGCCCTGGCTCCAGAGGGAAAAGGAAACCTATTTCCTCAAAATCCAGGCGGTTTTCGATACGAACGATCCCGACTACGAGTGGGGATGGATGAATTCCGCCTCTCACTGGAACGGGGACGCCCTCTATAAAAGCGGCCTGGACGACTGGCGGGAACTCATCTGGCCAAAGGGGCACAGGCTCGAGGGGACCTCCATGGATATGGCCTTTGAAATCTGGACCGGCGTCACTCCAACCCCAACCCCAACCCCAACCCCAACCCCAACACCGACTGCCTCTCCAACCCCCACAGCGACCCCGACAGCGACATCAACTCCATCGCCGACACCGACTCAAACCGCAACCCCCACAGCCACCCCCACTCCCACTCCAACATCGTCGCCCTCGCCAACCATGACCGAGACTCCAACCCCGACCCCGACCGCAACCCAGACATCCACCCCGACCCCCTCACCCACGGTATCCCCAACCCCGACTCCCACACCCACGGCAACCGTCACAGCGACATCCACGGCAACACCATCTCCCACTCCATCTCCCACACCGACCCTCACCCCCACACCAACGCCATCCGGGACCCCCACACCAACGCCCACTCCCACGAAAACCCCCACGCCGGATGAGCAGGCCCTGATCGATTATCTCCTGGGAAGGAGTGGAGGAGTCGCAAGCGACGTCAACGGAGACAAAATCGTGGACATCGCGGACCTGATCCAGCTCATACTGGAGTAAAGGAGCTCGGCTTACTATCATAATAAAAACACATTCAGAGACACAAGAGACAGAAGGGACGAAAGAGTCCTATAGGAAGGGTTTAATCGTTCGACTGCGAGTGCTAGTGCGATTTAACGTATATCTTGGAACAACCCCCGCTCACCGCTTACCGCTTACCGCCTGTCCTGAGAGAAGTCGAAAGGCTTCCCTCTTCGGTTGCAGCCGCCGGACGCCTTGTATTCCCAAAATAGAATGCGGCTGAGGCGAGGGCGACAAGGGGATACAGCAGGGGGAAGGCCCCGGGGGTTCCATTCATGCCGGAAAGACCCATACCCAGCTTCAAACGATGCCAGAAGGGATGACCCGCCATCCCGTACATGGTTCCCCGGATGGCGCCCGCGAAACAGATGGTCACACTCATACAGAAAGCCGCACCGAACAGAAACCAGAGACCTGTTCGTGCATTTATGCCCTCCACCTTCCTGTAAGGGGTCATCTCTTTCATCACGGGAATCAATCCCACGAAAACAAGCGGGAGGCAGGGAACCAGGTACCTCGGGCCGTACATGGCTCCCCCATAGGTTTCGATCGCATGGATGTAAAGGAGGAGAAGCCCCGTACCCCCGAGAAGGGCGATGGAGTCTTTTTCCCTTCTCACGGCACGGGTAACAAGTCCTGCCAGGGCGAAATAAAAGACCGGGAAAAAGCTCCAGACCGCGGATCGCGGATGGAGGAAATACCAGGAGAATTTCTCGAGGAACAGGGAGAGGGAGAAAATCAGCCCGGTATCCGTCACCCGACCGGCAGCATTCGGGAGGAGAAAGGGATTTCCAAAGCACGCGGCATTGTAAACAAGAAGGGGCGCCAATCCGGGGATATACCCGATCAGAAAGAACCGGAGGGCGCGCCACCCCTTTTTCCAGGCCACCCCGGCCGCGAAAGGGAGGAAAAATAAAAGGGCCAGCGGGGAACAGGTAAAGGCATATCCCGCCAGGAAGCCGCCGGCAAGGGAGGAAAAGACCTCTCCCTCTTTTCTTTTCGTATGAATGCAAAGGTAATACGAAAAATAGAGAAAACAGGCGGCCAGGAAGTCGTGATGCAGGATCCCGCTGTAGGGAAAGAACAGGGATCCGATCCCCAATGAGAGTGCGGCCGCCAGGGAGGTATGAAGGGAGAGCCCCTCCCTTTGGCACTGGGTAAAGAAAAGGCTCACCAAAAGCGCCCCCAAAAGACCCGACGAAAACCAGGAAACCAGGGCCGTGGTTATATTGTATTCCCGGCTGTAACGCACTCCGACAAGGGAAAGGGGCTTGTAAACAATGGCGCCGGTAAAAAACATGCCGGGATGCTTCATGGCATAGAGGCGCTCTCCCCGCCGGAACGTGTCCGTCGAGGAATCGCGCCCGGGAACGGCCGTGGCGGTTTCCATCCGGGCGAACCGGGGGGTGGGGCTCCCTTCGAGGGAGAATTTCCCGCGTTCTGCAAGGGCCTCCACACCCGCGTGCATCAGGTTGTATCCGTATTGATCCCAGAGGTTGGTAACCGCCCCATAAAGCCCCCACAAAAGGAGGAAGAGGAGAACCGCCGGGCGGTTATGAAACGCGCTGCGTTCTGGCATGACGTCACGCCGCCGATTAAAGGGTATGGCCCTTGACGCCTCTGGCGTCTTTACACGGGGGCAGGTTCCTTGTTCTTTTTCACCTTCGGGTTCAGGTCCTGGATTACGTTCACGGGGCAGACCTCGACGCATTTGCCGCACTGGATGCACTTTTCATGATCCACTTTGGCCAGGAAGTCGGTCACACTGATGGCATCCACGGGGCAGGCCTTTTCGCACTGCCGGCACCCGATGCAACCGGCGCTGCATGCGGTTCGGACCTGGCCGCCGCGGTCGTTGCTCGAACAGGCCACGTAGATGGTGCTGTCTTTTGGCATCATCTGGATGAGGTTTTTCGGGCATGCCGCTACACAGGCCCGGCATCCCACGCATTTCTTTTCGTTGATTTTGACAATGCCGTTGTATTTGGAAATGGCGCCGAAATTGCACGCACTGATGCAGGATCCCAGTCCGATGCAACCGTAGGGACAGATTTTCTGCCCGGGGGAAACCAGCATGGCGGCCCGGCAGTCCTCGATGCCCTCGTAGGTTCCCACTTTGGCGGAGACGTCGTTCGTGCCGGAGCATTTCAGTCGCGCCACCATTGGTTTCTGGGCCTCCATCTTAATGCCCAGGATCTCGGCCATGGCCTGGCAGACCTTTTCCCCTCCCGGAGGACAGAAGGCGTCGCCTGAGGGGTTTTTCACCTTTTCCTCGGCAAAAGCCCGGCAACCGGCAAACCCGCACGCACCGCAGTTGGCCCCGGGGAGAACCTCGAGGAGTTCCTCGACCAGGGGATTTTCCTTCACCGCGAACTTCTTCGAGGCGACCAGCAGCATCCCAGCCATGAACGCCCCCAGGATTCCCATGACAATAATCGGCGTTACCACTGACACGATAAAATACTCCTGAACCGTGATGAATCGAAACGAAAGATAGAACTGTATTTCCGATGGGGAAGGGAATGTCAACCCCGATATACAGGGGGGGGCGCTACCGAAGCCAGAACTTGAAAGATAGTTCTCATAAGACTTCTATTATAGTGAATACCCCCGTAATATGCAAAAAAAGAGGGCGACCGGCGAGCCGCCCTCTTTAAGTATGTGACTATCTGGTAACGGTCGGGATCAGAAGTTCTTCTGGCGAACGATGTCGAACACGGATCCCACGTTGCCGTGGGGGATCTCGAGACCATCGATCAGCTTGTGGTTGAAATAGATGTCGGGCGTGCCCCCGCTCAGGTAGCCCCTTTCCGCGATCACGGAACCGTAAACCACTGGATTCCCCCGGTAATGCATTGTTCCGGCGGCATAAAGGACCCCGTCCAGGTACACACCGGTGTTACTGCCGGGTTCGGGGAGGGTCGTGGTCACGTATTCGACGCTTCCGTCCATCTGAAGCATCGGTTTTTCAGCATAGCTGATGGAGGGCGGATTTCCCGCACCGCGCTGGTCGTAACTGGCCCCGATCCAGTAAACGCCTTTTAATCCGGGTCCGGCGCCTGAATTGACAACTGTGGCGAGGTTGGAGCCGTCCGCTGCCGGGGGATTGCCGTCGATGGTGTCGATGAACACAAGGTCATACGGGGAGGTTTCGCGGTCCGCCACTGCGAACTCGGTATCGAAATCCACCAGGTGATCCGCATCCTCGACACCGTCCTTGTAGATATTGCCGCTGGCGTCTGTGGAATAGTAGCGTCCGTGTTTTTTGGCCTGCTCCTTGAACTCGTCGTACAGGGAGAGGAAATCCGGCCACTGGAGGATGCCGGGGGGAATGAACTGTTCGAAGCCATTGGCGAAATTCCCGCTGGCTGGGGAATCTCCGGGATACCGCCTCGTTAATTCCTCCCAGATATCCTGGCCGACCTTCTTTCTTTTCCAGGTTGATGGAAAGATGATGCGGGCCTCGGTTCGGTATTTGGCAAAGGGATCGTAATCGGGATCCGTTTTATCGAGGTAAAGGGAAGGCGGTTTCCCGAGCATGTTGAAATCGCTCTTGCTCCAGGATTCGCCCCAGTGAACCCTTCCGTTTCCCGCCTGGGACGCGCTGGCGAGGCTGATCAGGCCTGCCATGAGCTTGATTTCCGTGTTTTCGAACGGGGTGGGCTGGATGTAAGCCAGGATCCTCCTGGTGGCCCCTGAGGGGGAGGCCCCCTCGCTCCGTACCTTGAAAAGGCAGGTGATCGGGTCGTTCAGGGGATCCGGGGGGATCAGGACGATTTCATTGATATTTGAGACGTCGAAGTTGTACTTGGAGGCGAACGTGGCCAGGAGGTCGCCGGCGATCACGTATTCCCCGTGCTCGTTCAGGGCATGAGTGAGATTGGGGAAATTGCCGGTTTCCGGATCCCGGTAAAAGAGCCCGTTTTGATCCAGGTTGTCGTATTCCTCGGGGAAGTTTCCCCAGTGGAGTACCTGGGCAACCCCGGCCTCGGCCGCGAAGTAGGCGCGGTTCAGATCCCTGCGGCGCTGGTTCATCTTCTGGTGATCCAGGAGGGTCCGGGTCATCCAGAGCGCGGCCAGGGCCATCACCATGCAAAGGGTGAACGTTACGACCAGGATCGATCCCCTTTGCCTTCCGGCTTTTCTCAAGCTCAGTCTTTTCATTATCGAATCTCCTTTCTTGATCCCCTGCTTCTGCTGGGGGGCAAGATTAAGTATTTCTCAGGAAAATCACGGTTTCTCCATCCCGTTCGTCAACATCGGAATAGGACAGTTTTTTAGACGTCTTGACATATATGGTCACCACGGCATCGATTCCCAGGTATTGCTGGTGGTCCGGCACGTCCAGGTCCTTGCTTCCCAGGGTGAACGTGATGTTGATGGGACCTTTTGCAACAACAACGGGATCGGAATGATCCACGTCGAGATCGTAGTAAAGGGTGCGTTCCTGCTCGTTGAAGAAGAATTCGCTTGTAATGGGTGTATTGCCGCTGGCCAGGTTGGGATCCTGGAACTGGATGCGGTGATTCGAATCGGATACCGTGCAGGAGCCGATGCTGGCATCGCAGAGGCGGAAGCGGATCTGGTTCATGGCGTTCATCCGTTCGCTCCTGGCACGGGTGGGGCCGTACATTTCCTGGATGGTGCGGGCGGTAAGGTACTGGATGGCCACCACACCGCCCATAACCAGGGCGCTGATGGAAACGTAAAAGAGGAGTTCCAGAATCGTAAAACCGTTTCGCCGGAACCGGGCTTTTTGGAATTTTCTGATCATAATCGAATCGGCTCCTTTCAAAAAGGGCTCCGAGGGATCAGGGAGCCTTGTAAGTCATAACGCTTTCCCGCATGATTTTATCCGATACCCTGCTGGCCCGGCTCTGCCAGGTCAAGGTGGCCTCGATCATCAACAGCCTGGCGGGATTGGGGGCCTGGGTCAAAACCTGGCCGGTGGAGGGGTCGGAAACGACCACCTCGAGGGTGCCTACTGTATCATCGGAGGGATCCTGGGGGGTGCCGTTATCCCATATGGTCTGCTCCGAATCGGACTTGGTCCAGGTGAAAAGCCTGTACCGTTCCACCTCGAGGGCCTGGCACACGATCTGGTGGGCCCGGGTCCGTTCCTGTTCCAGTTCGTTATGCATTCTTATAAACCCGAGCAGGGAAAGGGTGGAAAGAATGGCCAGGCTCGCGATGGCTGAGGCGGCCATTGCTTCCACAACGGTAAAACCGCGTTTTTTACGAAATTGAAACATGATCGCTCCTTAAATTCTAATCATTCACTTTGAGGAAACGTTTCTATTCTGTGCCAATTCTATTTCCCTGAAAAGTCCCTCCAATTTCCGAACCACATGAAGTGTGCAAATTTTGTACCATTAATGAAGGCCGCAAAAGAAACAGTATTCGGGGCAAGAGAAACCGGGGGAATCCAGGAAAAAGCCTGATTTGTGGGTCGATCAGGGGACAAAACCGTGACTCTTACTACCCAAAATAGTACAACGTTTGGAATATATCCGGCCTGAATCCTTACATTTTCTGGACTTAACCACCAATCAAGGCCATACAACCAGAGCTGTCTCACCAGGGGTAAGATAGTATATAAGAGATTTATTTTCAGTATTATAAACCCAAATACAACCACACATCCCCTTTACAACCTCAGCTGTGTCCCCTCAATTCACATGTCGGTTGAAAAGGCGGCCTGCGGTGGCAACCAAAGCGACAAGCGGTAAGCGGTTGAGCGGTTGTTCCAGGAAAGAACATAAATCGTGCTCGTGTTCGCAAAACGCACACATGTTTCAACGGAACGGTATATATTTCACGAAAAAAGGATCATGGACAGGCGGGAACGGTACTCGTCCAGGTACGGGCAATCTTCTCCCAGGATGGAAAAGATCTTCAGGATGGCCTGGTGAGCGGCGCGATCTTTGAACTCGCGGCTTTTTTCGAGGACGACCAGGAGCTCATCCAGGGCTTGCCGGTATTCCCCCCCCGCTGCCATACACAGGGCAAGCTGGTATCGCGCCTCGAGGTCGCCGGGGTTATTCGAAAGCCGTTCGTCACAGGCCTGCCGGTCGCCCGCATCCCGGCAGACCTCCCTGAATTCGATTTGGGCCAGGATGCCCCGGGCCGCATCGTATTCCTTGTCGCCCTCCATAACGGCGGCAGCGAACTGTCGGGCCTTTTCCCAATCGCGCCTCCCCAGGTATATCCTTGCCAGCCCCAGATGGGCTCCGGGGTGGTGGGAATCGATGTCCAGGGCTTGGAAACAGGCGGCTTCCGCGGCCTCGATCGCGCCTTTTTCGAGGAGTTTATTCCCCTCATTTACGAGTTCATCCGCCTCGGAAGGGACGAATTTTTCGAGCAGGGCCCTTATCTGTTCCTCCGGGGCCGCCCCGACAAAATCGCCCGCCACTTTTCCTTCCCGTATGATCTTTACGGCGGGGATGCTTCGGATATCCCATGTAACGGCCAGGGCCTGGTTTTGTTCCGTATTGACCCTTGCCAGGAGGATTTTACCTTTGAAGGATCGGACCGCGCTTTCCAGGGAGGGCTCGAGGATGCGGCAGGGGGCGCACCAGGGGGCCCAGAAATCCACCACCACGGGGATTTGAAAGGAACGCTGGATCACCTTGTTTTCGAATTCCGCTTCAGATACATCGAAGATCATATGATCCTTTTCCGTCATACCAATCCTCCGCGATTTATTATGGTTCCTCGAGGATTTCCACATCGATGTCCCGTCGGATATTCTCGTGGAAATCCTTGAGTGCCTGTTTTCTTTTTTCCTGAACGATGCGCTCCCGGATCTGTTCCTTCACCTCTTCGAACGGCTGGATGGTTTCGGGGGTTTCCCCGGTTTTTTCAATGATATGATATCCCAGTTCGGTTCGGACGATGGGGCTGAGTTCGCCGACCTCGAGGGGAAAGGCCGCCTCCTCGAAGATCCTGTTGTAAGTGCCCCGGGAAAAGGAGGGGAGCTGCCCGCCCAGGGCCCGGGAGGCGTGGATGGAAAACTCCCTGGCCACACTCCCGAAATCCTCCCCCGACTCGAGCCGGCGAAGGGCCTCTTTTGCCTCCTCCACGGTGCTGGCAAGGATGTGGCGGACCTGGATTTTCCCGGGCCTGGTAAAATCGGAAATCTTCTCCCGGTAATACCACTCCAGCTCTTCATCCCCCACTTTGATGCGATTCGTGAACCGGTTTTGCAAAATGTAATCGATGAGGATTTTTTCCCGCTCCCTGTCGAGAAGTGCAAGGAAGGCGGGTTCCCGGTCGATCTCTTCCTTTTCGGCGTATTCCGCCACCAGTTCCCGGAGGATAAGGACATCCAGGTATTCCCCGGGGGAGAGGATTTCCCCCTTTTCGGTTTCCTTCAGGAGAAGATATTCCCTGTAACGCTTCTCGAACCCGCTCCTCGAAATCTCCCTGTCGCCGATTCGAACCAGGATATCCTCCTGCTTCATTTGAGGTACGGAGGGCGCCGGTTCCGGCGGATCGGGAGGCGCCGGTTCGATTCGGGCGGGGGGCTGTGAGGGCGGGCCGGTCCCGGCTTCCTCACCCTGTTTTTCCCACGGCGGGAAAAACCTCGAACACGAGACTGTGAAAAGCACAAAGACAATCAAAACGGCAGCCGGATATGACCGGACTCTCATGGACGCATCTCCCCTTTTCTGGATTTCCCGAACGCCTGAACGAGCATCACGATCAGGAAGATAACAACACCCGCGGGTTTTACGGCGAAATAAAGATAGCCCAGGGGTGAGTTCAACGATAAATTCGCCCCCCAGG
>Ga0272442_10006520_pt1 | contig 15328 bp, 17 predicted proteins | sample SSMForm2O_FD_200262 | JGI IMG/M metagenome (GOLD analysis project Ga0272442, IMG submission 200262) | Marine sediment archaeal communities from Little Sippewissett salt marsh, Falmouth, MA, United States - SSM-Form-2O | ecosystem: Environmental > Aquatic > Marine > Wetlands > Sediment ...
GACTGAAAGGCAAAAGTCACCCCGAGGACATACTCGGGGCAGGCAGACCACGGAAATATTAAATATGTCCTGTAGGGGCAGACCCCTGTGTCTGCCCGTAAAAGATAAAGATAAAATAATCGTAGGGCGGGTCTTGCGCCCGCCCTTTGTTTATTAAAATATTTGATAGTCTATTGTCAGCGCGCTCAGTGCGCTAACCATCGGCCATAGACTATCACTCGCACGAAGACTGCCACCGAAGAACACCGTGCTCCTGGATGTCCGAAGAATACCTATGAAGAATTCACCGGACATATGGCCATAGACTATCGACCATCGACTTTACAGTGACAGAACTGTCCCGGGCATTTCTCTCAACCCTACCTGCCATCGACTATAGACTATAGACCATTGACCATCGATTATCTGCGCCGGAGGCGCTCACGTAACCTTAACCGAATCTAAAAGGAGGAAAACGGACAGCTTAAAGCGGAAACCGTCTATTGTCCGGACAGAGGCTTTAATGTTATCTTGAGAATGTAAACAGGACAGTAAACATAGAGTGATTGCTTTAAACAAGGGGTGTGTATGTTAACAAACAGCATCAAGCAGTTTCTTTTTCAGACTGCGGAAAAGATCAAAGGCATGGCTTTAAGTATTTATGAACAGGAAATGATCAAAGAAGCATTTCTGGCTTCAGGCCGGGATACCTGCGAGGAAAAAAGCAGGGAAGCTCTGGAAAAAGTCATGGGCTGTAAGTCCGAAGAAATGGATTTTGATCTGAAACCGGAAGAAAAAGAGGGCTTTTCGGTTTACAAAAGATTGTTTCCGGTTGAAAAAAAAGTAGATAACTGGGTTGAAGAATATTTAAAAGAAAAATAAACAGCCAATATCCCAGGTTTCAGGGTCAGGGATTAATATTGCGGTGTAATTTCTTAAAATCCGGGTAATCAGCGCAGGCTTATGAACCTGCGCTTTTTTTCTTGATACTCTTTCGTTTCTCCCTATAATAGAAGCTAAGATGAACGAGGATTTGGCGAATAATTTTTTTCAGTCAGTGCTTCAGAACAAGCCTTTTTTACTTACTCTTCTTTGCTGGGGACTGGCTCAGGGCTATAAAGTAATTACCGGTCTGATCCGTGAGCACAGGTTTGATTTTAACTGGATCCTGCGTACCGGAGGCATGCCTTCGGCCCACAGCGCCGCAGTTTCCGCCCTGGCTTTTTCTCTGGGCAAGGAAATGAGTTTTTCTTCTCCGGTGTTTGCTTTAGCGGCTTTGTTTGCCTTGATAACCATGTTTGACGCCCATACCTGGCGCCGCTCGATCGGGGTCCAGGCCAGGATCCTGAACCGGATCATGGAGGATATTCATCAGAAAAAACATGTGGAAGAGAAAAAAGTAAAAGAATTTTTCGGGCACAGCCCTATCGAGGTTTTTGTCGGTGCTTTGCTGGGCGTGCTCGTTTCCTATTTTTTTTACAGATAAAAGGAGGAACTGGTGCAGAGAAAGAATGTCATCATTGCCGGGGCTGCTTTGCTGGTTTTGATTCTGGTCATTATCCTGTCTTCAGGACGGAAGTCTAAAGAGATCGTGCCTGCGACTGACAGATCAGGAATACTTAAGGCAGCGGAAGAAGCTTATGCTGAGGGTAATTTCCTTACGGCCAAAGATGCTTATGAACACGCTTTGACCAATATCACTGACCCGGGAAAGATCGAAGGAGCCAGAAAAAAGCTGGAACAGGTAAATATGGCTATTCTTTTTTCTTCGGTAATGGATGAGTGCAGTTCTGAATATGTGGTCCAGCCCAATGATAATCTGGGTAAAATAGCTAAAAAGCATAATACCACTGTCGGTCTGCTCAAACGTTCCAATCGTCTTTCTTCGGATATTATCCGGCCGGGCCAAAGATTGAAAGTAAGCGCCTGTCCTTTTTCTCTGGCTGCTGATAAATCTCAAAATCTTCTGTTTTTAAAGCGCCAGGGCGAAATTTTCAAGACTTATGTCGTATCTACAGGCAGAGATAATTGTACACCGGTAGGAGAATTCAGAATAGTGACCAAACTGGTCAGGCCTACCTGGTTCAAGACCGGAGCAGTAATACCTCCGGACAGTGAGGAAAATATACTGGGTACGCGCTGGATGGGATTTAATGAAGACGGTTACGGAATACACGGTACTACTGAACCGGAAAAACTGGGACAGCAGGTCACTTCCGGATGTATCCGGATGCGTAATGACGAAGTAGAAGAATTATATGATATCGTGCCCATGGGCACGAAAATAACCATAGTCGATTGAAAACAAGCTGCTTTCAGCGGCAAGTAAAAAGTAAGAAGGAAAAAGTAAAAAGTTAAGATAAATGTTGAATTTTGAATGTTAAATTGAAGTTGTTGTTTTTAGACTTCTGACTTGTCGACATATGACTTGTGACATGTCACCTGTGACTTTTGTAAAACTATTATGATGTACTGGGATTTTGAAAAACCTATAGAAGAACTGGAAAAAAAGATTTCTGAACTGCAGGATTTTTCTTCCAATAAAAAAGTTGATCTTTCTTCTGAAATAGAAAAATTGGAAGAAAAGCTGAAAGTCCTGAAAAAAGAGATCTATTCTGATCTTACTCCCTGGCAGAAAGTTCAGATATCACGTCATCCTCAGCGTCCGGCTATGCTTGATTATGTGAAAATGATCTGTACTGATTTTATCGAGCTGCACGGAGACAGGCTGTTCGGGGATGACAAGGCCCTGGTTACAGGGTTTGCCTCTGTTTCCGGTCAGAAAGTGGCTGTGTTCGGACAGCAGAAAGGAAAAGATACCAAAGAGAATATTATGCGCAATTTCGGATGCGCTCATCCTGAAGGATACCGTAAAGCCATGCGGGTCATGCGTCTGGCTGAGCGGTATCAGCATCCAGTGCTTTGTTTTGTCGATACTCCCGGAGCTTATCCCGGGGTGGGAGCTGAAGAACGGGGCCAGGCCTTGGCTATTGCCGAAAACATCAGAGATATGTTTCAGCTGAAAGTACCGGTAATAGTTACTGTTATCGGTGAAGGCGGTTCCGGAGGAGCTTTGGGCATAGGAGTGGGAGACAGGGTTTTGATCATGCAGTATTCTTATTATTCGGTTATTTCTCCTGAAGGCTGCGCTGCGATTTTGTGGAAAGACGCAAAACGCGCTCCTGATGCTGCCGAAGCTTTAAAGCTTACTGCGCCTGACCTGTTGAAACTGGGCGTGGTGGATGAGGTCATTACCGAGCCTGAGGGAGGGGCGCACCGCGATCCTGAGCAGGCCGCGCTTAACCTTAAAAAAGCTTTAGTTAAAAATCTTAAAGATCTTGCTTCTTTTTCTGCGGACAAGCTTTTGTCTCTCCGTTATGAAAAATTCCGGGCCATGGGCCTGTTCAAGGAATAAAACTGTTTTTTCCGGGCAAGACCGCCTGCCTTTTTTTTAATGCACAATCCAGTCAGATACCATATAATATATATAAATAAGAACAATGGCTATCGTTCCTGTGATTCTGCCGGGGAGAAGAGAGATGGAAGAAATTAAACAGACCTGCAGTATAAAAAAGGTGCTGATCGCTGACGATGAAGAGCATATTGCTGCTTTGCTGGCAGTGATCCTTAAAAAAGAAGGCTTTGACCCGGTTGTGGCTCATGACGGGCAGGAAGCCAAAGAGAAGTTTTTGTCTGATTCGCCTGATCTGGTGCTTCTTGATCTGGACATGCCCAGGGTCAACGGCTGGCAGTTTTTGCAGTGGCTGCGCCAGGAAAAGAAATTGTCCACTCCGGTGATCATTGTTTCCGGCCGGGGCCAGATGAATGATTTAAGAAAAGGCTATGATCTTCAGGCTGATTATTATCTGGTCAAACCTTTGAATGCTAAAGATATTATTAAAGGGATCATGGTGGTCAGTTCTCTGAAAAAAACTGGTCAGCAAAACGATACCGAAGGTAAAGACGAAACCTGATCCAGGCTGAAAAAAAGTATTTGTAAAAAGGGAGTATTATGAGGCTGAGAAAAAAACGTATTGATAAATTGCTGGGCGAGATACTGGTGGAAAGGGGTCTGCTTACTCAGGACCAGGTGTCTCAGATCCTGGAAACGCAGAAAAAAGAAGGGGGATTGTTCGGCGAGATCACGGTTAAGACCGGTCTGGCTACCGAAGAAGACATTGCCCAGTGTATTGCCTATCAATTCGGCTTTCCTTATCTGCCTCTGGAACCGTATGAATTTTCTCCCGGTTTGGAAAAGATCCTGCCCAGGGAGCTTGCCGAAAAATATTGCCTGGTGCCTCTGGATAATATCCTGGATTCTTTGACCATTGCCATGGCCAATCCCCTTGATCTGGAAGCCAGCGAAAAGGTCGCTCAGGCTACAGGCCTGAATATCATGATCTTTGTCAGTACGGCTTCCGACGTGCGTAATGCCTTGAAAAAAGTTTATAAAGTCAATGGCTGACCTTAAACGCGATCTTATCCGGCTTCTGGTAGACAAAGGATTGATCACTGCCGATCATCTGGATCAGGCCAAAGAGATCCATTCCCAGAACGGGGGGTCATTAAGCGAGATCCTGGTCAATCAGGGTTATGTTTCGGAAAGCGACCTGATGATCTTTCTGTCCACTTATCTGGCTATTCCCCCCATAAAAGTTTTGAATTTCAAGCTGTCCCCTGAAGTTCTGCAGCTGATACCCAAAGAAATAGCCATAAAACATCTGGTTTTGCCTGTAGGCAAGATCGGCAATACTCTGACCGTGGCTGTGGCCGATCCTCTGAATTTTCTGGTTACCGATGACCTGGAAAAACTTACCGGCTGCGACATTATCCCGGTGATCGCTTCCCGTTCCGAGATGTACCAGGTTTTTGAAAATTGTTATAAAGAATCGGTTACCGGAGCGATCGAAGAGATCATCAAAGATTCGGCTGTGTCTTCTCTGGAAATAATCAAAGATGAAGAACAGGCCGAGGCCGGGGAAGAAGATATACTCAAGTCCATAGACGAAGCCCCGGTTATCAAGCTGACTAATTATATTTTAAAGAACGCGGTCGAGGAAAAAGCTTCCGATATTTTTATCGAACCTTTGACTGATTTTTCCCGGGTCCGCTACCGTATTGACGGTCTGCTGCGCGTAGCTCAGACTTTTCCCCGGGATATGTTCAATTCCGTGATCTCCCGGATCAAGGTTATTTCCAATCTTAATATCACTGAGCACCGTCTGCCCCAGGACGGCCGTTTCCGGATGACTTTTGACGAAAGAGAAGTGGATTTCCGGGTCTCGATCATGCCTTCCACTTTAGGAGAAAAAACCGTACTGCGTATCCTGGACAAAACCGCAGTAAATCTGAGCCTGGACCGGCTGGGCTATGAAGAAGAGGTCAAAGAAAAGATCAAACAGGATTCTCTGTCTTCTTACGGCATGATCCTGCTCTGCGGTCCTACCGGTTCGGGAAAGACCACTGCTCTTTATTCCATTCTGCAGCATATTTATTCGCCGGAAAAAAATATCGTGACTGTAGAGGAGCCGATCGAATATCAGCTGGAAGGGATCAATCAGGTCAATGTCAATTATGAAGTCAAGCTGACTTTTGCTTCTGCTCTGCGTTCTATTTTACGTCAGGACCCTGATGTGATCATGGTCGGGGAGATGCGTGATTATGAGACCGTAGACATAGGGATCAAGGCTGCTCTGACCGGACATCTGGTCTTGTCCACTCTGCATACCACTTCTTCTCCCGGATCGATCACCCGTCTGGTCAATATGGGCGTGGAACCGTTTCTGCTTTCTTCAACTCTGCTGGGGATCATGGCTCAGCGTCTGCTGCGCCGCTTGTGCCCGAAATGCAAAGAGCTTGATCCGGTAAGCGCTGATCTGAGAAAAGAATGCCGGCTCAGCCCTCAGGCTGAGGTCTATAAGGCCAAAGGCTGCGGTTTCTGCAATCATACCGGGTATAAGGGACGGGTGGCGATCACTGAATATCTGCAGCTGGACCCGGTGCTGCGGCGGATGATTAATGAATCAGCCAGTGAACATGAGCTGAAAAAAGAGGCCAGAAAAAGAGGGATGCGTACTTTGCGGGAAGACGGTATCTTAAAGGCGGAACAGGGCCTGACCAGTCTCAAGGAAGTGATGAGGGTCACAGCTGCTGACGAGGATTGAACAATGATGTCTTTAAAAGAAAGAATACTGGAGTATCTGTTCAAGACCAGGAATGTGCCTGAGGATATGATCAGGACTCTGGAACAGAATTCAGCTAATTTCGAAGAATTTAAAGCTAATCTGATCAATAATAATCTGGCCAGTGAAGAAGAACTGCTTTTTGTCCTTTCCCGGGAATTCAATCTTCCTTTTCTTGATCTGGAAAAATACCGGATCCCGGAAAATAACCGTGATCTGCTGGACCAGGGCCTGGCTTTACGCTATGGGGTTTTGCCTGTATCAGTGGTCGGGGAAGTTTTGACCGTGGCTACGGCTAATCCTCTGGACATTGTCGCTCTGGATGATCTGAAACTGGCTTCTTCCTTTAAAAAGATCGCTCTGGTTCTGGCTGAGCAAAAAAAGATCAGTCAGGCCCTTCAGGTTTTGTACGGTCAGCAGGAAAATTCTTTGTTTCTGGACAATGCCGGGGAAGGAACGGTCCGGGCTGATAGTCCTGACCCTGCTTCGGACCAGGGCCTGGAATCAGTGGTCAAGGAAAGCACTCTGCCGCCGATCGTCCGGGTAGTGGACCTGATCGTTTATGAAGGCTTGAAATATGCTGCTTCTGATATACATATCGAACCTACAGAAATTGATCTGACTGTACGCTACCGTATTGACGGGGTCCTGCAGCATCCGCTGCATCTGCCCAAAAAAAATCAGAGCCCGATCCTGGCCAGACTGAAAATAATGTCTTCTTTGAATATCACTGAATTCCGCATACCTCAGGACGGAAGGTTCAAAGTCAAATATGAAAACCGGGAAATCGATTTCCGGGTTTCTTCTCTGCCTACTCAGTTCGGAGAAAAAATCGTACTGCGTATCCTGGACCGGGAAAATCTGGCCCTGGGTCTGGAAAAACTGGGCTTTTCCCCTGGTCCGTTTAAACTTTTTTCTCAGGCCTTGAAAGCTCCTTTCGGCATTATCCTGGTTACCGGGCCTACAGGCAGCGGAAAATCGACCAGTCTTTATTCTGTGCTTAATCAGTTTAATGTCCCGGAAAAAAATATTATCACCATCGAAGACCCGGTTGAATATCAGCTGGACGGGATCACTCAGGTCCAGATCCAGTCCGGGATCGGTCTGACTTTTGCTTCTGCTTTGCGTACAGTGCTGCGTCAGTCCCCGGATATTGTGATGGTCGGTGAGATCAGGGATACAGAAACCGCTGATATTGCCATTAAAGCTTCTTTGACCGGTGAGTTTATTTTTTCCACTCTGCATACCAACACTTCTGTGGGGGCGATCACCCGTCTGGTGGATATGGACATAGAACCGTTCCTGGTGGCTTCTTCTCTGGTGGCCTGCACTGCTCAGCGTCTGGTGCGCAAACTTTGTCCCAAATGTAAAAGCAAAGAAAAGATAGATCCGGACTGGCTGAAACGGATGGGTTTTCCTGCGGACAAAACTGAATTTTACAAGGCCAGGGGCTGCAGTTTCTGCAATAATACAGGATATAAAGGCAGGATCGCCTTGCTTGAAGTTTTATTGTTTGATGATACAATAAGGGACATGATCGTCAAGCGCGCCTCAGAAGAAGATATCGAGTCTTATGCCCGGGAACACCGGGAATTTGCCCGGTTCCGCGAAGACGGCTATGAAAAATGTCTGACTGGAAAGACCAGTCTGGAGGAAGTCTTGAGGGTGGCAGGCTGAGATGGCAGTATTTATTTATTCAATCAGAGCTAAAGACGGTAAGATCGAAAGCGGCCAGCTGGAATCAGAATCCAAAGCCAAAGCTATCGAGTTTCTGCACGGCCAGGGCGGGATGATCCTTTCTCTGGAAAAGGCTAAAGGTAAAAAAATACGTACTGCCTCCAAAGGTAAAGTCAAAATCGATGAACTGGTAGTTTTTTCCCGTCAGCTGACCACTTTGATCGAAAGCGGCATTCCCATTGTCAATGCTCTGGACATACTTCAGGAACAGACCCCTAATCTTTATTTTAAGCGGGTGATCGGAACAGTGCTTAAAGAGTTAAGAGAAGGCTCTTCTTTTGCCGATTCCATACGCAAGTATCCGGCTATTTTTTCCGAACTTTACGTGAGCATGGTCGAAGCTGCAGAAACTTCGGGGAATCTGCCCGAGATCCTGGAACGGCTTTCGGTTTATCTGGAAAAAAGCAGTGCTTTGCAGAAAAAGGTGGTTTCCAGCCTGACTTATCCGGCAGTGGTCATTACCATGGCCATGCTGATCACCGGTTTTCTTTTGTTCAAAGTCATACCTTCATTTAAAGAAATTTTTAATTCTCTGGGCGGGACTTTGCCTTTACCCACTCAGCTATTGATTGGTTTTTCCGATTTCCTGCGGGCTAAATTTATCTGGCTGGCCGCAGCTATTGTCCTGGTTCTGATCGGGTTTAAAAAATATATCAGTACTCCCAAAGGCAAACGTCAGTTTCATCTGGTGCTGCTTAAGCTTCCTTTGTTCGGGGATATCATCACCAAGATCAGTATCGCTAAATTTGCCCGTACTTTTTCCACTCTGGTCAGGAGCGGTGTGCCTTTTGTCGCTTCTCTGGATATTGTAGCCAAGACTTCAGGCAATAAGATCGTGGAAGAGGCAGTGATAAAAGCCAGGAATTCGATTCAGGAAGGCATACCGATTTCCGAACCTCTTTCCGAATGCAAAGTTTTTCCTCCCATGGTGGTTAAAATGATCGGAGTAGGGGAAAAGACCGGTAAATTGGAAAAAATGCTGACTAAGATCGCTCAGTTCTATGAAGAACAGACTGAGATCGTGATCTCTTCTCTGACCAGCTTGATCGAACCTCTGGTCATTGCTTTTCTGGGTATAGTGGTGGGAGGGATCGTGGTATCTCTGTTTTTGCCCATCGTCAAGATAACTCAGATGCTCAGTTAAAACATCAGCCCTTTTTTTAACCAAAAAATATTTTCCGGGAAATAAGAAATTCAGCCTTTGACTGCTTTGCCTACGGTCAAAAGTATCTGCTGGGGTGAGACCGGTTTTACGATGTAGTCGAAAATATCGTATTTAGCGGCTTCCTGTGATATCTGAGGGCTTTCAAACCCGGTGAGAAAGATTATTTTCACTTTTTTATTTATTTCTCTGATCCTGCGGGCCACTTCCAGTCCGTCGATCTTGGGCATGCGTATGTCCAGCAAAATCACGTCAGGATCTTTTTCTACTGCCTGTTCCAGAGCTTGTTTACCGTCTTCAGCAGTGAAGATCTGATAATCGGCTTTGGAAAGAATAGTATTCATCAGTTTCAAGACATTGAGTTCATCTTCGCAAATAAGGATTTTAGGTTTGTTCATGATAAGTACCTCCTACTCCTTTATTATAAGACAGGCGGGGAGCTGACGCAAAGAAGATATGCGGTGCTGCTGCCCTTGTTTTTCAGTTTGTGCCGTTTGGGGCTTTTGGAGTAAAGGCTGTCTCCTTTCTGGTCAGGTCTGCTTTTGTTTAAAAGAAAAATTTTGCCGGCAATGTCCAGCTCTACGCTACCTTCCAGAATAATAATAAAGCGTTCTACTTTTTTCAAAGTTTCTTCCAGAAATTTTTCTTCTCCCGGCCCAAGAGTTATATAGGTAGGCAGCATTTTTTTGGTCAAAGGGATTGTGGTCAGAATTTCCAGAAATTTCTGATATACGTCAGTTGTTTTTTCTCCGGGATGTAATTCTACAGGGACATTGTCTTCTTTTTCCAGAAAAGCATAAAATTCCGATAATTTCATGCTGAAGACCTGAGCCAGTTTTCTGTGGCATTCTACTGTGCCCGGCATTTTACCGGTCTCGATCTTGGAGATTATGGCTTTGTCCACTCCGGAATTTTTAGCCAGTTCTTCCTGTGTCATGTTTCCTCTTAATTGGCGTATTTTTTTATAATCCATGATAGTCAACAGTTTAGTATTCAGGTTTTAAACGGTCTGAGACAAATTTAACATAAATTTGAGTAAATGTCAATATCGTGATGAATAAAGTTCAACAAAATTGTGTAAGCGGTTTCAGTATCCAGAAATAGTTTTTTGCTTTTAGCGGACAAATTCCAGGGTTCAGCTCAGGACCTGATTAAGGAAAAATATTTTATTAACTTTACAGGTCAAGGACAATAGCTTAAAATAAAAACAGTTATCCTCGGGGGGAGGTAAATAAAATCAGGCTTTTTTTCGCTTGTTTTTTCCTTCAAGGTTTATATGAATAAATTTCAAAATCGTATTGAAAAGAGTTGTCTTTTGTGTTATATTCTAAATGAAACCAAGCTTGATCTTTGTCAGTAGAAAAACAGGTCTTACCGGATAGAGCATGAAAATCGTTGTTTTCCGGACTATTTTATTAAGTCATAAGTCTGTTCAGGACTTAAAAGGAGGTGTGGTATGAGAAAAGGTTTTACCTTAGTCGAGATCATGATCGTTGTAGCTATTATCGCTCTTTTGGCAGCTATAGCTATACCCAGTCTGCTGCGTGCCCGTCTTACTGCTAATGAATCTGCAGCTCAGGGAACTTTGCAGAGTATTTCCGCTGCTGCTCAGAGTTTCCGCAGCGCAAATCCTAGTTATCCTGATGTTTTGAATGACCTGGAAGGAGCCACTCCTCCTTATATAACTCTGGGGCTGGATGCTAACAGTCAGAAACAGGGTTATACTTTCAGTATTGTCAATACTGGTGATAATAATACTTCTCTGGCTACATCAGTACCGGCAACTGTAGGAGTTACAGGAAACCGTTCCTTTTGTGTAGCTGAAGACGGAGTGATCAGAGCAGATGCTAATGGCGCAGCTATTGCCGACCGTGCTGCCTGTATGGCTTTGAGCCCTGTACAGCAGTAATTTTTATTAAAAAGCAGACATGAAAGGCGGTGTAAAATACACCGCCTTTTTGTCTTTAAAAGAGATCACAGGTTTATGCGGTTTATTTCAGAAAAAGGTCATATTCCCGGACACAGAGCATTCACCCTGATGGAAGTATCCATTGCCGCCTTAGTATTTATTATTTCACTCGTTTCTATTTTATTTGTATTTATCAATTCCAGCCGGTTCACAGATCTTTCTTTTGAACTTACTAAAGGCATGTTCTCTGCTCAGACTGTGGCCGAAGCTTATAAAAATTATACTTTTGCCAATATTTCTTCCCAGTGTCCTGATTTTTGCACTTCCTGTACAGGTACATGTAAAGAGTGCGGACAGGCCCCGGTGCGCTATTGCAGTTTCAGCCCTGAAGGTTATGCTGCAGGTGAAGCCAGCGGTACAGCTTATATCTGTAAACAGAACAACAGGAATGATCTTTTGCGCCTGAATGTAGTGATCTGTTTTCGTCAGGGCCAAAGAGTGGTGGGAGAGGACCTTAATTTAAACGGTATCCTTGACAGCGGAGAGGATACAGACGGCAATGGTCTGATCGATTCTCCGGTTGAGGTGACCCGTCTTTTTACCGGATATTAAGTCATGAAGAAAAGTTTTACCCTGATTGAGACGATAATTTCTCTGCTGATCATTCTGGTGATCATGGCAGCTGTGACCGGAGTGATGTATGCAGGCAGGAATTCTTATTATGTTAATAAAGTTAAGATCGATCTGTTTCAGAAAGCGAGGAATTCTCTGCGCCGTATGGAAAAAGAGATCATTCAGAGCAGAAATTCTTTTTTAAGCATACCTGCAGACAGTAATAATTATGATTATCTGACCTTTAAACTGCCGGAGAGCATTGATGACAGCGGTGTTGTCACCTGGTCTGACGATATCACTTATTTTCTCAGCGGCAATGAACTGAAGCGCAGCCAGAATGGCATCAGTTACGTCATTGCTTCTGACATCAGCAGTCTTTCTTTTAAACGCGAGATCTCCAGCCCTTCTGTTCTGGAGATCTCAGTCAGCGCTCTTGAGTCTACAGCCTTCAGCGCTCCTTTGTCAGTGGACCTGACAGTTGAGGTGAAATTAAGGAATTAAGATGCGTAAAGGTATAATTCTTATTGCTATTTACGGAGTAATCACTGTGCTGGCAGTTTTTTCCGCTTCTCTTGTGTTCAAGGTTTCTTCGGAAAAAAAGCTTCTGGACAGGAATACTTTTGCTACTCAGGCCAGGTATCTGGCAGATTCCGGTCTGGACCATGCTTTTCTATGGCTTAAAGAACAGCCCTCCTATCCTTCGGGCATTTCTCCTATTATTCCCGATGAACTGCAGAATGTTTCCCTGGGAGAAGGCGCGGATTTTTCCGTGACCATAGACCCTTACGACACTAATATGGTCCAGTATGTTAAGCGCTATAAGATAACTGCTACAGGTACGATTTCCGGTGTGTCCAGAGAATTGTCTATGGATGTGGTAATGGATACATTTGCCAGGTATGCCTATTTTACGGATATAGAGATATATTCGGCCCCCTGGAAGACTTATACGGTCTGGTTTACCAGTAATGATCACATAAGGGGGCCTTTGCATACTAATGATCAGCTGCATATTTCCGGAGATCCGGTTTTCGATGATATTGTCTGTTCGGTTGATGATGAAGTAGCCTATTATAACGGAGGTCCGCCTCAGGATAATCCTCAGTTTGACGGAGGACTGGAACTGGGAGCAGAGGCTGTGAATTTCCCTCTTGCTCCTACCGCATTAAAGAATGCTGCTTCTTCCAGCGGACTTGAATTGGAAGGCAATACCATGATTGTATTAAACAGTAACGGTACCATGAATGTGACTAATGCGGCAAAAGGATGGTCAAATAAAAATATGTCTTTGCCTGCTAACGGAGCTGTCTTTGTCAATAACGGAGATGTCGAGGTCTCAGGTACTTTGGACGGTCAGCTGACCATAGGTTCTGAGCAGAATATCCTTATCTCCAATGATATTGTATATAAGGATGATCCGCGGACAGATCCTGCTTCTACTGATATGCTGGGACTTATAGCAGAAGAAGATGTGGTTATAGACCATAATGCAGAGCATGATCTTGAGATAGATGCCTCGGTCATGGCCCTGGGCAATAATTTTATTTATGATGAATGGTGGAACGGACCGCCTAAAGGAACTCTGGAAGTATTAGGCGGGATCATACAAAAAGAAAGAGGCCCTGTAGGCACTTTTAACGGTTCTACAGGTCAAAAACAGAGCGGTTATTCCAAGGATTATACTTATGACCAGAGACTGATGAATCAGCATCCGCCGTTTTTTCCGCTCACAAACAGGTATAGCGTTGTATTATGGAAAGAAAACCATTGATAATTATTTTTGCGCTGATAGTTTTGTCTATTTTTTTATTTTTTGTTTTTTTACCCGGATCGCATAAGGGAAAAAGTTCACAAGATCAGATTGTGTCAAAGGAGGAAAAGCCTTTGCTTAAGCATAGAAACGATTTTTCTCTTGATCAGAACATTTCCCCGGAAGATTCAAACAAAATTATTTTTAATACCCGGAAAGATCAGGCTCAAAAAGAGATCGACAAGATAAACCGAAAATTCAAAAAAGTGCCTCCTCTGGAAGAACAGGAACGTATGCGCAAAGAAAACGTGATCATTTATTGACGTTTTTCCTTATATCTATTTTATTACCTTATATATTGATATTTTTTTAAAAAGAATAAACGGGGATAAACCAGGTATTTTTTCAATAAATTAATGAATAAAATTCAAAACAATATTGAAAGGAAAGAACTTCTATGCTATACTTGACATAGTAAATATAATAAAAGGGGGGATGAGTTGTCATTTAATGTAAAAAAAATATACAATTATTTATATCAGAAAATTGACAGTTTTCTGATACAGAAAGAATCGGATCTGGTGTCTCTTGATCTGGGCCGGGCTTATGTCAAAGGCTTTTATCTGAAAGATGATGAGATCAAATCCTGCTTTGCAGAAAAAAGTACCGGTTCCTCTCTGGCTCAGGCTGCTTCCTGGCTGAAAAAAAACGATCTGCTTTCTTATCCGGTCACAGTCTCTTTAAAAGGTCCTGACACTCTGGTCAGGTTTCTGCCTTTTCCCAAAGTAAAAGAAGGTTCCTTGAAACAGGTTTTCGGCTATGAGATTTCCAAATTCATACCTTTTAAAAAAGAAGATATTTTTTTTGACGTGTTCGTGCTGGACCGTAATTATTCTCAGGAAGAGGATCTGCTTCTTCTGGCTGCTGCGAAAAAAGAGGTGGTCTCTGAGCTGATGCAGGGCTGTGCGGAAAAGCGCATTAATCTGAAAAAAATAACCTTAAGTAATCTTTCTCTGATAAATCTGTTTTTAAGCTGCGGTGATTGTTCCGGTAACTCGGCTTTGATCGATATTGGTTCCGGATCCACTTTATTGAATATTATGAAAAAAGATATTCCCTGTCTGTCCCGGGAAATAAAGTTCGGCAGCGGTCTTTTGGTCGAAAATCTGGCCAGGAAGAGAAATGTTTCCCGGGAAGAAGCTGAGCAGCTGATAATTGATCTGGGGCATGATCAGGACCCGGAGATAAAAGAAGAAGTCAATAAGATATGGCAAGAGGTCATATCCGATCTTTCCGAAGAGATTAAAAATTCTCTGGATTATTTTGAAGTCAATTGGGGCCAGTCTGTGGAAAATATATATCTTACCGGAGGCATCTGCGGGATCATTGATCCGGAGCAGGCTCTGGCTGAAGCTCTGGGGATAAAAATTACAGTATGGGATTTCTGGAAAGAGTTTAAATTCAGGTGCAGCTTTGATCGGTCAGAGTACAGGCAGAGTCTGGCTGCGGCTGCAGGAGCATTGTTGTGACAAAGATCGAGATAAATCTTTATTCGCAAAAAGAACCCAGACCGAACCGGACCTTTGATCTGATGAAAAAGTATTTTCCTTATGCTGTGCTGGGATTTTGCGCTTTGCTTTTAATCAACCTGATTTTGTGCGTTGCCGGGGGTGTTTCTGTTTTTTCTCTGAAAAAAACAAAAAAACAGTGGAGTCTGATATCAGATCAGGCTGAGGCTATGGGAAAAATAAAAAATGAGATCAATATTTTGCGTACTGAAAAAAAACAGTACAGCGACCTGTTCAATTCAGGTACTGACCTTTCCCGTTTGCTGGCTGAACTTTACAGATCATTGCCGGAAAATATCTGGCTGGAGGAGGTCAGGTTCAGGAACAGCAGTCTTGTTTTGAAAGGGTATGCTTTACGCTGGAAAGAAGATCCGTTAACTTCTGTTGCTTTGTTTATCGATAAGTTTAAAAAACAGGAATATTTTT
>Ga0272442_10006521_pt1 | contig 15328 bp, 13 predicted proteins | sample SSMForm2O_FD_200262 | JGI IMG/M metagenome (GOLD analysis project Ga0272442, IMG submission 200262) | Marine sediment archaeal communities from Little Sippewissett salt marsh, Falmouth, MA, United States - SSM-Form-2O | ecosystem: Environmental > Aquatic > Marine > Wetlands > Sediment ...
TGAGCCTTGGCGCGTGCGGCGGGCGCTGCTCGCGGGTAGAATTGCCCCGGAGACCTCGCGATGTCCACGAAGCACGCGCTGACCGACCCGGTGTACGAGGCGGGCGGCAAGATGCTGAGCATGCAGGACCTGCTGGGCTACTTCGCCCGGGCCGGCCGCATGCGCGTCAGCGACCTGCACCTGAAGGTGGGCTCGCCGCCCACCTACCGTTTCGACGGCGACTTGCAGGCGATGAACGGTCCGCCGCTGACGGCCGACACAGCCGCCGCCCTCATTGCCGGCCTGCTGACCGATGGCGAACTCGAGCGCCTCGCCGCCGACGGGGCGGTCGACAGCTCGTACATCACCGACGAGTACCAGTTCCGGCTGAACGCCTTCCGTGAGAGCGACGGTCCGGCCGTCGCCATCCGGGCGCTCGAGACGCACATCCCGCCGGTCGAGCAGATCGGCTTTCCCAACGGCGTGTGGCAGGATTTGCTGGGCATGAAGCGAGGGCTCGTGCTGGTGACCGGGATCACCGGCGCGGGCAAGAGTACGACCATCGCCTCGCTGATCGACCGCATCGCCGACACGCGCGCCTGCCGTGTCATCACCCTGGAAGACCCCGTCGAGTACCGCTTGCGCAGTCGGCGGTCGATGATCTCGCAGCGCGAGGTCGGCCGGCACGTGCCGAGCTTCGAGCGAGGCCTGCGTGATTGCCTGCGCGAGGATCCGGACGTGATCTTCGTCGGCGAGATGCGGGACCGGGAATCGACCTCGTGGACGCTGACGGCCGCCGAGACGGGGCACCTCGTGTTCAGCACGCTGCACACGCGCGACGCCCGCGGCACCATCACTCGCGTGCTCGACATGTTCCCGGAGGGCCGGCAGGACGAAGTCGCCAGCCAGCTTTCGCTGGGGCTGCGGTACGTGATCTCGCAGAAGCTCGTGCCGCGGAGCGACGGCGAGGGGCGCGTCCTGGCGATGGAGACTCTCAACAACACGTACGCCATCTCCAATCTCATCCGGGTGCGCAAGCTCGAGCAGATCTATTCGCACCTGCAGACGCGGACGCGCGACATCCCCGAGGAGCGGATGTGCAGCATGGAGCGCTCGCTCGTGCAGCTCGTGCAGCGCGGCGTCGTCGCGCCGCTCGAGGCCGAGAAGTGGGCCGAGGACCGAAACAGCTTCCTCGACGAAATGCAGCGACTCGGGCAGTCCCCGCCGCCCCCGCGGGGGTAAGCGCTACTCCAGGTCGATCCGCGAGACGCCCTCGAGGCCCTCGACGAACGCGAGCAGCTCCTCCGGTACGGCCCTGATCGAGGACACCCGCAGCGTCACCGTCCGCGCGCCGCCGCGGTCGCGGGAAACGCCCCATTCGTCCACGTGGATGCCGCGCGACTCCAGCGCCTCGCACAGCCGCGGCAGCGGCAATGCCCCGTCGGCCAACTCCAGCCGAAGCGCCTTCTCCCACCGCGAGAACACCCGCCGGTCGATCCACCGCAGCACCCACAGCACGATCAGCACGATCACCGCCCCGCACAGGGCCAGTTCGAACCGCCCCAGCCCCACGGCGAGCCCGATGGCGGCCATGCACCACAGGCTGGCGGCCGTGGTCAGGCCCCGCACGTTCGGGCCGTGCCCGATGATCGCCCCGGCGCCGAGGAAGCCGATTCCGCCCATCACGCCGTAGGCTACGCGCGAGGGGTCGACGCGGACGCCCGGCCCGGCGGCGTAGGCGTTGGCGAACTCGATGCCGACGAGCGTGGCGAGCGCGGCGCCGACGGCGACGAGCATCTGGGTGCGGAAGCCGGCGCTGCGCCCGCGTCGCTCGCGCTCGATGCCGATCAGCGCCCCGAGCACGGCCGCCGCGGCCAGGCGGATGGCGATCTGCGCCAGCCACGGAAGCTGCGACATGAAGTAGGACACGGGCATCTTCACCCATTTCGGGCCGGGGGCGCCCGCGCGTCAAGAAGCGCCCCCCTGGCCTTACCGTTCGTACGTGCCGACGAGTTCGCCCTCGTCGAGCACCGTGTCGCCGATGGCGTCGAGGAGCTGCCGCTTGCTCAGCCCGGGCTCCAGCGACGGCTCCGCGCTCGTGGCGTACAGGCGGAAGTGGTAATGGTGCGTGCCGTGACCGGGCGGGGGCATCGGGCCGCCGTAGCCGATCCTGCCCCAGGAGTTCTCGCCCTGGGCGGCCTGCGTCGGCTCGGCCGGACGCTCGTCGGGCTTGATTGCCTCCGGCAGTTCTCGCACGCCGGGCGGGATGTTGTAGATCACCCAGTGTACCCAGGGCTCCTCGCCCGGGGCGTCGGGGTCGTCGCAGATGAGCGCGAGCTGCCTGGCCTCGCCCGGCACGTCGCCCCAAGACAGCGACGGCGAGGCGTCTTCGCCTTCGCCCGAGTACTTGCGGGGGATCGCCTGCCCGTTCTCGAACGCGCTGCTTCGAATCCCGATCGCCATCAGCGCTTCTCCTTCCCGTCATCGAGCACTACGCCGGCCGGGCGCGTGGCCAGATTCAGCGCCAACGGGCGCGTGAACTGAACCGCGACGCCCACCGCCGAGCCGGCGCCCGGCTCGCGCCGGATCACCCGCCCCGCCCCGCGAAGCCTACTCGGGCGGGCCGAATACCCCTCGCCGGGCGGGACGGTCAGCTCGAAGGCGACCTCATCGCCCTCGGCCGGGGCATAGACGCCGGGGACCTCGAAGCACGCGCCGCCCGCCGAGACGTTCCTCGCTCGAAACGAACTGCCGGCGGCCGCGCTGCCGAACCCCGAAACCGGCGCCACGCCGACCCGTAGCCGCAGCCGTCGATGCCGACGACGTTCTTCCTGCATCCCGGGGCCTCCTGAGTGTTCGGGGCGAACTAGGAGTATTCTAGACCGGCGGCGTTCAGCACGCCGCGGAACGCTTCGACGGCCTGGGCGAACATGTCGGGCCCGGTGAATCCGGAGAACTGTTCGGCCGCCCTTAGGTGCGGCTCGAGCGTGGCGTACCCGCTCCAGCCGCGTTTCTTCACGTCGGCGAAGATCTCCGCGAACTGCCCGTGCCCCTGGCCCGCGGGCACGCACGCTTTCTGGCCGGGCACCTTGTCTTTGACGTGGAACCAGTCGGTCAGCTCGGCCAGCCCCTTCGCCCAGCCGTCGTCGTACGGGGCGACGTCCTCCTCGACGTAGTTGGCCGGGTCGAAGATGCCCTTGAGCCGCGCGGAGCGGATCGTGCCGAACAGGTCGCGGACGCCGGCGGGCGTCGCGCCGTAGATGGCCTTCTCGTTTTCGTGCAGGAGCACCGCGTCCTCGGCCTCGGCGACGCCGACCATGGCGGCCATCCGCTCCATCACCGCGTCCCGCTGGTCGAGGATGTCCTCGCCTGGGGACGGGTAGAAGCTGAAGATCCGCACGCGGTCGGTGCCGAAGGCGTGGGCCACGCGGCAGCAGTGCCGCAGCAGCTCCAGGTGCTCGGCGAAGTCGTCGCTCACGTTGATCTTGCCGATGGGCGAGCCGATGCACGGCACGCGGAAGCCACGGTCGTCCATCCGCCGCTTCAGCTCCGCGGCCTCCTCCAGCGTAAGCTGCGAGACGTTCCTGCCCTCGATGCCGCGAACGTCGATGCACTTGACGCCGTTCGCCTCGCACGTGTCCATCTGCACGTCCAGCGACGGGCCGATCTCATCCGCAAACGCGCTGATCGTGATCATCGCTCTTCTCTCCGTCTGGCCCCGGCCGCTCGCCGACCGGGAAGGGGCATGCTACCGCCCGCCCCCGCCGCACGCAACCCGCGCCGTAGGCAGAGCAGGAATGTAGGCGATACAGCCCGGAGCGATCCGCCGACCCACTGACGCACCGACCGGGCGCGGCGGGCCGGCCTGCCGCGCGGTGTGCGTTTTCGGTGGTATCGAACTTGGCTCTCTGCTACCTTGCGGCCGGCCAAGGGATCCGCAGACCACCTTTTTGGAGAGAACGCCTTATGCCCGAGCTATCCGTCATCGCACGCATTGTGACGCTGTTCGCCCTGGTCGTGGCCGTGGCGCTGCTGCCCGGCTGCGACAAGAAGTCCGAAGAGGGCGAGGTCATCGAACTGAACTACAGCATCTTCTTCCCGCCGTCGCACATTCAGTGCAAGACGGCCGAGGCATGGGCGAAGGAGATCGAGAAACGCACCAACGGCCGCGTGAAGATCACCATGTATCCCGGCGGCACGCTGACCAAGGCCCCCCAGACCTACCAGGGCGTCAAGGATGGCGTGGCGGACATTGGGATGAGCTGCTTCGCGTACACGCGGGGGCGGTTCCCGCTGCTGGAGGGGCTGGACCTGCCGCTGGGCTACCCGGACGGCAAGACGGCCAGCCGCATCGCGACGGACATGGTGCGGAAGTACAAGCCGAAGGAGGTGGCCGACACGCACGTGCTGTACGTGCACGCGCACGGCCCGGGCATCCTGGCGAGCAAGGAGCCGGTGCGGAAGCTGGAGGACGTGCGCGGGATGAAGATCCGCGGCACGGGCCTGTCGGCGAAGATCGTCGAGAGCCTGGGCGCGACCCCGGTCGGCATGAGTCAGCCGGAGACCTACGAAGCGCTCCAGCGCGGCACGGTGCAGGCTACCTTCTGCCCCGTCGAAACGCTCAAGGGCTGGAAGCAGGGCGAGGTCATCAACTCGGTGACCGACACCTCGTGCATCGGCTACACGACGGCCATGTTCGTCGTGATGAACCAGGACAAGTGGAACGCCCTGCCGCCGGACATCCAGAAGGTGTTCACCGAGGTCAGCGAAGAGTGGGTGGCCCGGCACGGACAGGCCTGGGATGAGGCCGACGAGGCCGGGCGCGAGTTCATCGCCAACCTCGACCCGCCGCGCGAGACCCTCCAGCTCGATGCCGCGCAGAAGGACCGCTGGGGGGCGGCCGTCCAGCCGGTGCTCGAAGGCTACCTCGCCGAGATGCGGGACAAGGGCCTGCCCGGCGAGGCCCTGCTGAAGGACATCCAGGCCCAAATCGCGGCGGCGGAGGGCGCAGGCGGCGCCTTGCCATGAGTCGCACGGCGGTGCGATTCCGGGCGGCCGTCCGGCGGATCGACCCGCTGTTCGCGGTCGTCCGCCTGACCGTGCTGGGCCTGGCGGGCGTGGCGGGGCTCGGCGTGCTGACGATGATGGTCGTCACGTGCACGGATGTGGTGCTGCGCCTGTTCGGGTCGTCGCTGACGGGGGCGGTGGACCTGGTGACGCTGGCGGGGGCGGTGACCATCGCGTGCGCCCTGCCGTACACCACGGCCGTCAAGGGGCACGTCGCGATCGAGTTCTTTTTCCAGAAGCTTGGCCGCCGGGGGCGCGTGATCGTTGATAGCGTGGTGCGTCTGCTGCTGATCGTCATGTTCGCGGCGGTGTGCCGCGAGAGCCTGCGGTACGGGCACAAGCTTCGCGCCAGCCACGAGGTGACGATGACCCTCAAGATCCCCATCTTCTGGGTGCCGTACGTCATTGCCCTGGGGGCCGCCATGCTCCTGCTTGTCGTCCTGTGGCACCTGCTCCACCCGGGCCGGGAGATGATCAGGCCATGACGCCGCTGGAGTACGGCATCGTCGGCTGCCTGCTGCTGGTCGTGCTGCTGCTGAGCAGCATGCCGGTGGCGTTCGTGATGGGCGTGATCGGGGTGGCGGGCTTCGCCGCGGTGATCAACACGCCGGCCGCCCTGTCGATGATGTCCGCCGAACTGGTGGGCACGTTCTCCTCGAAGAGCCTCACCGTGATCCCGCTGTTCGTATTCATGGGGCAGGTGGCGTTCCACTCGGGCATCAGCCGGCGGCTGTTCGACGCGGCGTATCACTGGCTGGGCCCGCTGCCCGGCGGCATGGCGATGGCGACGGTCGGCGCGTGCACGGGGTTCGGGGCGATCTGCGGCTCGGGCCCGGCGACGGCCGCCACGATGGCCTCCGTGGCGCTGCCCGAGATGAAACGCTACGGCTATGACGACGAACTCGCCACAGGCTCCGTCGCCGCGGGCGGCAGCCTGGGTATGCTGATCCCGCCCAGCGTGGTGTTCATTTGCTACGGCGTGCTGACGGAACAGTCCGTGGGCAAGCTGTTCGTCGCGGGCATCGGCCCGGGGCTGCTGATCGCCCTGCTGTTCTGCCTGATGATCTACGTCCGCTGCCGCCTGAAGCCCAGCCGCGGGCCCGTCTCGCCGCCGTTCGCGTGGCGGCGGAAGGTCCTGGCCCTCGCCGGCGTGTTCGAGACGCTGCTGCTGTTCGTACTGGTGATGGGCGGGCTGTTTCTGGGGTACTTCACGCCGACGGAGGCGGCCGCGGTCGGGGCGGCGGGCAGCTTGATCGTCGCGCTCGCCCGACGCGGGCTCACCTGGACCACGCTTCGCCGCTCGCTGCTGGAGACCGTCCGCACGAGCTGCATGGTGCTGGCGATCGTGGCCGGGGCGGTGATCTTCGGGCGGTTCCTGGCCGTGACGACGATCCCGACGGAACTGGCGGCCTGGCTGGCGGGGCTGCCGCTGCCGGGCTGGGGCATCATGGCGCTGGTGATCTTCTTCTATCTCGTCTGCGGGTGCTTCGTGGACGCGCTCGCCCTGCTGCTGCTGACGGTGCCGATTTTCTACCCCGTCGTCACCGGCCTGGGCTACGACCCCATCTGGTTCGGCGTGATGATCGTGGTCGTCACGCAGATGGGCGTCATCTCCCCGCCCGTCGGCGTCAACGTGTACGTCGTCAGCGGCATCGAACGCGATGTGCCGCTGCATACCGTGTTCCGCGGCGCGGTCCCGTTCCTCTTGGCCCTGGTGCTGGCGGCCGCCATCCTGTTGGCGTTCCCCGGCATCACCCTGTTCCTGCCGCGGCTGGTGCAGTAGGGCGGCCGGCGGCGACCGACGCGGATAACGGATAAGGAGACGCGACCCATGATCGAAGCCGATCCGTGCACGGGGACGAAGGTGCTGTTCTGCACGGACTTCTCGCCGACGGCCGACCGCGCGTTCGCTCACGCCGCCGACGCCGCCAAGCGCCGGGCGAACGCGGAACTGATCCTGCTGCACGTCATCCCCGAGCCGGACGCCCAGTTCTGGAAGACGTATATCTATGAGGTCGAGGACGTCGACGCCAAGGCCAGGCGCGACGTGGACGCCAAGATCGAGCGGGCCTACACGCCGAACGTGCCCGAGGGCGTCCGGTTCCGCGTGGAGGTCCGCATCGGGCAGGTCGCGCCCGAGATCCTGCGCTTCGCCGAGGAGGAAAACGTGGACTTCATCGTCCTCGGGCGGCACGGGCACTCCGCCCTGGCGGAACTGATGTTCGGCGCCGTCGCCGACCGCGTCGTTCGCGGGGCCCACTGCCCGGTCCTGGTAGTCCCGGCCGGGAAGCAGCCGTAGCACTCGCACGCGCCGGGCGGCGGGTTGTCGGCGGGCGAGGCCGCCCGCTACAATGGTCGCCGAGTCCTCGCGCGCCGCACGCCGCAGGATATGGAGAGGGTATTGGTGACTCTCGCCCGAAAACCCCCCGCCCTCGCCGCCGGCTGTCTCGCCGCCCTGCTGGCGGCCGTCGCCGCGCCCGCTTCTGGCGACGTTCGCCTCGGCGACGAGACCGTCCCGCGGGAACGCTTCATCGTCTATCTGTTCATCGGGCACTCGAACATGGACGGGCGGGCGAGGAAGCGGATTAACCCGCCGCATGAGCGGGCGTGGTGGTACGACGGACGGGGGCAAAACTGGGTGCCGGCCGCCGCCGACGGCAGCCCCGTGATGCCGTTCCTGCGGGCCATGTGCGAGCGGCACGGCGAGTACCACTTCGGGGCGATCAAGATGTCCGTCAGCGCCGCGCGGATTCACCAGCGCTACCGCAAGGGGTGCGGGCACTACGACGCGCTGGTGGCGGTCGCCCAGCGCGAGAAGCCCCGCTGCACGCTCGGCGGCGTGCTGGCGATGATCGGCTTCGCCGAGGCCGGCAACCAGCAGGAGGCGACGGGCTTCCTCGACCAGGCCCGGGGCATGATGCAAGAGATGCGCGAGGACCTCCGCGAGCCGACGCTGCCGCTGCTGATCGGCAAGTACGAGGAAGGCGCCCGCGACAACCGCGGCTTCAAACATGTGGTGCAGGAGGCGATCTACCGGATCCCGAAGGAGATCGAGCACGCGGCCGTCATCGACACGGACGGGCCGTACATCGACGGGCACCACTACACGGCCGAGGGGCAGAAGGCCTGGGCCGAGGAGGGGGCCCGGCTGATCGACGAAAAGCGCCTGTTCCCGTTCGCGCCGCCGGTGCGTGTGCGGCTGACCGCGCCCGCGGAGGGGCAGGTCTTCGACGCGGGCGACGTGAAGCTGACGGTCCAGGCGACGAGCGAGGAAGGCAAAATCGCCGCCGTGACGTTCTTCGCCGACGGCAAGAAGCTCGGTGCCGACAACGCCGCGCCGTTCGAGCTGGCGTGGAACGCCCCGGCCCAGGGCATCCACCACCTGAAGGCGGCGGCGAAGGACGGCCGCGGCAACACGGCCGAGTCCGTCGCGGTCACCATGGCCGTCGGCGACGTGCCCAGCGTGCTGCTGGTGCCCGGCTCGACCAACCTGTGCTCGACGGAGATGCTCATCAAGCGCCGCCTGGAGCGTCTGGGCTACCTGGTGCACACCGTCAGCGATGACGACGTGACGACGGAATCGGCGAACGGCCGCTCGGCCGTGCTGATCCCGGCAAGCTGTCACGGACTCGCCGTGCGGAAGTTCCGCCTGTCGCCCGCGCCGGTCGTCATCTGGAACGACTTCTGCCCGGAGCTTCGCATCGTGCCGCGTCGGGGCGGGGCCATCGTCTCGGGCGTCGATACCCTCGCGATCCCGGACGGCAGCCATCCGCTCAGCGCCGGGCTCGCGGGCCCGGTCCAGGTCTTCGACCAGCCCCAGCGCGTCCGCTGGGTGCATCCCGGCGACGGCGTCCACGTCGCCGCCACCCTCGACGGCCACGACGACCGGGCCGCCCTGTTCGCCTACGACGCCGGCGACCCCCTGCCGCACATCGGCCGGGCCGCCCCCAACCGCCGCGTGTCCCTGTTCCTGGGGCACTTCGCGGCCACCCACTTCACCGACGCCGGCTGGAAGCTCTTCGACGCGGCCGTCCGGTGGGCCGTCGAGGGCGAGCCGCTGGCCGACGCCGGCGAGGCCCCGCCGCCACCCTACGACGAGTGGCCCGCCAACCGCGACCGGCTGGCGTTTCTGTGGGACAGCGTCCGGGCGACCAACCGCGTCGAGAAGCTGACGGGCAAGGGCACCCGCGTGTGCGAGGCGACCCCGCACGGCACGGCGACGTACGACCGGCTGTTCCGCATGGACACGCGCGGCGGGTCGTTCCGGGCGCCGCAGATGGACGCGGCGCTGGCGGCCGCCTGCCGCGAGAGCCGCCAGTTCTCCGTCGAGCTGACCGTCACGCCCGCCGGCGGACACCAGAAATGGTCGCGGATCTTCAGTTACGACGCCGGCAACGCCGCGTGCAACGTCGTGCTCGGGCAGGAGGGCGAGTGGCTGTTCTTCCGCCTGCGGACGAGCCGCACCGACAAGCACGGGGCCTCCGGCGGGCTGTGCCGCATCGACGTCGCCAAGACGAGCCACGTCGTGCTGACGTGCGGCCAGGGCGCCGTGCGGGCGTACATCGACGGCGAGCCCTCGGGCACGGTGTTCGAGTACCACGGCGACCTGAGCACGTGGGCGCCCCAGCAGGTCGTCTTCGGCGACAGCTCCGCCGGCGGGCACAACTGGAACGGGCGGATCGAGGGCGTCTGCCTCTACGCCCGGGCGCTGCGGGCGGGCGAGATCCGCCAGCGCTGGGCCCTCTTCCGCCCGCGCCTGAAGGCCGACGATCGCAAGCCGCCGCCGCGGCTGGTGATCGCGGGCAAGCTGCTGAAGACCAGCGCCCCGGCCGAGCCGGCGGAACTCTATCGCCGCTCGCTCGTGGTCTATGAGTACGAGGTGCAGCAGGTGCTCGAGGGCGAACTCGACGCCCGGCGCATCCTCGTGGCGCACTGGGCGACGCTGGACGGCCGGCCGGTCCTGCGGACGCGCGGGCTGCGGACGCGCGGCAACTACCGTCTCACGATCGAGCCGTTCGACGCCCACCCCGAACTCGCCGGCGAGGAGCGCAACGACGAGACGGGCGGCCTCGACCTGCCCGTCTTCTACGACGTGGACCGCTGACCGCGCGCCCCGCCGCGGCGAAAGCCGCCCTCTCGTGCCTTTCAGTGCCATCGGTTGCCTTTCGTTGCCCTCCGCTGCTTTCCAGTGCCGTCCATTGCCCTCCGTTGCCGTCCACTGCCATCTTCTGCCAAGCGATTTTTCGCTATAAGCCTTTTTCCTGAAAGCGCTTACGTCGTTTCCCGCCCTCCGAATCCCCCCAAGGGTAGGGGGGGAAGCCGGAAGGCGGAGTTTTCCGGAAGGCCTGAGGCCTGAGCCCTGTGGCCTGAGCAACGGCCGCAGAATCGCGAATTCTGAGTCGCGGATCGCGGATGCTCCCGGGCGCACCGGCCGCGCAATCGACAATCGTCAATGGACATTCGTCGATTCCCCCGCCGTTCACTTCGGCGTTCGACCTACGACCTTTGCCACAGGTAAGTCTCTTATTCATATAACAAACGGCCGCTGTGAAGTCAACAGAATTCTCAGAAACCCGGCGGCGATTCTGCGACAGGAGGACGGGATTGCAGATGCACGGGGCAGCGAGTCCAGAAGCGGGAAGCAACTGCGCCGTCGGCATCGACGCCATGGCCCGATATGAGCGGGCCTGTTCCCCCTAACGAGGACAGGACCGAAATAGGGGGTTGCGGGGCCAAGGTGGCTAACGTTATCCTCGACACTCGGTCGATACCGAAGACAGAGACAGCGGCGCGGACAGGCCCCACCAGAAAGGAACATGCGGCCCCACCCCGAGATGCGTCGCCGTACGGATCTAAGTGTTGTTGCGGTCTGATCCCGAGCAGGGAGACGAGCATGCCGTTTCGTTTTGAGAGGGAGATGACCCTACCTGCGGAGGAGTGGCTGCGCTTGCAGGGCATGGAGGTGAAGCGCGAGTTCGCGACGCCTTGGGGGGTCTGCGATCTTGTCGCCGCGCGCCTTAGTCAACGCAAGGTGAGAGCGCGACTCAAGCTGGGCCAGCGCAACGCAATCGGGCCGCCGCTACGGATCGCAATTCTGATGCAGATACCCGACGCCAATGACGGAAAAGCTGCACGAGCCTTTACCATTGCCGCCCCCTTCCGGCCATTCGTTAGCGAAGCTGTCGTTCGCCAAGAACTGCAACGGCTGGAGCGCGACGGCTTCGTGCGGGAAATCCACAATGGATGCTTCCAGCGCCTTAACGGATGGATGCCGCTGCACCGGAAAGGGCAGCTCGTAGCAGTGGAATTGAAGCTCGGCCGGATAGCTGAGGCGATCCACCAAGCGCGCCAGCATCAGCAGTTTGCCGAGAGGTGCTATGTCGGGCTGCCGGCAGAAGCGGCTCACCGAGTAGTTCGTGGAGACGGCAGAGAGAGGTTCCAAGGCGCTGGCGTGGGCCTGCTTTCGGTTTCGCAGGGCGGGTGCCGTGTGATCGTGCGCCCAAGGCGGCCCTCTGCCCCTGCTGACCCGGTTACACGGGTTCACTGCCTTGAACGCTTCTGGCGAACAAGGCCTAGAGGCAATTCAGCATAAACTGCTGCATCAGCAGCGCGGGGTCCCCGGGACCGTCTGTCTTGGGTAAGGGCAGCTTGAGGCGCTTCGCGAAGACGTAGGCCCGAGACAGATCCTGATACAGCGCTAGGGCCCTTTCTTCTCTGGAAACGCCCTCAAGGTTCAAGACCTCAAGCCACGTCCGATAAGACTTCGCGACTTGCTGCCTCGCGACCTTCCTAGCGCCGTATCTATCGAAGTCCCTCAGGACAACTTCGAGCTGTTTGCGTCCGGGGTCGCCCGTGGGGAGTTCTTGGCATACCGACTTAAGCCATCTCTTCAGTGCAGGTTCGGCACGCACGGTGCGCCGTAGTGGCGGCAGGGCAATGCGAGCGGCCGCAGCACGCGGTGCGTACCCAGACGGGATGTGGTACTGGTAAGCGCTTCCAGCGCCTATCCCTGCATGAGTTGCGATACCGCGGGCGTACAGGAGCAGATTTGTGGCCCAGTATGGTCCCGCGACAATCCGGCACCGGTGCTCCGCCAGCAGTTCTTCGTGGAAGGCGACCAAGTCGCCCAGGCGCTTCGTGTGAGTCGAGTAGCCGACTTGATCGCAGAAGCTCGAATCGACTACCCACGCCCTGTTCGCCTTGGAGAAGCGAAGGCAATCCCCTACAACCTTGAGCCTCTTGCTCCGCTCCGTGCGATTTCGATACTGATCGTGATGCGTAAGTATCACTGGCAGAATCGCCTTGATGCCTTGTCCATGCCTCCGCCACCACCGCCCAGCGGCTTCGGCAAGTGCCCTATTGCCTTTGTGCCTTGTTGCGTCACCCGTGAATGGCAGTTGTGGCACACTGAGGTACGTAGGGGAGTATTCACAGCAGCGGTCTAGGGCCTCAGCAACGAATCTACCTATCCGATCCCTGTCAGGGCTCCGCAAGGCTCCCGGCGCTGTCAGAGCTTCAGACTCGTTGATGTCTGCCAGATACGCTGGCCTGGCACCCCAAGGATTCGTTTCGCTGGGATGGTTCTCGTCCCCCCGCGTATGCGGAAGTAGATCATGATACCCGTCGACGCCAGGATCCACCCAGAGCTTGCCGTTGCTGACCGCCATCAACGCCTGGTGGCCGATCTTTCTCACGGCCTCAAGCGACACGCGCCACAAGGCCGAATCAGCGAACTGGCTTCTAGCTACATCGCAGTCAGCGTCGCGGTTGAGAAAGGTAATCCAGTAGGCCATTCTCCACCTCAGAGGCTGGTGAGCCGGGCACGGCGCACTATCTGTGCAGCGATGTGCTCTGGCTCTGGGAAGTTGGACATCTCGTCGACGCCGGCGGTTCTCTCAAGCTCGCGGAGAAGCGCCCGCTTCGCTTGCCTGGGAACGGGGACGTACATCAGTGAGGGCGCTTGATCAGACGTCAAGGTGAAGTTCTTTGATCCATGAATCGTAAACGTCCCGCGCTGTCTTTCGATTCTGGGCGAGTGCCACGAAGGCAGGATCGCAATGGTCGGCTTGCCGCTTCTTCCCTCTACGCGTTCGCCGTCAAGGGCCATGTAGCTGTCGATGCGGGTTTTGTCGTGGTCGTAGTCGAGTATGCGGAACTCACTGGGACTCAACTGCTTGTTCAGATCGCGCGGCTCCAGGATAAACACAGCACCGTCGGTTGCCGCGTGCTGACACGCGAAGTAGAGCGCAACCGAGGCCGTCTCTGTCCAATCCAGCATTCGCGTTGGTATCCCGTAGTGCTGAGCGATCTGACACCACTCAAGAAGATTGTCGTCGGCAGGAAGGTATTCGAGCCCCGACGCTGCCCTGCGCTTGAACTCATAGGCCAACTCCAAAGCCCGGTCGCGCCCAGATCTTTTCCTGAGCCGCAGGGCCGACGGGCTCAGTCCCCAGCGGAAGTCCCCGTGTCCGCGGAACCAGAATGGCGCGTCGGCGCTCTGGAAGGCGCTTACAGCTGCTGTGAAGTCACCGAGGCACCCGATCACCATGGGAAGCAACGCGCAGTTCGGGCCCTCAGCTTCGTATCGCTGCTTGGCCGTCTGCGAAAGCGAACGATGCCCCGAGTCCATTAGTGGGTTCCCCCGCATGGGGGTTTTCTCAGCGGCTCCCCTGCGAACCGAGACACTCGCCGCTCAAATCCCTCGGAGAGCGTCTTCGCCGCTCCAACTCTGGTATCTGTGCGATTCCCGTGCATTCACGACCCCAATCGACCGGATTCTAGCGGTGGGTCGGGTCGTTTGTCCATATGCAAGGCCATTCCCAAGCCGTGCAAATAGCTGTGTGTAGGTTCGGGAGACGTGGCATGTCGTGCGGCGAAGCGGAGGCGAGGGCGGGCGGGGCAGGGACCAGCGGAAGGGACCCACGGACGGATATGTTCACCTGTACGTGCACTCTTACTACTCGCTGCTCGACGGGGCGGTGCGAATCGTGGACCTCATACAGACGACGAAATCGCACGGCAGCCCGGCCGTGGCGCTCACCGACCACGGGCACCGCACGCCCGCGCCCGCGCGGCGCAATTCCGCGTGCAAGCAAGTTGCACGCCCTACGCGACGAACGCCCTGGTCCCCGGGTCCCCGTCCCTTCCTAGGAATATCGACTATCGAACGAGGAACGCCGAATTTCGAAGGCCGCGCCTCCTATGAGTAAAACTCCCGGATCGCGGCAGCGACGTAGTCGAGTTGGTCGTCGGAGAGTTCGGGATGGACGGGCAGGGCGAGGACCTCGCGGCAGGCGCGTTCGGTCTCGGGGAAGTCGCCGGCCGCGTAGCCCAGCCCGGCAAAGCACGCCTGCTGATGCAGCCCGAGCGGGTAATAGACGGCCGACGCGACGCCGCGCTCGCTGAGGTGGGCGCGGAGTTCATCCCGCCGCTCGGCCCGGATGACGTACTGATGATAGATGTGCCGTCGGCCGGGGCGCTCGACGGGCAGCGTCACGTCCGCGACGCCCGCCAGGAGTTCGCCGTATCGGGCGGCGTTGCGCCGGCGGGCGTCGGTCCAGGCGTCGAGATGGCGCAGCTTGACGCCGAGGGCGGCCGCCTGCACGGAATCCATGCGGAAGTTGCCGCCGACGAAATCGTGGATGTACTGCCGCGTCTGCCCGTGGTTGCGGAGCTTCTCGAGCTTGTCGGCGAGGGCGGCGTCGTGCGTGGTCACCAGCCCGGCGTCGCCCATCGCGCCGAGGTTCTTCGTCGGATAGAAGCTGAAGCACCCGCACGTGCCGAGCGAGCCCGCCCGCCGGCCGTCGATCTCCGCGCCGATCGCCTGCGCGGCGTCCTCGATTACCGGCAGGCCGTACCGCTCGGCGACGGCCCCGATCGCGTCCATGTCGCACATCTGCCCGTACAGGTGGACGGGCAGGAGGGCCCGCGTGCGTTCGGTGACGGCGGCCTCGACGCCCGCGGGCGACAGGTTGAACGTGTCGGGGTCGATATCGACGAACGCCGGCCGGGCGCCCGCCCGCCAGATGCTGCCGGCCGTGCCGAAAAACGTGAACGCGGGGGCGATGACCTCGTCGGGCCCGGGGCAGGGGGCGCCGGTGCGGCAGGCGGGGGCGGCCTGCCCGACGCCGAGGGCCATGAGGCTGAGGAGGAGGGCGTCGGTGCCGCTGGAGACGGCGACGGCGTGTTCGACGCCGCAGTATTGGGCGGCCTGGGCCTCGAAGTCGCGGACGGCGGGTCCGTTGCAGACGAGCTGGGTGTCGAGGACGTCGGCGACGGCCTG
>Ga0272442_10006522_pt1 | contig 15328 bp, 12 predicted proteins | sample SSMForm2O_FD_200262 | JGI IMG/M metagenome (GOLD analysis project Ga0272442, IMG submission 200262) | Marine sediment archaeal communities from Little Sippewissett salt marsh, Falmouth, MA, United States - SSM-Form-2O | ecosystem: Environmental > Aquatic > Marine > Wetlands > Sediment ...
CGGCGATATCGAGCAGGCGTCCGAGCGACTTCTCCTCGCCAACGCCGACCTGTCGGCCGACGTGCTGGTCGCGCCGCACCACGGCAGCGTGAACCCGATGACCGAGCCGTTTTTGGAGGCTGTAGGGGCAGACTGGCTGATCCAGTCGTCGGGTCGCGGCACGAGCGGCGCCGCCAGCAGGTTAACCCCGATCCTGCCGCCCGGTACGCGGCTGTGGGTCACCGACCAAGTGGGCTGCGTGAGCGTCGTCGTGTGGCCTGAGGGTGTGTCGGTCGGTCCGTTCCGGCGGGCGCCAGTAGAGCAGAACCCGACTTCAGCTTCCCATTGATCTACGCCGAGCGTCGAACCATGGCCGCCGGTCAAGGTCTTGTCGGCTGGCGGCGGGGGCGTATGATCGCTGGTTTATGAGAGCCCTGGGGGAAGGACGGAAGCAGACGCAGTATGGATAAGAGCAGCGAGCAGGTTGGGGTGGCCTTGATCGGGGTCACCGGGTACGGCGAGTCGCACATACAATCGATCCTGGCGGCGCAGGAGGCGGGTGTCTGTCGTTGGGTGGCTGCCTACGACCGCGATCCGCAGCGCCTCGCGCAGCAGGCCGACGTTCTCGACGAGCACGGAGTGAAGCGCTTCGACGATCTTGAAGCGATGCTCGCCGCCGTTGGCGACGAGGTGCAGTTGGTCGGCGTGCCGGTCGGCATTCCCTACCACGCTGAGTTGAGCATTCGCTGTATGGAGGCCGGCTACCACGTGATCTGCGAGAAGCCGCCGACCCCCACGATCCAGGACCTGGACGCGATGATCGCCGCCTCGCAGCGCACCGGGCGATGCTGCGCGATCGGCTTCCAGCGGTCGTGGTCGAAGGCGGCGCAGCACACGCACCGCCTCATCTGCGACGGCGTGCTGGGCGACATCCGATCGGTGCACGTTGCGGCCTGCTGGAAACGGGCCGACACCTACTACACGCGCAACAACTGGGCGGGCAAGCTGCGCGCCGACGGCAGATGGGTCCTCGACGGCACGATCAACAACCCGTTCGCTCACCAGATCCAGGCGGGGCTCGAGTTGGCGTCGACCGATCTGGACCGACCGGCCGAGCCTCGGCGCGTCCGGGCCGAGCTGTACCGCTGCCGCGACATCACCGGCGACGACACCAGCAGCGTGGCCATCGAGGCCGCCAACGGCGCGATGGTCTACACGCACTTCACGCTGTGCACCGAAGCGCCAGGTCAGCAGCCGATTCGCCTGCGAGTGGTCGGCGAGAAAGGTGTCATCGAGGGGGCCGACTCGAGATCGCTTTCGGTAAGGCTCAACGACGGCCGGACGCTGCCGATCGAGTCCGACGACGTGGACCCCCGGCTGGTGATGTACCGCGACACCTGCGGTTTCATCCTGAATGGCGAGCCGCCGCTGCGCTGCCCGGTGGCCAAGACGCGGCCGTTCGTTTTGGCGGTCAACGGCGCGTTCGAGTCGAACGGATTGCCGCGGGCAGTCGACGCAGAGTTCCTGCGAACCGAGGCGTTCCGCGATGCGACGGCGCGCTGCCTGGCGGGCGTCGACGACGCCATCGCCCAAGGCTTTCAGACCGGCAAGCTCTTCAGCGAGCTTGGTCTGCCGTGGGCCCGTCCCAGCGAGTGGTTCGAGCTGGGCGACTACCGGAAGTTCGAGCCGGGCTTCTGACGTGGAGGACAACCCGTCGCAGAACCTGTCAGGCGGGCGCACCGGTGTAAGCGTCCGCTACTGCGACCCGCTGAAGTTCTAGACGAGAATCACAAAGTCCGAGACGTCGCAGTCGCCATCACCGTCAAGATCGGCTTGAGGCGTGGGCAGAAGAGGACTTTCCGGCCGACCTTCGTACGCCGGCCTGCCTACATCGGCGCGAAGCAAGACGGCGACCCGCCCGTGAATCACGACTGGAAGACGTATTCGGGCACGCTGTCGAGCCCCGCTCAGACAAAGAGCATTTGCATAGCCCTCCAGATTTACGGGCCGGGAGCGGTCTGGTTCGACGAGTTGACCGTCGGATATGCCGAGTGACGCCTGGCGCGCGGGTCGCAGGTTGAGAGCAGCCGGCCCGGGATGCCTGGCTTTACGAACGCACCGCTCATTCGGCGGGCGGCAGTTTCACTTCGCAGAGATGTTGGGCTTCGAGGGTCTTTCCGGTTCGGTGTGGGAGCTTGTGGCCCCAAGTGATTGGCCGGGTGAACCGGCCCCCATCGAACACGCCCGGTCGCCATGAACGACTCAGCGAAGCGCCCGGGCGTGTTCATTTTGGATCTAAGATAGCGGCACAGTCACCCGGGTCATCGACCGGTTGCCTGCTTCTTGATTGCCGCAGCTTCGTCGCGGGCTGATTGCAGCAACCGCTCAGCTTCCTGAAGCGCATCGGTGTCACCGGTGGTCTTATGCAATTCGATGGTCTCGGTCAGCATTAGTTGCTGAACCGCCAGACCCACCAGTCGCACGATGACCATCGATTCGGGATCACGACTGAGCAGATCACCGAGGTGCCAGCCGGCGTCGAGATACGAAACCGCCCTATCGTAATCACCGTTGGCTGTCGCCTGCTTGGCCCGAGCCGCGAGTTCTCTGGCGATCATGCGAATCGTCTTAGCTTGGTCTAACGCCTCGGTCATCGCGGCTTGCTGGTCGCCGGGATTGAGTGCGATGTACTCCGCTTCGCTCAACGCAAACACGTACGGCTTCTCGGCAAACTCGATCGGCTGCGTCCAATCGATGGCCATCAGAAGCTCGATCGCCTTGTCCTTGTTGCCGTCCGACCAGAGCGACAGCACCTGAACAACGCGATCGGCCTCGGCGGATGTCACACGATCCGCATCGATCTCATCCAACGTCTTGCTGTAGGCCAGGGTGTAGCCCGTCGGTGCGTCGAGACTGAAGAGGGCCGGATCGAGGTCATCCCGCAAGTCGAAATCGGACATGGTGACGGTGCCGTACGAGTCCGGATCGTGCCGCGACGTGGCCCTGATCTCCACCAGGATCGGCATGCCCGACTTCACGTCCGCCCAGATCGTGATGTCGAGGGTCTGGCGTTTGCCCTCGCGCATCACCTTGAACCCCTCGGCCAGCCGACCATCGATCTGTTTCGTGCCGAGCGGCTCTTCGTCGCCGTCGCGGAGCCCCCACAACTGTTCGATCGGTTCCACGCAGAAGGCGAACAAGCCCGCGACCTCGGGATCATCCTCAGGCGTGGGCGTCCGCTTGATTGCAGTCTTGTTCCGATGGAACAGGATGATGCTCTCAGACGACTCCGCATTGACGATCACGGAGATATCGCCGATGCCGGTCGGCGCGTCGTAACGCATTCTGCCCGGCGGCAGGACGGCGGCGCGGGGCACGATCCCTCCGTCCCCTTCGTTGGCCGTGCCGACAACCGCCTTGAAGGTGTAGGCGCTGCCGTGGAGACGCTCGAGAACCTGAGCGAACGCAGCGCTGCCACCGCTTGAGTTGAGACTCATCACGAAAATGACGATGAGGGCGGCGGCAATCGCGCCGGTGATTGTGGAGACGGTCAACTTACGGGCCATAATGAAGCTCCAGATATTCGATCGGCCTGCGGTCGATCGGGTCGTTTGTGAGTGCTTTTGCGCCGTCAGTGCGTCACGAATCGTTCGCTCGGCCATGGACGCGCTGGGCGAGACGCGAAATTGCCTGATCTGATGTTCTATGTCTTCTGCGCGTCTCATCATTGAACCTCGCTGTTCAAGAGTGAACGCAGCTTGTCGAGTCCGTACCGATACCGCCCCTGAACGGTGTTGATCGAAGTCTCCTGCACTTCGGCGATCTGTCTGAACTTCATGCCGCCGTGCACCCGAAGCATGACGATCTCGCGCTGTTCGGCCGGCAATTGCATCAGCGCCCTCGCCAAGCGAGACAGGTCTTCATTACCGATGGCTGCCAGGTCGGGCGAAACTTCTCCCGACGGAAACGACTCCGGCTGGTCCAATGATGTCGTGCCCTGTCGTCGGCGGGCACGCACCCGATCGCGGACCTTGTTCGTCACACATACAGCGAAGTACGCCTTGAGGCTCCCGCTGAGCTTCATCCGATGCGCGGAGCGGGCGAAGGCTACGAAGACGTCATGAACAACATCCTCGGCCTCATGCAGGTTGCCGAGCATCCCCGTCGCGAGCGACAACATCTGTTCAGCGTGCTTTTGATAGACACGTCGAAGCGCGTCGCTGCTACCGCGGCGGAGCCTCCATATCAGCAGTCGGTCTTCGATCATGAGCTAGCCAGGTTTCTCGACGATCGTCGCTCACTGTAATAACGTGTGAGAGCAGCGTTTAGTATGCGCTCGGTTGCGCTTCGCCCACACCGGCCACCCCCGTGCCGGATGGCCATACGCGAATCCTCACGTAACATGTAATCCCAAAACGACTTACAGAAGGACATGCAGCGCTGACTTCGCTTCCGCCGGCGCGGCATTCTGCCAAGAGGTCCGAGTCATGCTACCCGATGGGTACTATGGAACCGGCGCCTCGGGTATCGGCTACGATATGGAGTCGTCGTACTTGAACGCCCTTGTGACGTAGCGCTCAAGAACGGGTTCAGACAAGCCTTCCCCCGTGACAGAGCCGGCGCCCCTACTCGCCGATTGAGGGCAGCCGGCCCGCGCTGCTGGCTTCACGAACGCACCGCTCATTGGCCGGGCGGGAGTTTCACTTCGCAGAGTTGTTGCGCTTCGAGGGTCTGTCCGGTGAGGTAGTCGGTGAAGGTGGCGCGGATGGTGACGGCCGGATGGCGGGGAGGCCGACCGCCTCGCCACGGGCATTTGACCGTGTAGTGCTGCGTCCAGAGGCGCCCGTACCACAGCTTGCGCGACTCCTGGAGGTCCAACTCGATTTTGCCCACGAGGCGCTGCCCGTCGGGACTGGCCAGGTCGAATAGCTCGATTTGCACCGTGCCGGCTGTCTTGATGGCGTGCCCGTCCTGATCGACCGGCCGCAGATACGTCACCACGCCGTCGTCACCGGGCTGGCCGTCCTCGTCGTAGCCGCCGCTGAGCCGCTCGATCTCCAGTGCGACAGGGTAGTAGAGCAGGTCGAGCCGCTTGGAGCCCAGCGCCAGGAGGGTATCGATACGCTTGGCTTGGGCGTCGAGCAGTTGGGTCTGCTCGGCAAGTTGTTTCTGCGTTTCGGCGAGCTGTTGGCTGAGCTTCTCGTTCTGCTGCTGAAGTTGACCTTGCCCGACAGCTTCGCAGCCCAGAATCAAGCCGACCAGCACGATCACGGCGCACGCGGCGACCGCCTGCCCTGCGCGCAACATCGCGTGTGCGAGTGAGGCGGGACGGCTGTCTGACTGGGCGCCGTAGACGCGCATGGTTACTTGTCTGATGCGGTGGACGAAGCGGGCATCCGTTCGAGAATCCTGTCGGCCAAGCCGTACTTCAACGAACCTTCGGCGTCGAGCCAACGGTTGCGATCGCAATCCTTTTCGATCTGATCGACGTCCTTGCCGGTATGCCTGGCGAGAATCTCATAGAGCCGCTTGCGGATGCGGATGATTTCCTCGGCCTCGATCGACAGGTCGGTAGCCGATCCACGAACCAGGCCGCCGATCATCGGCTGATGCAGCAGCAGCGTCGAGTTGGGCAGGACAAACCGCTTGCCCTCGGCGCCACCCGCCAGCAACACCGCACCCATGCTGGCCGACAGCCCGATCGAGTAGGTCGCCACCTGGCAGCGGAGAAACTGCATGGTGTCGTAGATTGCCAGCCCCGCCGTTACCGATCCGCCCGGCGAGTTGATATAGAAGCTGATGTCGGCCTTGGGGTCCTCGTTCGAGAGGAACAGCAACTGGGCGATGATGGTGTTGGCCGACTCGTCATCCACCGGGCCGCCGAGAAAAATGACGCGGTCCTTGAGCAGGCGCGAATAGATGTCATAAGCCCGCTCGCCGCGACCGGACTTTTCGATAACCATCGGGATGAGCTGTTGATTGCGTGTCATGCAATGATCCTTGGATAGCGATCGGGCCTCGGGCCCTCGGTCTATTTGCTCTTCTTCTGGTTGGTGTCGTGCTCCAGGATCTCGTCGACGATGCCGTATTCCTTGGCCTCGGGCGGATCCATGAACCGGTCGCGCTCGGTTTCCTCTTCGATCTTCTCGATAGCCTGCCCGGTGTGTCGCGAGAGGATCTCGTTCAAACGGCGCTTGGCCTTGAGGATTTCCTCAGCCTGAATGCGAATGTCCTCGGCCTGGCCGGTCACACCGCCGTAGGGCTGATGGAGCATCACCTTGGCGTTGGGCAGGGTGAAACGCTTGCCCTTGGCGCCGGCTGCCAGGATCACAGCCGCGCCGCTGGCGGCCTGCCCGATGCAGTACGTCGCCACGTCGCAACTGAGGAAGCGCATGGTGTCGTAGATCGCCAGCGTCTCCTCGATGTAGCCGCCGCGCGAGTTGATGTAGAGGTTGATGTCCTGCTCTTTCTTGATCGAGTGCAGATAGAGCAGGGCCATGATGACGTCTCTGGCCGACTCTTCGGTGATGTACCCAGCCAGGAAGATGATGCGATTCTCGAGCAGCAGCTCGCGGAGGGTCATCTCACGGGTGCGCTGGTACTGCGGATACTGCATCTGCATGCGGATGATCTCGGATGGTTGGTCCATAGCTCTCCTGCCTGTGCCCGCCCGCCGGGTCGACAATGGGCGTTTAGGTCTCGTCGGCCAGATCCGCGTCCTTCTTGCCTTTGTCTTTGTCCTTGGCAGCGGGTTTGCGGCGTTTGGCGGCCTTTTTCTTGGCCTTGGCCGGTTTGGCCGGCTCGGCCTGCTCCGACGGCTGCGCTTCGGTATCGGTAATCTTGGCCTGCTCCAGCAGGCGGTCGACGCACTTCTGCTCGCGCAGTTCCAGGTACAGCTCGGTCAGGCCGCCGCGGCGGGCCAGGTCGTCGCGAACGCGATCGAACCGCTGACCGTAGGCTTGGGCGATCTGGGCGATTCGCGCGTTGACCTCCTCCTCACTGACGTCGATCTCCAACTGCTCGGCGATCTTCTCCATGACGAAGTACAGCTTCAGATCGCGAGCCACCTGCTCGGTGGCCGTCGTGCGCAGTGCGTCGAGATTCTTCTCGACCTCGGCCTCGGGCACGCCCTGTGAGAGCATGTCGAGTCGCCGGCGATTGACCATGCGTTCGGTCTGACGCTGCGACAGCTGCGGCGGCACGTCCAACTTGGTGTTGTCGAGCAGGTAACCGGACAGCTGGTCGCGCATCGCCCGTCTGACCTGCTGGTCGAGCCGGGCTTCGAGGTTGGCGCGGACCCAGTCGCGCAGCTCGTCGAGGGTGTCGGCCCCGAACTCCTTCAGCAGATGCTCGTCCAACTCGGGCAGCACCAGCCGCTTGATCTCCTGCATCTTCAGCTCGATGGTCGCTTTCTTGCCGCGGTGCTCTTCCAGGCGGTATTCGTCCGGCAGTGTGACCTCGATCTTGCGGACGTCGCCGCCGGCCGAGCCGACAAGCTGCTCGCCCAGCGCTTCGACCGGTATGCCGTCGATGACGCTCGGGCGGGCGGGAACCTGGGCGTTTTCCTCCTGGTGAATCGTGTCCGAGCCGACCGTGATGCTCACGTCGGCGACTACCAAGTCGTCCTGCTCGACCTTACCTTCCTCGACCGGCTGGAAGTTGCCGCGCATGGCCCGCATGCGGTCGATCTGGGCGTTGATGTCCTTGTCGGCCACGTCGATCTTCGGCCTGGAGAGCTCGATCCCCTCCAGCTTGGGAAGATCGAACTCGGGTTTGAGCTCGACCTCGCACGTGAACGACAGATCGCCCTCGTCGGGCAGCTCGATCTTGGCGAGTTCGAGGTCCGGGTCGCCCAGTACCTTGATGTCCTCTTTTTCGACAGCCGCCAGGTAGGCCTCGGCCACCAGCTTGTCCTTGAGTTCGTCGCGAACCTCGCCGCCGAAGCGCTTCTCGATCAGCGTGCGGGGCGCCCGACCGCGACGGAAACCCGGCACCGTGGCTTCACGCCGCAACTCGTCGTATTGCGACTCGATGCGTTCGTGGATGGTGTCCTTGGGGACGGTGACCGTCAGCTTCGACCGCAGCAGCCCGATCGACTCGGTCTCGACCTGGATGGCCTCCTTGAGCTTGTCCTGCTCGGTCTGCTCCTGTTCGGCCTCTTCCTGGTCGGTCGCCTCCTGCTGCTCGGCCTCGGACGCCGGCGCCTGGTCGGATGACGGCTGCTTGGTTGTTTCTTCGTCGGGCATTGGCAAACCTCGCTATGCGGAACTTGCGTCTGTCGGGTCGGCTCATGCGGCGGCCCGACCCTCAGCCGGCGTGGGGCATTCTACCCGTATTAAACGAACTGCGAACCCCCTGGCCGCATATCGCCACGCGCCTCGGCCAGAAGATTCGCGACAGGTCCGGGCATCCGGCGCCGCCGAGCCCGGTCCTGCCCGGTCTGGGCTGTTCGGGCCCCGTGTTAGCCCTGGCGGCATAGCGGGCGATGGGATTCGAACCCACGACAACAACGTTGGCAACGTTGTGCTCTACCAGCTGAGCTACGCCCGCGCAGCAACTCTCCAGTATAGTCGGCCGGAAGGCCCATGCAAGTCCAGCAGGGCCCGAGTGGCGGCCTGCCGGCCCCACGACGGCCCGTACGGAGGGCTACCGTCCGGCCGAGGCTGCGGACTCTCAGCGGCACGGCAGGCTGGCCGGGGCTCGTGATCGGACGCCGTCGCCCGTTCGGCAAGTGGAAGCTGCCCTGCCCCGGGCCCAACTGTAGGCGGCTGGGACGCGAAAAAAAGCCGCAGCCAGGCGTAGGCCCGACCGCGGCTTCGGTGTCGGTACGGGTGATCGGATGAGTTAGCGGACGTCGGGCGACGGCTGGGGCTCGTTCGCCCGCGCGGTTGCGCCCGGCTCGTTCAGCAGTATGGCTAGCGTCTGCTCGATGTTCTTCGATTCCTGGTCGCCGAAAAACTGACCCCGCAGGGCACCTTGGCGGTCGTACACGAACACAGCCGGCACCTGGCCGCCCCACTTCGCGCTGATGCCTGCTACCAACTCGGTGTAGTTCGCCGAGTCGAGGATCAGCGCCTCAAAGGGTGCGTTGTGACGTTGCAGGAAGCTGACAACCGCGTTCTTCCGTGCCGGGTTGTCCAGACTGACGCTGACGACCTCAAGACCCTTGGCGTTGTACTGCCGATGCCACTCCACCAGCTTCGGGAAGCTCTTGACGCATGGGGCGCACCATGTGGCCCAGAAGTCCAGCACCACGACGTCGCCCCGGTGGTCGGCGACGGCCTTCTTGATGTCCGCCAGATCGGCCGACGTCACCGCAACGTCTTTTGAGGCAACCGAAGTTGACTTGCCCTTGCTCTTGGCGGCGTTGCACTGCGATGGTCCCGTTGCGACCAGGCCCTGCTTCGAGCCGCATTTCGAAGCCGACGCAAGCTTGGCCTGCTTTCCGGCCGAACACGAACCCTTCTGCTTGACCAGAAGTGCCGGCTTCACGTCGGCGCCGCACTGGCCGGCGGTTGCCTGTTTGCACGGGGTTTTGCCGCACGCGGCCCGGGCGACTTTCGCCTCGCTGCAATCGGCCTGGCATTGGGTCGAGTTCGCCTTGCCGCTCTGGTAGCACGCCTTAGCCGAGGACCCCTCGCCGCTGTCGCAGTACGGCTTATCTGCGCTTTGCTTGCCCGAGGCAGAGCAGGCCTTCTTGCCGGCAGCCTTGGTCGCCTTCACGCTACAGGTCGAACCAGCGGCAGGCCCGGTGGGTTTGTCGACTGACGCCCAGAACGCCCCCCTGTTCGACCCGGAAGCCGGCGCGGCGGTCACCTCCTTCATGCGATACTTGACGCTACAGCCGAATTCAGCCGTGTTGTCGGCCTCGACCTTCTTGCCGGCCAAAATGGCGTCGAGCGCGTCGGTCAGGTAGTGGGGCTCTTTGTGGCGGTTGTCGACGGCACCTTCGTACAGCACCTTGCGGTCGGGTGCGACAACGAAGATGTGCGGCGTGACCTTCGCGCCGTAGGCCCGCGCTACCTCCTGTGTCTCATCGTACAAGTAAGGGTACGGATAGCCCTTCTCCTTGGCCCGCTCCTGCATTTCGGGAAAGCCGTCTTCGGCCACAACGTCGGCCGGGTTCGGGTTGACCGCCAGGAACGTCACCCCCTTGGGCTGATACGTCTTGGCGATGTCGATGAGCTTGTCCTCGTACTCTTTGGCTACGGGACAATGATTGCAGGTGAATACGACCACATAGGCCTTCGCCCCCGCGTGCCGGGCGAGTGAGTGGTACTTGTAGTCGACACCAAAAAGCTTGAAATCGGGAGCCGTCTGACCCGGTTGAAGAGTCGCGTAAACCGGTGCGGCTGTAACGGCCAACAGACTGATCGTCAGGATACTGCCAACTGCCTTCATGACGTTCTTACCTCCACTCAACCGTGAGTCTCCAGCTTGTGGTACCCAGTCGAACGCCCGACCGAACGATGCCGGTGCCGTGTACCGGCGGCACGTCGGTCAGGCTCGACGCCCGTCGGCCTGACTATAGGCCGACCCCTTGTGCAAGTACGCCGCCCGGCAAAATGGGATCGAAAAGCGGCGGATTGCACCGCCGCCCCGGGGCCTGGGCTATCTCCTAAGTAACTGTTGTAGAGAGTTTTACAGAGGGCGGTCGTGTAAGAGTGCGGCTTTTCCTAGGCACTTTCCTTACTGAACAGCCGCCGCTGAGCGCGTCGCCGGCGCCGTTGACCACTCATGCGGCGCATCTATACTGCGCCCAGCAGAGCAATGTTCCGGGTGGCCGAATCGCTTCGTGCCAGGCCAGACGCGACGGCAGGTGGCCGACCTGGCGAGGCGGCGGAGTTGGGTGCAAGGCAAAGGAGGCCTGAGATGAGTCTTCGAATCCGATATCTGCTGGTGCTTCTTGCGGTTTGCCCTGTGGTTTCGGGCTGCGACGCGTTGGCGGAGTTGTTCGGGTCTGACACGGTGACGGTGCAACTGGTCAATGACGGCGATCTTGACGTGGAGGTCGAGATCTATATCAGCGACCAACAGGAGATCCCCGAACTACTGCTGACCGAACTGGGCACGAGGTTGGAATACACGGTCGAGCCCGGCGAAACGGTGACCTTCTCGCGGAGCTGCGACGACTTGCAGGCGATCATCGTCAGCAGCGCCGACCTACAGGTCATTGGCGACATCGGCCCGGAGACCAGCTCGGATGTGCTTCGCGACGGGGACGACTTCTCCTGCGGCGAGACCATCGTTTTTACGTTCGACCACTCGATCGTGCTGATCGATTTCGACGTCACAGTGACGGTCGAGTAGCAGTCGCTCTGCCGGCATAGCCTCAGGACCCACGCCGCGAGGGTCGGGGGACACCTGCAAAGCGCCGGACCGAGCCCGGATGTAAACTTCCTCTCTGTACAAACTTACGCGCAGGCAGGTTCCTGGTCAGTGCGCCGTGTCGGAAGGGCCGGCGCGCCGGATTGACAGCGGCCGCCGCGCCGGTATAGTGGTACCGTAATGTGAAATAACACTTTGCGGGCCTGCTATGACGAACTTACTGAGGGTGTCCGAGGCGGCCTCGCTGGCGATGCACGCAACGGTGCTGCTGGCGGCCAGTGGTGACCGGGCGCTGACCACCGGTCAGATCGCCGCCGTGCTGGGTGTGTCCGAGGCGCATCTTTCGAAGGTGCTGCAGCGGTTGGGCCGGGCGGGGCTGGTGCGCTCTACGCGGGGTCCGAAGGGGGGCTTCTCGCTGACAAGGTCGGGCGAGCAGATCACGCTGTTGGAGGTGTATGAGGCCATCGAGGGCATCGTCGTACCGGCCACCTGCCTGTTCGACACCGCCATCTGCCGCGGCGACCGATGCATCCTGGGGGGACTCATCGCCGAAGTGAACGACCACGTCCGTGATTACCTTGGGCGGACGAGGCTGGCTGATGTGAGCGACGTCGTCGCCGAACTGGTGGCCGCCGCCCTGGCGGAAACAGACGCCAAGCAGGTCGGCCACTGATCGCGGCTACATCGCAAGCATGCGCTCGTTCAACGAAGCCTAGTCGAACTCGGCGGGGGGCATGCCGTCGGCCACTTCCGTGAGGGCGTCGCGGTCGAGGATACGTATCTGCTGCTGGTTGGGCATGTCGATCAGCTTGGCCTCGGCGAGCCGGCGCAGGGTGCGCGAGAGCGTCTCGCCGGTGACGTCGAGATGGCTGGCCAGGTCGCGCTTGAGCATGGGCAGGGCAAAGCGATCGCCCCCGGGCACCTCCACCCCAAGCAGGTGGCGGGCCACCCGGCTGGCGGCGTCCTTCAGCACAACGTCTTCGAGATGCCCGACCAGCCGGCGAACCCACTGCGCCATGCTCGTCATCAGTTGCAGGCACAGGTCGTGATCACTTCGCAGGGCAGTTAGAAATGGCTCGGTCGGAAGGAGCGCACACTCGGTGTCTTCGGTGGCTGCTGCGAAGGCCGGGCAGTCGAAGCCGCCGATGACTGCCACCTCGGCAAACGTCATCCCCTCGTAGGCGAAGTGCAGCACGTGCTCTTTGCCCGAGGGTGCGAGCTTGTAGACCCTGACCGCGCCGCAACCCACCACGAAGATGCCGGGGCACGGTTGGCCGTCGCGGAAGATCGTCTCGCCCTTGCGGTAGCGTTGGACGCGGGCGATGCCGGCGAGCTTTTCCAGCGAGGCGTCGCTCAGGTCGCGGAAGAACCCGCATCGTTTGAGAATGTCGCGTTCGGCCTGGCCCATTCGACGCCTCGACAGCATGGCGGAAAAAGTTTCCGGGTTTGACCCAGGTCAAAGCCTCGGACGGTACGTCGGCGTATCGTAGGCGCACCATGGCGGAGCGGACAACCGCTATCTAGAGGCTTCGGCCAGGAGCGAGGCATGCTGCGAGAGATCGTAAGTATCGACGAAGAAAGGTGTAACGGCTGCGGGCTGTGCATTCCGGCCTGTCAGGAGGGGGCGATCCAACTGATCGATGGCAAGGCCCGGCTGGTGGCTGAGAACCTCTGCGACGGGCTCGGCGCGTGCCTGGGGCACTGCCCGCAGGATGCGATTCGCATCGAGCGGCGAGAGGCCGAGGGGTTCGACGAGTCGGCCGTGGAGCAGCACGCGGCCGACCAGGCGCCCGACCCCGCGCCGGTCAACACGAGGCCGGGGCCACCTGCGGGCTGTCCGTCGGCCCGGTTTGGCCGGTTGGGTGACCAGCACGTGGGCGAGCCGGTTGCCAATGCGGACGACGACGGTGAATCCGCTTCGGAGCTTCGGCAGTGGCCGGTGCAGCTACGATTGCTCCCGCCGACGGCGCCGATGCTGCGCGGGGCCAGGCTGCTGCTGGCGGCTGACTGTGTGCCGGTGGCCTGCGGCGACTTCCACCGCAGGATGCTGCGAGGCCGGGCGTTGGCGATTGCCTGCCCGAAGCTCGACGACCCGACAGGCTACATCGAAAAGCTCACCCAGATAATTCGCGCCAATAATCTGGCGGAGCTGGAGGTGGTGCACATGGAGGTGCCGTGCTGCACGGGCCTGTTGCGGATGGCGGCCGAGGCGCGGCGGCGGAGCGGGTGCGACGTGCCGCTGGTCGACACGGTGGTGAGCATTGAGGGACGGGTTCTGTCGCGGCGGCGTGTGCCGGTCGAGGCTCCCGTCTGAGTGGGGCGGGGTCAATATGAGGATCTGCGAAAATCAACCAACCAAGAGCGGAGGTCGAAACCATGTTCTGCTTCCAGTGTGAGCAAACGGCCAAGGGCACGGGGTGCACGGCGCACGGCGTGTGTGGCAAGGATCCGGAGACGGCAGACCTTCAGGACCTGCTGATCTATGCGGCCAAGGGCATTGCGATGTATGCCCATCGCGCCAGGCAGCTCGGGGCGAAGGACCGCGCAGTCGATGTGTTTGTGGTCGAAGCATTGTTCTCGACGGTGACGAACGTGAACTTCGACCCGAAGCGGCTCGAGCAGCGTCTGCGCTGCGCGCACCAGGTGAAGCAGGCGGCCAAACAGCTCTACGAGCAGGCGTGCAAGACCGCGGGCAAGCAGCCCGAAGCGCTGAGCGGGCCGGCGGCGTGGGCGCCGGCTGACAACACCGACGATTTGATCCGCCAGGGCGAGGCGGTGAGCATCGAAGACCGGATCGAGGAGCACGGCGAGGACGTCGCCGGTTTGGAGGAGTTGCTGACCTATGGGCTGAAAGGGACAGCTTCCTACGCCGACCACGCGCTGATTCTGGGCCGCGAAGACGACGAGGTGTACGCGTTCTTTCACGAGGCGTTGGACTTTCTGGCGGGCGGCGAGTGCGCGGTCGCTGAGTTGCTGGCGATGGTGCTGCGATGCGGTGAGGTGAACCTGAAGGTGATGGGGCTGCTCGACGCGGCGCACACCGACACGTACGGCCATCCCGCGCCGACGTCGGTGCGGATTACACCGGTTCAGGGCAAGGCCATTTTGGTGTCGGGTCACGATTTGAAGGACCTGGCTATGTTGCTGGAGCAGACCGAGGGTAAGGGCGTTAACGTGTACACGCACGGCGAGATGCTACCGGCGCACGGCTATCCGGAGTTGAACAAGTACAAGCATCTGGTCGGCAACTACGGTGGGGCGTGGCAGGACCAGCGCAAGGAGTTCGACGAGTTCCCGGGTGCGATTTTGATGACCACCAACTGCATTCAACGCCCGAAGGACAGCTACAAGGGGCGCATTTTCACCGCCGGGCTGGTGGCCTGGCCGGGTGTGACGCACATCGACGACGGCGACTTCGCGCCGGTGATCGAGGCCGCCCTGGCGGCTGAGGGCTTTGCCCGCGACGAGCCGGAAAAGAGCATTACCGTGGGCTTCGGCCATCACGCCGTGGGCAGCGTGGCCGGCGCGGTGGTCGATGCGGTCAAGCAAGGGGCGATTCGGCACTTCTTCCTGATCGGCGGGTGCGACGGCGCGAGGCCCGGCCGAAGCTACTACACCGAGCTGGCTGAGAAGGTGCCGGACGACTGCGTGATTTTGACGTTGGCGTGCGGCAAGTATCGGTTCAACAAGCTGGATTTCGGTGACATCGGAGGTATTCCGCGGCTGCTCGACGTGGGCCAGTGCAACGACGCGTACTCGGCGATTCAGATTGCCGCGTCGCTGGCTGAGGCGTTCGGGTGTGAGGTGAACGATTTGCCGCTGTCGCTGGTACTGAGCTGGTACGAGCAGAAGGCGGTGTGCATTCTGCTGACGCTGCTTCACCTGGGCATTCGCAACATGCGGCTGGGCCCGAGCCTGCCGGCGTTCGTGTCGCCGAACGTGTTGAAGGTGCTGGTCGACAAGTTCAACATTGCGCCGATCACCACGCCGGATGCGGATTTGGCGGCGATCTTAGGCACGG
>Ga0272442_10006523_pt1 | contig 15326 bp, 13 predicted proteins | sample SSMForm2O_FD_200262 | JGI IMG/M metagenome (GOLD analysis project Ga0272442, IMG submission 200262) | Marine sediment archaeal communities from Little Sippewissett salt marsh, Falmouth, MA, United States - SSM-Form-2O | ecosystem: Environmental > Aquatic > Marine > Wetlands > Sediment ...
CTCCACCATGGGGTAAGTTGGCCAGTATGCTGGGTTACGCGTTAACGGGTTTGGGGTTGGCCCCGCTTTTGGGAGCTGGTTGGACAGATACGCTGGTTGCAACACTATTGAGTATTCTGGTTTATGGTTTGGTGTTACTTTCAGCGCGAATAGGTGCCGCTGCGATGGCATGGATGCCATTGACTACCGCACTGATTGTAGGCTTTCTGGCAACCCTGCTTAAATATTGGATTCCCGATCTTAATCTGGTCCTGGTTATTCTATCTGCTGTTGCCATTATTCTTCCGGGGTATTCCATCAGCCTTGGTGCGGGCGAATTGGTAGCACAACATGTTTTGTCGGGTGTGTCAAACCTGATGAGCGGGTTGATCACACTTATCAAACAGATTGCAGGTTCCGTATTTGGGGTTAGTATTGCCGGCCTCGTGGTCGGCCTGGCCACCGCTGAATCCGAAACCCCGGTAGACCAAAAGTGGATGCTGCTGCTTTTTCCTTTGCTCTTGGTTGGATTGTGCCTGGCGTTTCAGGTTTCCCGCAGGGATTTGCCCTGGGCTATATTGGTATCGGGATTGGCGTATATAGGGGTTATAGCCGGGAGTTCACTATTGGATAGTAACCTGGGCAATTTGTTGGGAACAATCGTTGCGGTCGTTGTAGCTAACCTTTGGGCACGGAAAACGGGCCGCCCAACCTCCATTGTGCTGATTCCCGCCATTGTCTTGTTGGTAAGCGGTACGATTGGTTTTCGGGGTTTAGCCTCTGTGGCTCAGGGAGATTTACAATTGGGCGTACAGCAGTTTTTTCAGATGTTCGTGGTGGCCATGACCATCCTCGCTGGAGTCTTGATTGGCTACACTATTATTCGTCCGGAGCATAGTCTGTAAGGCCTATGAAGTACTTGGTTAAATGGGTTTTAAGAGAATTCAGAATCGCTATAAAAATTAAAATGGGACTAAAACCCATTAAAAATAGGTACTCCGGGAGTCAGGGATAAAACGAATTCCATGAAATTTAATTCAAAACTACTTTAATGTTTAGAAAACGTCTTTTTGTTGTATTGGTCCTATGTGGATTACAATTTGCAACGGCCCAGCGCTGGGATCCTCAGGATTCTATTAAAACTGTGGATAAGAATCAGGATCGCATAAACGATTTCCGCGATAACATCATCGATTGGACCGGGCAGGATCTTGTGGATGATACATTCCCAAATTCATGGCCCCTTTTTGGAAGTAAAGCGCGCATGGCCATCGGAGGATATGTAAAATTGGATTATATACAGGATTTTGACGGAGGGTATGACCGTTTTCAGTACGAAATTCAAAACGTGCCTGTAGCCGGGGATGGCAGGCCCTTACAGGATGGCTACATGAACATGCACGGAAGGGAATCCCGTATAAATGTGGATATCCGCAGGCTTACAGAGAGCGGTATGCCTTTACGGATTTTTCTTGAAATGGATTTCTATAACCTGGACCGGGGGGTCTTTAACCAATCCCCAAGGCTACGGCATTTTTACGGGGTTCTGGGCAGGCTTCTTGTGGGAAGGACCTGGGGAACTCAGAGCGATCTCTTTGCGATCCCCTCAACTATAGATTTTGCTGCCGGGGACGCGCTTACCGGAACCCGAAGGTCTCAGATTCGTTTTGAAGACCGTATTACGGACACCTTTAAATATGCCGTCGCTATTGAAATGCTGGAATTTCCCGGGATTGATCCGAACGGGCAAGTGGGCGAAGCCAGTCAACTACTACCTTTAGTCGTCGGACGAATCACAAAGGATTTAAAAGATGGCGGACGTTTATTCCTAGGGGCATCCGTTTTTCAACTCCGATGGGACGGAGAAGATGATAACCCCGACGATACTGCCATCGGATGGGGTTTTAGTTTTAGCGGGCGGAAATACCTGAGCCCAAAAAAACACTATTTCCGATGGATGTCCTCCTACGGTCAGGGATGGGGTAGCCAGGTTGTTGCAACCATTGGAACCCAGGCCTCAGCAGTACTCGATCCGGAAGGAAACCTGGAGACCATGCCCGCCTGGAATCTTGGTGGCGGTTTTTCTTTCAATTTATCTCCAGTACTAAACGCAAATCTCAATACAAATTGGTTCGGTATTGATCCATCCGAATTTCGGGACCCCAATAATATCAAAGGAGGGGGGTCCGGTCATGTGAATCTGATCTGGTCGCCTTACAAAAAGGTGAACGCCGGGGTGGAATTTATGATGCTAAAAAGAACCAATGTGGATGGAAACAGTGGTACGGGAAAACGTCTGCAGTTTATGATTAAATACTTGTTTTAATACATCCTGAATATTGGGGTATCTTGAGTTTGGTATAAAGAATTAGAATTCCCTTATCCGAGGGCCAAATCAACTAGGTAATTTGCGGCTGGATAAAATCGGCAGAAAAGTAACAGTGTTACCTATCCCCATTTTTTGGTGTTACCGATTTGCGAACCTGAGAAGGTAATTTTGGGTCGCTTTCATTGTTAATTAATCCATTTCAAAAAGGGTCAATGAATATGTAAAAACATTGAGTGTGCCTACTGCCAGAGTCAATTGAAGACTCAGGATTACGCCTGCGCTCGGTTTTCCTGACGGCCCCGTAGTCTACATGAAAAGCACCCAGCTTCTGCTGGGTTGCTTTTTCTTTCCTCACTTCGGCTTACAAGCAAGCTTGCGCCTCAGGATTACCTTCGCTGCGCTCGGTTTTCCTGGCTACTCCCTCCTGAAAATGCAAACCCTGCATCGCCCCAGGCGGTGCGGTTTTGTTTTCCATCGCAGCTTACAGACGCGAGCGCCTGACGCTACTCCGAAAAACAAAACCCCGCAACATTTGTTGCGGGGTTTGCGCTTTAAGTGACCACGCCAGGATTCAAACCCTCAGCTGGGACCCCTATATTTTATAGGGGGTTACGTAATTCCAAAGTCTGTGTTGACGATTTGTGAACTAATTATTTATTGAATTTTGGGTTGATTTGGTGTTCTTTCAAATTTACTGATTAATCACTTGCATCACCTCTTGCACATTCTACGCGGATGCGGGTTTCACCTTTATTTGTCCGCCAACAGCTTTTAAGACCTTCATGATCGTACCAAACTGTGGTTTAGAACCTTCGGATAATGCCTTATAAAGGCTGGGCCTGCTCATTCCAGTCTCCTCTGCTATTTTTGACATTCCGATAGCCTTTGCAATATGACCCAATGCAATGATGAGATCGGCACTGTCCCCTTCTTCGAGTACAGTATTAAGATATTCAGCAATCATTTCCTTGCTGTCCAAATAGTCTGATATATCAAATTTTGTCGTTGTCATTTTATGAGTCCTTTATTCTATTCCAGATTTTCTTTGCTTTCTCGATGTCCTTTTGTTGCGTTGATTTATCTCCGCCGATTAAAAGAATAATTATCCTGTCATCCTTTAATTTGAAGTAAACCCTGTAGCCTTTCGCATAATTTATACGCAGTTCTCTAATGCCATTACCAACCGACTTGGTATCTCCAAAGTGTTCATCGTTTTCTAACTTTTGAATTCTGAAGATAATCTTTGACTTAGCCCTTAGGTCCTTCAACTTTCTCAGCCAGCGGTCAAATTCAGGTGTCTTCTCAATAAAGAACATCTAAAATGTATCCATTTAGATACAAAGTTACAAAAATCACGGATAATTTTAGCATGTTGGTTACAAGGGATTAAGACTGAAAGGTTTGTCATACGAAGTATTTGAAAAGGCGGTATGCTTATTTAACTAATTTGAAAAGGAAGCTGTCTTGAAGTTTGGAGAAACTACGCTATCATACTCTTGAGAGTAAGAATACTGCCGAAGTTTACCACCTGGTTTGGACTTCATAAGGTGATGGAAGTATTGGATTGAGGGGGCTCATTCAAAATCTTCAAAGCAAACCTCCCATCTTTGACTAAGCCCCTCGGGTAGCAATGGCGGCTACCGCAAGTTCATATTGTTTCCGGATCTGATCCCTCTGTTCATAATGCGCCTGCATGTGCATGCGCCCCTCCATACCCATCTGCTTGGCACGTTTGGGATTGGAGCACAGTTGTATGATGTATTCGGCCATACCTTTCTCGTCCCTTTCCTCCACCAGGAAACCTGTTTCTCCGTGAATCACTGCTTCTCGGATCCCACCATGCCGGGTGCTGACTACCGGCAACCCGGAGGCACTTGCTTCCATGATCCCAACTGGGGTTCCTTCTGTATCCCCGTTGGACGCCGTAACCGAATGCTGCACGAATATAAGGGCTGAACGCATTAGCTCGGCCACCTCTTGGTGTTCCAGGGCTCCTGTAAAATTAACAGAGCGCCCAATGCCCAGCTGGCTTACGAGCTCTTCGCAGGCGGAGAACAACCCTGACCTTCCCCCGACCATTGTTAGGGTGGCTTCTGGAAACTTTTGCAAGACCATATGAAAGGCCCGGATCGTATGAAGCGGCCCTTTCTTCTCTGTGAAACGCCCTACAGCCAAGATGCTGAGGGTTTCGGGCACCTCCGGATTGGGACTGAATTTTGCCGTGTCTACCCCATTGGGAATAACCGAAATCTTGTCGGGATCGGCCCCTAGTAAGGTAAGCTTCTCCTTCAAGGCTTCGGAAAAGGAAATTATGGATGCGGAATAGTCAAAAAGCCTGCTGTATCTCTTCCTGTATTGTTGCAGGAGCTTAACGTCCGTAGCGTCGTGTCCGAGAATAACAGGGATCAAAGGGATGTTCAACATTTGGCAGACAGGGACCATATGGGCCGCAGAGATTCCAAAATTTGAGATGACGACCTCAATGCGGTTTTGCTGGAGGTATTCTTTCACACCGTAGTTGCTGAAGTAATTATTCCTGCCAACAATCGGCTTTAGGATCTTGTGCAAAACCCAGTATGGCCATGGGCTTAGCAGGCTGCCGTCTTCTTGCCTCTCCGGGTATCGCCCACTGTGGATAGAATAGACATCAGCCATTTCAGAAAGAGTGGTGATTTGATCCCGGATAAACGTTTCCGAATAAGCCTGTTTCTGGCTTCGTGTGACACAGATGCGAACTGGCCTCGGATCAACACCAGTGTATTTGTGTGTGGTGGTGCGGGGGGGGGGTATTCTATGATCTTCCATGGGTTCATGAATTAAATAAATCTAACAACCGCATTAAAATTATAAGTCGTACAGATGTGCTGGGCGTAAGTAATGCAGCGCAATCTTCTATTTTTAGTATTCAAAAACTGAATTGTATCCCGACCACATAGCCCTGATCCATTTTTTTTAAACTCAAATCGAAATGTTCCCGGGTATATGGAGTGGTAAACAAGTAAGTGCTTCCAATTCCAACCAAAGCACCAGCTAAAACATCCCAGCCGTCATGACGATCATTAACGCCCTCAATACGACTAAATCCAACAAATGAGGCAACGGCATAAGCTGGAATACCGTATTTCCATCCATATCTGCGCTGAAGGAACGAGGCGCCCTGAAATGCAAATGATGTATGTCCTGAAGGGAAGGCATGACCATCTATCCTTCCTTCGGGACGCGGTTTGTCAATCGCATATTTTAATATGTAGGTCGCTGTAAGGTTTGCTCCTGCTGATTTAGCCAATTGCCAGAAACCTTCTTTATCCTTTTTTATCAGCGTGGTGGCAAGGGCAACCACAGTAGGCGCATATTGACCATAATCACCGATTTGTTCAATTGTTGTTTCCCTTTTTATTTCCCAGGAAGGTTCATCTTCTTGAGCTTTCATGTTCGCTGTGAATGCCATTACCGCCCAAAAAAACAGGAATTTGGGTATGTGTGTTATGCTGTGTAGTTCCCGGAATCTCAAAGTGTTGATCATCAGCTTCATTACATGCTACTAGGACTATTTCTGAAAATTAGATTTGAAAGAGCCGTATTACCATTAGGCCAGTCCCTCTTCCGGCCCCCTGCGTTTCCTGCGTTTTTCGCGTTTTTTGAAATAGCGTACCGACAAGTAAAACAGTAAAAGCATTGTGATTATCGCGAGGAAAATTGGTCCTGCCCCGTTCATAGAGATGTCATCGCCGAACCAATAGGCATTATATGCATATAATAATACAGCTCCCAGCAACCAAAGAAAGGCGGAATTGTATTCCTTATAGATTACCTTTTTAAAGTTGAATTTATTGCTGCTGAGGGTCTTTTCAATTCCTGACAGATTGGGTATCCAGCGGTTCACTTTCGCACAGTAGGAATCATAGCCGGGTCCAAACTTATTGCTTAGAAAGGCTTCTTCGGCCCGAACTATGGCCTGATATATAAATACGAAAAGGGGTATCATCACAGCAATAGAGAAAATGGAGTTCGATAAGATACTCATGCCTGTGATTAGCAGGATATTTCCTACATACATGGGATTCCGGCAATGTGAAAAAATGCCGTCAGTAACCAGACCATTTGCATAAATCCTCCGATTTTTACCTCCCCTAACGATATAGATCAGCCCAATGGTTAACATGCGTATTGCCTGTCCTATCAATGCAATGGTGAAGCCTACAATAAATATGGCCTTAAAGTTCTCTGAAAGCCTGTGAAACGGCATAAACAGAATGAAATAAAAGAACGGGAAAAGATAATTACGCGTTCTGAAGAAAAAATTGCCCAATTTGACCATGAAACATTATTTGATTGCGATGAGACCCATAAAATTGTACCATTTAAAGAACACCTCGGTGAAGCGAAAGCCACAGGATTTTAGCAGTTCTTCGTTTTCAGATAGTTTATAGGGAACCAAGACATTTTCAAGGCATTCCCTTTTTTTGGCAATCTCAATATCGTTGTAGCCGTTGCGCTTTTTGAAAGTATAATAGTGCTCAATAAACAACCGGTTGCAAATGGAGTTTTCCGTTAATATTTTTTCGACCAAAATTATCGCTCCATTCTCAGGAAGGCTATCATGTATTTTCTTAATAAGGCGTTCACGTTTTAACGGCCGCAAAAATTGAAGTGTTAGACAAAAAATGACAACAGAGGGGTCATGAATTTCAATGTCACTGTTCAAATCCTGGTTCTTATAGATTACCTTTCTGCTTACGCCTGAAGCCTTTAGGTTGGCTTCACATTTTTTGAGCATGGCATCCGAGTTATCGACTCCTACGAAATTGATGTCCATAGGGAGTACCTTATCCAGATTTAGCATAGTGGTACCTGTAGAACATCCCAAATCATACACATTGGTATTAGGTCGGGCAAAGTCTTTAGTCAGTTCAGCCACCATTCGTTGGATTTCAAGGTAAAAGGGCACGGAACGTACTACCATATCGTCGAATACGGTAGCCACCTCCTTATTGAAAGTAAAATCAGAAGCGGGCTTTTCAGTATTGTTAAAAATCGTGTCCGTCAAAACTTCTCGTTTCATCTGCTTATGTATTTGAATCAGGTTAAAAAACCATTGTTGGAGCTGATCAGGGTCACCTCCAGATGTTCTCTTTGATAAGGAGTGTTGAACAGGTAAGAACATCCAATTCCTATGGCTGCCACGGCAAGAACATCAAGAATATCATGTTTGTCCGCATTGATACGACTGTAACCCGTAAAACCAGCCAGTGCATAGGCGGGAATTCCGTATTTCCATCCATAGCGTTTTTGTATTAAGGCCGTACTTTGAAAGGTTGTGGAAGTATGACCTAAGGGAAAGAAGGCATTATTATTTTCCATATTGGAGCGCTATTTGTTAACAGCCAGTTTCAAACCGAATGTTATCGCTTGGTTCAAAACAAAACCTTTGGCAAATTACCATGTCCCCTGTCTACTTTCCTCAAAAATGTTTGCGCCAATTGCAGTGGCTGGCAATGTGAAAAGGAGGACATCTTCCGCCGATTCAATTGCTTTGCTCTGTCCTGAAAGCGCACCTTGATATAAGAAAGAAAAAAACGGGAAAGTCAATAACCCGTACAGACCTATTCTACTTTTCATGGATTTAATAGAATACTTTTTGATGGTAGAGTATTCAAATTTTAAATAAAAGTAGAAGGTGATTCTAAAGGAAATTTTAAGATTTGACATTACTTGTTTGGCTCGATAATTCTGTTGGCATGGCAAGAATATGACCGGAGTCATTAGGTCAATTATTCCCCATACTAAAATGGGGTTTTAAAGTGCGTGCTGATCCCTTTACTACAAGTGTTGTTTACAGGAAACATGGGTTAGAATAGCAATTAGGAGTTTTGGGACAATGCTTGAAGGTACCGCTCCCAGGACAGGTCCACACTTATTTAGCGGTTAGGTCGGAAAGTCACCAAAAGTAGCTTCAAAAGAAAGGATTCTATTTAAATTGAATGACCGGATAATCTGCCAGGGTCTTAAATTTCGAATTTCAAGACAAAAATGGCTAAGCCAGGCAGGATACTAATATCACGCTTCCATAGGTATGGTTCTAGAAGGAGTATACGGCCCATGAAATTCGGAACACCAATCTTAATCCTTGTCTTCTTGGCTACTTACTACTTTGCCATTGTCATCAATGAGCAATTTTGTTTCTGTTTTTCCTTTTTTTAGTTCTACTTCGTAAAATAGGCCATCTTCACGCTCCACCATTTCGGCTTCCTCTATTTCGAACCCTGAAAAGTCGGTGTTCAACCTATCGGCAACTGGTTTTGGCAAGTCCCCGTTTTCCAATTCATGCTCGGTTTCCAGCCAGGTTCCATCTTCATTGAAATTTGCCGAGAATTCTATTCCCTGCATTTTGAACTCGGCCTCCCATTCGCCTTTTACTTCCTGTTCCCATTTTACCGATTTTGCATGGGGGAATTTTGCTTCAAAAGCGTCCTTGACTTTTTGGGGGACCTTGTCCCTTGTACTGAAGGCAAAAAGCAAGGTTGCCGCAAGTAGTGTGACCAGCGCCCCTCTAAAGATCTTTATCCGTTTCATATGTCTTGATTTTATATTGAAACATAAATTTATGGGGCAATTCTAAAAGGAATTTCAAGGAATTATAAAGCCAATCTCAATTAAAAAATGTTTGGCTAAAAGCTGTATTTGAGACCCAATCGGATGATCTGAGTCTCGTAGTAGTTTTGGTAGCGGGCCGTAAAGCCATTATCCACGATATTCTGGCGTATCCCAAAGGTGTTGAACAGGTCGGTGGCCGACAACGTAATTTCGCCCTTGTTCTGCCGAAAGGGTTTTTTGATGCCAAAGTCCACAGAGGCCCTGCCCAACTGTTCCCCTTGGGGAATATTTTTTGGGGACTGATAGACAGCGGTCAGTTGGGCTGTCAATACATCGAGAAGGCGATATTCCCCGGAAATTTTGGTATCCCATGCCTCATCGTTGGATTTGTCGATAGTGAATGGCCGTTCCTCAGGGAAAAGCAAGAGACCGCTATAGGCATCTATTCCATTAATATAGGCATTGAAGCTTGCCGAAAAATCAAGACGTTCGCCAATCCGCTGGCTCAACAACAATTCAATGCCCGAATTGTTTCCGCTGCCGACATTTTGGTAGATGCGGTTCACGATATCATAGTTTGGATCCGACCCATCAATACTGAAAATGCGTAGATAGGGATCTTTGATGGTGCGATGGTAAACGGCGGAGAACAGCGAACCGTTGCCCCAAAGCCATTTATGAGCCAATTCGATCGTATTGGTAAACTGCGGCCTTAGATAGGGATTGCCCACTTTGAGAAGTTCAGGATCATCATATTTTGGGAAGACCCGCAACTCAGGCTCCCCCGGGCGGTCGATACGCCGATTAAAGAATATCGAGAATCTGTTGCTTTGGTTGGGCTTCAAGGTAAATCGAACGCTCGGGAACAGTTCAAAATAATCATACGCATCGTTTTGCGGATAGTACACGTTGTCCGGGTCTAGGTTATAAAATACATCCGTTTGTTCAGCCCTGAGTCCTGCTTCGACATCGAAACGTTTCCGTTCAAAAAGATAATTGCCGTAGAGCGCATAGAGGTTTTCTCCCCATTCGGAGAAAGCCCCGAGGCCGGGATAAATAATCGAATTCTGGCTTGGGGTGATCAGATAGTCTACAGGCAAGCGGCGAATGCGTAACTTGGAACCCATTTCGACCTTACCGTTGCTCAGCGGTTTGGTATAGTCCACAGAAATGGAAGTGGTATGTTCCAGCGCCCGAATGTTTGTCCTGTCGCGCCCTACCCGTACTGCCGAACTATCGTTCAGGGAGTAGGTCTCGTCCTCAAGTCCTTGGGTGTATTGCAAGCTCGCCCCAAAGGAGTGGCCCGGCTGTTCAAAATCATGGTTGTAATTGACTGTGGCATTAATGAAACGCGTCACTTCGCTTTCCTCCCAGGTGTAGAACCGATTACGGGTATCCGTATCCAAATCGATAAAGGCCACCTGTGCCGTATCAATGTGCTTCTCGCGGTCATATAGTCCAGATAGGGTCAGCGTGTTTCGGTCGTCGATATACCAATCGGCGCCACCTGTCAATATTGCCCTGAACTGCCTCCTGTTTTCCGGTACCTGAGAAATAATGTTTCGGCCGTCATCATAATTACGGGTGGTGAATTCATTATTGGGCAGCGCCTCTTGAAGGATGAACTCCGACTGAAAAAAATAGTTCAACTTCCCCTTTCGATAATTAAGGTTGAGACTGGGTATCAGTTTTGGGTTCATGCTAAATGAACCCAGATCGGTGGGAGTATCGGCCCTTCTTTTACCCAAAGCACCCAATCCGAATGATAATCCCACGTCACCATTGAATCCCTCCTTCGTCTCTTCCTTATAAATGATATTGATGATGCCCGCGAAGCCCGTGGCATCGTATTTTGCGGATGGGTTGTTAATGATCTCTATCTTTTCGATATTATTAGCCGGAATGTTCGCCAATCCCTTTTGGTTGCCAAAACCGGTCAGGCTACTCTGTTTGCCGTCCACCAAAACCATCACCTTATCACTGCCCCTTAACACCACTTTGCCATCTTGGTCAAAGGCAACCCCTGGTAAGGTCTTCATCGCATCCATGACCGAACCACCAGCTTGGGCGATGTTATTGTCAAAACTGAAACTCTTCTTGTCAAGGGCCCTGCTCGTGGTAGCCTCCTGGCCCACGACCTCGACCCCTTCGAGTTCCTGAGCCGTAGGTTGAAGTAGTACCCTGCCGAGATCAAAAACCGGGTTTAACCCCCCGGCAACCACTTCCTTGGAGGTCTCGGCATAGCCGATAAATGAAAATAATATGTTGTAGGCGCCCAATGGCAAATCGCGAAGTTCGAATCGGCCCTGGCTATCGGTGATGGTGCCCGTGATCAATTTAGCATTGCTTTGCCCTATCACGGAAACATTTACAAAGGCGAGGTTTTCTTCTGTGGTCGCATCGAATACCTGGCCCGTAACGACCACAGTTTCCTGAGCAGCGGTCAACGACACAAATAGACCAAAAATTAGTGCACATAAATATTTGTGCATGGTTTCGATTTGATATGTGGCAAAGCACCGCAAAAAAACCAAAGCGAACCTAAAGATTCTTGATCTCAGGGAGCGGCCCATAATTTTTAACCAAAGATTACAGAAAAAATATGGTTGCCATCAGAAAATTCATAACTGACCGTAAAGCCGTAGAGTTCACAGATTCGCTTAACAATGGCCAACCCTATTCCAGTTGATTTTTGGGCATTCGATTCCCGGTAAAATCGGGTGAACAACTTCTCCGGATGTACAATACCATGATCACCACTATTGGAAACGGAAAGCCTGCTGTCTACCAATTCAACCCTGATTATCTTATTGTGCTCATTGTATTTAAGGGCATTGGACAGGAGGTTGGTGCAAAGCACCTCGGCCAGATAGGGATCCATGGTTGGGTGTACCCCGTTGTTGGCATTCAGCACAAAAGATGCTTCGGAGATTTCATTGAAATTTTCGATTTGCTTTTTCAACAGTCCGGCCACATCGATCTTTTCAAGGCGGGAGAATTGGCGGTTCTCGATTTTTGTCAACAAGGCCAGTCTCTTGTTCATCTGCACCAAGCGCTGCAGGTCCTTTTGGATGGAGGTCAAATTTTCAAATTGTATATCGCTGAGTCCATCGGTATTCATCATACCCTCTATTTTGGCCTGGATGATGGAAAGTGGTGTCTGCATTTCGTGGGAAACATCCTCGGTATAGCTCTTAAGGTTCAGATAGTCGGCCCGTACTTTCCTGGTCAATGTTTCGATTTCATGATTTAGTTCGGAAAATTCAAGGATATCGCTCTCCATCAAATCAATAGGCTCTGCAGAACTCAGGGTGAATCGTTGCATGGCCTGAATATTGGAGAAGAAGGGTTGCCAAATCCTTTGGTTCCTTCTTTTGTTAAAGAAAAAAAGGAAGGACAACACGGCTAGAATAATGACTATGTAGGAAAGTATGACCGCACTTAAGATGTCCTCTGATTCCACGATTAGGTTACGAACCGTGATTTTATAGGTTTGCCCTTTGATGGATTTGAAGGAGGTCACTTCCCTAAATTCTTCCATCTCGTTCTGTAAAGGGTCAAAGATTATGGTGTCCTTTAGTACTTGGGGTGCCAGTTCCGAAACTTTTGTTACCTCAAATTCAGGGGGCAGTGTTTGCGGGGGCATTCCGTTTTCTAGGGAGGTAACGATTCTGGCCTGTGTGGAAAACAGTTCTTCCTCGACCTCGCCCCTTAGCAGGTTGTCCAAATAAAAAAAGAGAACCAGGGTACTGAGGACCATTAGCACGGTACTAACCCCAAGAAAGGTCGTTGAGGTTTTTCGTATAAGTGGAATTTTTGACTTTTGCGTGGTTTTTGTCAATCTGCAATGAATTTATAACCGCTGCCATAGGCTGTTTTAATGTACTTGGCCCCTTCTTGGGTCAATTTTTTTCTCAGGTTGTTGATATGCACATATATGAAATCAAAATTATCCAATAAATCGCTATTATCACCCCAAAGGTGTTCCGCGATGATTTCCTTTGAAAGTACCCTGCCTTGGTTGGTGACAAAAAATAACAGCAAATCGTACTCTTTTTTTGTAAGAGACAAGGCGGAGTCGTTTACGTAGACTGTTCTTGATTTGGTGTCTATGCTGATTTCGTGGAACTCGATACGTTCATCACCACCGAATTTTACCCTGCGAAGCACGGCTTTGACGCGAGAGTTCAACTCTGCCAGATGAAAAGGCTTTGTAATGTAGTCATCCGCGCCCAGATCCAGTCCCTTCAATTTTTCATCCAAGGAGTTGTTCGCCGAAATGATGATGACCCCCGCCTCTTTTTTTTCAAACTTTAACTGCTTCAACACATCAAGCCCGCTACCCGTAATCAGGTTGATATCCAAAATGACCAAATCATAGTTATAGAGGTCAATCTTGTACAAAGCTTCATCAAAGTCCGAGGCCACCTCACAAATATTACCATCGCTTTGCAAATACCGAACCATGGATTGTTGCAAATCGATTTCGTCTTCCGCAATCAGGAATTTCATACGTCAAACCTAGCTAGGGATTCTATAGGAATTCTAAATATAGGTTTATTGCAAACAAGTTGAGTGTGTCCAGCACTAAGGGATTTATATTGAGAAATATAAGTCCTTCTACATAGATCTAAAGTCAAAGAAAGAGGATTAATTTATTACCAGAATCTCAACGACTTCCAAATTAATTAAGGTAATTGGGCAATTGTCAACTTGTTTACAATCCAAGAATGATGTTTACGATCTGTGAACCTGAAGGGGTGATTTTTTGTCCCAATAAAGGGGTAACAATTCAATTCAAAACAAGTCAATGCAAATCCAAAAACCCCGCAAGTCATACAACTTGCAGGGTTTTGATATCAAATCATATGAAATTTCAGTGACCACGCCAGGATCTAAACCCTCGGCTGGAACCCCTATATTTTATAGGGTGTTCCGTAATTCCAACGTCTGTGTTGACGATTTGTGAACCTATTTTTTATTGGATTTTGAGTTGATTTGGTGTTCCTGTAAAACTAATAAAATAAAGATTAAGCGCCTGTCTTAAAGATTGGGGTATCTACAAACCACGCGCATTAAAGTTATAGTAAGATTTGGGGCAGCGTGGGTTTAAATGCGAGTGCTGGATACCTTTCTAGCCTTACTTTGTTACAAACCTTTTTTATTTTTACCCTTACTTTAATACAATAAATTAAAATAATTACCCTTACTTTGTTACAAGTATTATTGTAATATGAATTTTAAAAGGCATGTTCTAGAAAATCTTGAAGCTTGGAAGGCCAGTAATAATAGGAAACCGCTAATACTACGTGGAGCAAGACAGGTGGGGAAGACAACCCTGGTTACGGAATTTGCCAAGGGTTATGATTTTTTTATTTCATTGAATCTGGAAAAAACTTCTGACAAAGAGTTTTTCGAGACCTATGAAGATATTAATACCATTGTAGAGTCATTATTATTAACAAACAACATTACTCCTGACCAGCAGCAGAATACCTTACTGTTTATAGATGAAATTCAAGAACTACCCAAGGCCATCCAGTTACTTCGGTATTTTTTTGAAGAAGTTCCAGAGCTTCATGTGATTTCAGCAGGTTCGCTACTGGAATTTGCAGTGAAAGAAGTGGAAAGTTTTCCAGTGGGAAGGGTCGAGTTCCTTTATTTATATCCTCTAAATTTTTCAGAATACCTATTAGCGATAGACCATAATGCGGCTTTCAAACATTTAAGAAGTGTACCTGTAAATCCTGTAGCACATAAGACATTACTGGAACTTTTTCATCGGTACGCAATTATTGGAGGAATGCCCGAGGTGGTCAAAAGGGACACAGGTAATGGCAGCCTGGCAAGTCTTCCCAAAGTTTATGAAAGCATTTGGGCCACCTACAAGGAAGATGTTGAAAAATATGCCTCGAATGCCACTGAAAGACGGGTAATCAGACATATTATGGAAACTGCCCATCTCTATATAGACCAAAGAATCAAATTCCAGAATTTCGGTAATTCGAACTATAGGTCAAGGGAGGTAGGAGAAGCAATGCGTAATCTGGATGCAGCAAAAGTCATACAACTCATTTATCCTACGACAGACATTGAACCACCAATTAAACCAAATATTAATAGATCACCTCGCTTACAGTTTTTAGATACAGGTCTGGTAAACTACACTTTGGGAATTCAAGCACAACTTTTGGGAATGGAAGATTTGAGCAATGCTTTCAAAGGAGCTATTATTCCCCATCTCATAACGCAAGAAATTATATCATTGAATACTATCAGTAATACAAAACCACATTTCTGGATTCGGGAAAAAAAGCAATCTTCCTCGGAAGTAGATTTGGTGTATCCCTATCGAGATAAGGTTATTCCCATTGAGATTAAATCGGGAGCAACAGGAACTTTAAAATCCTTACATCAGTTTATG
>Ga0272442_10006524_pt1 | contig 15325 bp, 10 predicted proteins | sample SSMForm2O_FD_200262 | JGI IMG/M metagenome (GOLD analysis project Ga0272442, IMG submission 200262) | Marine sediment archaeal communities from Little Sippewissett salt marsh, Falmouth, MA, United States - SSM-Form-2O | ecosystem: Environmental > Aquatic > Marine > Wetlands > Sediment ...
GCCCCGTCTGCTGAAGCTTGGGGGCCTCTCGTCCTCGTAGTTTATGAGCTCCCGCAGGGTCACCGTTATCTCGGCCTCGGCCGCCCTGTTCTCGTCCAGGAACATGAAGAGCTTCACCAGCACCCTCTCCTTCTTTCCCTGCTTGACGAACTCGTCGAGTATCTCGGTGAAGTCGGTGAGGGACTTGCCCTTGGTGGCGCTGGTGTCCTGGATGTGTTTAGCCCAGGGCCCCACCTCGACGGGGGTCATCATGCTCTCCTTCATACCCCGCCGCATCACCGTGAATATGAGGGCGCCCACAATGACTATGCCCGTCCACTCCACGTAGGGGGAGAGCTGCTCTATCACCGGGGACACGGCCTTGAGCCTCCCGGTTATGAAGTTCACGTAAAGCGTGCCGATGAGGCTCATGGCCAGCACGAAGGTGTAGCTGGCCGCTATGCCGCCTATCTCGGCCAGGTACGGGTTCCTGGAGTCCCTGAATATGCCTACCATGGTTAAGGCGGCGGCCACGGCGAACCCCCAGTTTATCATGTCCCTTATGAGGAGCACCTGCCCCGAGACCGGGACGCCGGGGGTCGTCATGTATAGGTTCACGAGCTGTATGGCTATCTGGCCTATGATGAATATGGACGCGGAGCCCGATATGACGCGTATGTAGAACTGCTCCCTTATCTCGGCGACTGCGGACAGTATGTTGTAGGTGAAGAAGAGGGCGAAAGCCGCTATCACCAGGTATCCCGCCATCTTGCTTGGCGCGCTTATGGGCTGGAGCACCATGAAGACCGCTATTATGGCGGCGAAGCCGCCGGCGTATAGGCCGCTCACTATTACCCTGTTGAGCTTCCCCTCGTACAGTATGCTCAGGAGGGCGCCCATGTACCAGAGGGTTATGCCCGCCAGCAGCGGCATGAGCACCACGCTTATGCCCACGTGGATTAGGGACTCGGGCATGTAGGGGAGGAACGTGCTGAAGTCGCCCACGGTGTAGGGTGTGGCGAAGCTGATGCCGCTGAGCACGAGTGCCACGAACAGGTACAACACCGTGGCCCTGATGAGTCTGCTACGGTTCTCAGCTTCCATTCTTCATCAGCTCCACGATTAAATCTATTGTGGCGTTGGTACGCTTAAAGTCCTCCACCGCGATGGGCATGTTGCTGTACATGGCTATCTCGTAGCTGGTGACCAGGTCCTCCAGTGCGGCGTGGGCGTTCACCGGCAGCCTGTCGATTAGGATGTACTCGAACTCCCGCGGCGTCATGGTGTCGTCTATGTCCGGGTACATCCTCATCATGCTGACGTAGAACCTGTTGAAGAGCTTCACCACGCCCTCCTCGTAGCTGCTGTACTCCAGGGGGACGCCGTCCTCGTACCCTATTCGCTCTCTGCCGGCTGGGAGAACGACCCTGGGCTCGGTGAAGTCTTCCTCCTTCATGCGCCTGCTCCTCTTGGCGGCGTAGACGCCTACGCCCATGGCGCCGCTGAGCGCGATTATTATGTTCTGTGGGAACCCGAATATGAGGGCCAGCAGGTTGTCGGGGGACGGCGGCGGCAGCATGACGCTGACGCCGAAGGAGGTGCTGGAGCCCACGTAGTAGTGTGTGTCCTCCATACTCATGCTGATGTTTTCTTCTCCGTCCTCAGGGAAGAGGGCTGGGAAGCTTATCCTGCCCTGGCCGTCGCTCACCAGGTCCATGGTCTTGTTCAGGTACCATACTTGGAGGGTGGCGTTGGGCAGGGGCTCGCCTGTGGCCGTCTCCACGATGTAGCCGTTGTACGTTATGTTCTTTGCGGCGTAGACCCTCTTGGGGCCGGAGATGGCTACGTCGGTCTCCGACATGAGCGTTATGGGCGGGTCGCTGACGCTCTCCAGGTACCACCTGTTCTCCAGGGTGTGGGCTATGAGGTCGTAGTCGCCGACGGCTAGCTCCGTGGACGCGTCGCATGTGACGTTGAAGAAGCCTTCCTCCACGAAGCCGACGCCCACCACCAGGCCCGTCTCGTTGTAGTCCGTCTTGTCCGCCTTGAGTATTATCTCCACCTGGGGGCCGCTCACGGCGGAGCCGTTTATGTTGGTCACGGTGCCCCAGACGTTGAACGTCTTGCCCTTGAGCGCCACGGGGTCGTTCCCCGTGATGTTGGTGAACGTCGCCTCCTTGGTGATGTTGACCTCGCCCTCGTCGTAGTGCTTGGGGGTGGCGTCGAATATGGTCCAGCCCACACTGCCCAGGTTCGCCTCGACGTATAGGTACGCCTGCTGGGGCAGGACGTACTGGTGCTCGGCCCACGGGTCTATCATGAACCCTATGACGGCCCTGGCGGGTAGGCCGATGCTTCTGGCCATGAGTATGAGGGCGGAGTTGAAGTGGGCGCCTGTCCCCTTCCTGTCGTTGAAGAGGAACCACACCACGGGGTCTATCCCCGAGGGTGGTGGGGTGAAGTCCTCGCTGAACTCGTAGTTGTCCCTCAAGTAACTCTCTAATGCCTTGTACTTCTCGTAAGGGCCAGTCTTTCCCTCCGTTACCTCCAGCGCGAGCCCCATGAGCCGGGTCTCTATGCGGCTTGGTACTTCGAGGGTGGCTTCCGTGGGGACGGGCTCGGCGGCTCTCAGCGCGGCCTCGGAGAAGGCGTGTATCACGTGGCTCACCCAGTAAGGATCGGTGAACGACTCCGTTGACGTGAAGCTCTGGGCCTCGGGATAGTACATGAGGCTGCCGTTGAAATCCGTCACCGCCTGGGTGCTGGGCGCCACGGTGACCCACCCCCTGAAAACGGTGAGGGGGTCGACGTAGAACTGGTTGTTTATGGTGGCGGAGGCCCCGGATGTCTGGTCCGGTATGATGTCCCCCTCGTGGGGCTCGGACGCGAAGCCGGTGATTGGGTACCATGTGCCGCCCGTGTAGTTCTCGGCGGGCATCCTCCTGAGGTACTTGGTCTTGGGTGGGAGCCGCAGCTCCATTATGGGGCCCAGCTTCCGTGGCTCCACGTTGGTTACGTCGACCTCGTCTGATGTTTTGCCGAGGCTGCCGGGGTCCATTATCGGGTTGACGGGCCCCGGTTTGTCCTCGTCCAGCTCGAGGCGTGTGATGTCTCCTAGTGTGTTTATGGCTGCGCTGAGCATCCCCACGCTAAGGGTCAGCACTAATAGTAGGAGAGCGAGCCTAGCGTACCGGTTCAACCTGTTCGAATAGTCTCACCCAGCGGTTTTATTCTTTTACTAACCGGGGGAGCCTTTTTCCGGCTTCTATCAGTTTTTGTCTCGTTTTTCCGCTACGTTCCTTGATGTTTGCCTCAAAACTTGTATCGTTAATATGGATGAAATGTCAACGTACGTGTCAAGTTATTCCCGGGGCCCGAGAGTAACGCATCGACCCCGATAAATGCTTTAGCCCACCCCGGCCACAATTATACCATGTGGACCGTCAAATCCGAGTCGGGGAGGCTCCGCGCGGTGCTCGTGCAGGACTCCTCAGAGCAGCTGTGGACCAGGAGGATGCCCTTCGCGGGGATGGAGTCCAGCCTGCTCTACGTCGAGCGTGACCCCCACGCCCAGATGGACCTCGGCCACGAGGAGTGGCTGGAGCTGCCCAAGATGCTCAGAGACGAGGGCGTCAGGGTCTTCGAGGTGAAGTCCATGCTGGCCAAGATACTCGAAGACGCATCGACGGCAGACCGCGAGACGATGATCGAGGATTTCTGGGGCGGAGCGCCTAGGAAACCAGACCCGGATGAGCTGACGGTTGACCATCTCCTCTGGGGCTACCCGCCTAAACCATACTATGATATGCGGCAGGGCAGGGTGGTGCTGCCCGACTTCAGGCGGGTCGCGTGGACCTACACCCGGGACACCAGCTTCACCACCCAGGTCGGGACGGTCGTCTGCAACATGAGGCGGTACAGCCGCCGCCACGAGCCCCGGGTGGTCAAGCTCTGCTACATGCACGACCCGGTTCTCCGCGAGAACGTGGAGATCGTGTACGACGCCAACGACGCCGAGGGGGTGTTCACGGAGCCCCCGTGCGTGGAGGGCGGGGACACCCAGATCATAGACGAGGAGACGATAGCATTCGGCGTCGGCCAGAGGTCCACCGTCACCGGAGTTCTGGAGACGGCTGAGAGGCTGTTCGAGGCGGACGTGGACGACGATCTTAGGTACGTGTGCGCCGTTAAGCTCGCCGAGAGGCCCGCCGTGGACTACATGCACCTTGACGTGACCATCAACTACCCTGACATGGATAAGGCGCTGGTCATGCCGTACGTCTACGACACGGAGCTGGTGCCCGACTATCCGCCGAAGAAGCTGCTGCTCAAGACGCTGGAGGCCGTGAGGGCCCAGAGCGAGGCCCACGGTCGGCCCATGGCGCCCCTCGTACACCCCGACCAATTTAGGGACCTCGGCAGGACAACCGTCTACGTCAACGATGGCGGCCGCCCCGAGCCTCTACGGACAGAGAACAGCTTCCTGGACTTCCTCATAAAAGAAGGTAAGCTGGAGAGGGACGGGCTCATCTACGTGGGCGGCGTCCCTGAGGACCCTTTCGACGTGGTTCACCTGCTGGAGGCCATGATGGAGCAGAGCCGCGGCGCCGCGAACATCGTGACGGTGAAGCCGGGGGTGGTGATCGCCTACGACCGGAACAGGGGGACCAACCGGGCGCTCAGGGACCACGGGGTGAAGGTGCGCGAGTGGAGCAGCGGCTACCTGGATCTGCTGGGCGGCCCCCATTGCAGCACCAGCCCCCTCTGGCGCGGCCCGGCTTAAACCCTTTAAGCGGTCGATGAGCCGTTACTGTGGGTTCATAAGGTGGAACGCGTCCGTGAGAGATTCGGCTTCATGAGCGGTAATATGCTCGTCCTCACGGTGCGTCAGTCTCTGGGCATGTTCTTCAGGCGCATGGTTGTTCCCTACGCCTCGCTCTTCATCCTCGAGGTTGGCGGCACGTCGTCCCAGATCGGGGTGGTGAACAGCCTCCGTCCCTTGGCTGGGCTCCTCATGTTCCCCATATCAGGGTATCTGACGGATCGGACCAGCAGGGTGAGGCTCATCGCGTTGGCCGGTTACCTGTCGGCTGTCAGTATGCTTCTTTATGTGTTCGCTCCGAGCTGGGAGTGGATCGCCTTGGGGTCCCTGATACAGGGCTTCATGGTGTTCCAGTTTCCGCCCACCTCCGCCATCCTGGCTGACTCTCTCACCCCCGGGAACCGGGGGACGGGGATAGCGGCCATGAACTTGGTGGCCACGGGGTTGTCCCTGTTCAGCCCATACATAGCGGGCGTGCTCCTGGAGATGCTGGGTGTCGGCGTGGGGATGAGGGTGATGTACGGGCTTCTCGCTTGTTCGAGCCTCGTCGGCGCCGTGTTGGTCTCGCGTTACATGGAGGACTCTGGTGGGGTGGCGGGCTTCGACGATCTCCCGTCTCTGGGGGCGATCTTCCGTGAGGCGTACAGCGGGGTTCCCGATCTCGTTTTGGGGCTGCCCGGCTCCGTCAAGGCTCTGGGCGTCGTCGTCCTCCTGGGCTTCATCGGCAACGCGGTGTCCAGCCCTTTCTGGGTCGTCTACGCGGTCGAGGAGCTGGGGTTGTCCAGTCTGGATTGGGGGCTGATCGTTATGTTGGAGACGATACTGAAGACGTTGTTTACTTTCCCGGCCGGTGTGTTGGTGGACAGGTACGGGAGGACTAGGAACCTTGTCGCCGCGTTGCTGGTGTCGTTGTTTTCGATGCCTCTGATGGTCTACGCGGGGGGTTTCTACCACGTCCTGTTTATCCGTCTGGCTGTCGCGGTGGCTGGGACGTTGTTCACTCCTGCCTGCACCGCTTTGATGGCTGACTATGTTCCCAGCGGGATGAGGGGGCGCGTCATGGCGGCGCTTGGACGAGGAAGCATGATGGTGGGGGCTGCTGGCGGCGGCACGGGGGGCCCTGGCATGGGGTATCTATTCACCGTTCCTGTTGTGGCCGCTTCGGTCTTGGGTGGTTTGTTGTACGCCTTGAACCCGGTCTATACTTGGCTCTCTCTTCTGGCTGCGACGTTGTTGCAGGTGTTTGTCCTTGTCTTGTTTGTCAGGGACCCTGATGTGGCCCACTGATCCGGCCTGTCTTGTGTCAGGTTACCTGTAATTATGGAAAAAATTCCTGGCTTAGAAGACAAAAGGAGGCTTGGCTTGAATACATGGGGTATTACTAGTGTTTTTTCTTTTCCTAGTCTTTGAGTGGGTTGATGATGTGTTCGGCGAAAAGTCGTAGACTCTCTTTCCGAGCCACGAGGTTCGGGACGCGTCGCGCGGCTCGGACGCTGAAGATGAAGTACGTCACACCTATGTCTATGATGTGTTGAACCTTTTGTAGGCATTCCTCGGGGGTGCCGATGAGGTGACGTGCCCGGTACCGGCTCAGCCACTCGTCGAAAGACGAGTATTGATCCTGTATCGGGCGCCCTCGTTGCTGGCCTGTGTGATACATCTCCTTCATCGCCTGTAGGAGGTCCTCCTCGCTCTGGTAGAGGTCCATGGAGGCGTAGTAGGTCTTGTCGATGCTATCGTAGTCTCGTCCGACCTGGGCGCAGTACTTCTTCAGTATGCCCATTTTTCGTCGGTACTCGTCTGGGGGGCCAAACCCGTTCCACCGATCAGCGTAAGCCGCCACTGCCTTCAGGGTGTAGGTCTCGCCGCCTCCGCCTATCGTTATGGGGGGATGCGGTTTCTGCAGCGGCTTCGGGTAGCAGACGGCGTCACGTATGTGGTAATGTTTCCCGTCGAAGCTCGGGTTCTCCTGCGTCCACATGCGCTTGATGATTTCCAGGCTTTCCTGCAGCCGCTCTACGCGGACACGTGGGTTGGGGAAGTCGTACCCGTACGTCTCATGTTCTTCTTGGTTCCAGCCGGCTCCTATCCCGAACTCGAGGCGTCCCTGAGTTACGATGTCTAGCGTCGCGGCCATCTTCGCGAGGAGGGCTGGGTTCCGCCAGTTGTTGCAGAGAACCAGGGTGCCGAGCCGTATCTTCGTGGTTATGGTGGAGAGGGCGGAGAGGATCGTCCAGACCTCTAGTCGCGAGCCGCCTGTGGTGAGGTGGTCGCCGAACCAGATGGAGTCGTAGCCGAGTTCTTCGCAGTATAGAGCGGTTGAATTCAGGTCGTCCCAGTCGGTGGGTGCGTAGTATCGGGCGCTGGATTGGATTCCAAATCGTGTCTCTTTCATTCTCGGACCACATCATACCTTATGCGTTTAACGCCTTGTAGGCGCGGTGCCTAGACAAAGACGTTTGAGAGCCAATTAAAGTATTAAGCCTTCCAGTATGTTTTGTCGTAATGCGGTAAATTCAATATCCGTGTTACATGGAATTAACGTTTTAGGGTGTGTTTTTGTGTTCGGTGGATTACACTTTTGTATATGATTTGATCTGAAAGGGGCGTTTCTGGGGCTCCTTTCGATGAACGGGGTTTTGGTTCGCCTTTTCTCGTTTACCCCCCCTCCCCCCTGGGTGAGGGGGTTTATGGGCGGCTTGGCGGGTCGATTTTTCTTGTCCATGGAAATGGGTTGTATGGTTGTAGGAGGCGGCGGAAACACCTTTCGTCGGTAAGCGCCTTGGCTAGGCGTTGTTCAGTAGTGTATTATCTGCATGACGTTGCGTGGGCAAGCCTCCACACATCTCATGCACCTCGTGCATCTGTCATCTATCACGGTGGGGGGCTTCGTGTCCTTTATGGCGTTCTCCGGGCACGCGTACATGCAGTAGTAACACGCCGCACACTTGCCGACCACCCCCACGTAGACTGACTCGTCGTACCTGTATTTCTCGACCTTCGCTGACCCCAACAGGTCTTACCTTCATTTGTACAGCGCTCGTTCACAATATAATGGTTGATGCGCGGCTGGGAAGACACGGAGCCTAAGAACGTTCTCCGGTCGAAGGTTGAGAAGGGAACCTATACAGGGTACAAGTCAGTGCTACCTGTCTTCCTCTCTTTATACAACAAGCACAATTATTCATTGTGAATTACAGCGAATTATTATATTTACGCTCGGCAATTAACGCCGCCGTTTTCTCTATGGTGAATGTTAATCACATATAAATATAATAACATTCATCTATGCAAAAAATAAATTCTAAATATACAATAATTACATCTCTTAATTTTTTACTTTTATTTAACACGTTATTCTATACTTTATTTTAATTATAAAATATTTAATCACATAGTAATGATTATAAAAATCCACAACATATTATCATTTACATTCTAAGAGGTATATGTATGTCAGCATCTATGAGTGTTGGTCAGGAGCTACTTAACGTACCGTTCGCCGACATGGTTCGGAACCTCTCGTTGGCGATCGCTGATGGACAGCTAGCGTTGGACATGAACTCTATCCAGGTCGCTCAGGAGCTTGCCCAGACCTATCTGGACGAGGACACCGTCGTCATGGCTATAGAGGAGACCGTTGATGGCGAGGGAAGCGTCACAGATACGAAACTGATAATGAACGATAAGCCCATCTCTCTCCTAGCATACGGTATGGAGCCGAGGTTCTACGAGTTCTCGGAGTCGATAATAGAGGTCAAGATAACGGTCACCATAAGATACGAGAGGGCGTTCGAGACGAGCTTCCAGAGCAAGTTCGAGATAAAGAACAAGACTGACGCGAAGTTGAAATACAGGACTCCATGGTGGTCCAGCCTGCTATTCGGGAAGGCATCGGCCGAGGTGAAGACTACCACGACGGTCGCATTCGCTACAACCTTCAACGCGAAGTATTCAAGCAAGTACAACTTCAGAGCCGAGGGGACGAGTCTGCTTAGGACCACGTTGCGGCCGGTACCGGCTCCCGCTAGGTCTGTTCCCAAGATCAGGGTGAAGGAACAGACACCACCTTAAAAAAAGGAAGGAGGGTGAAGGAGCCTGCCTGAGGAAGCCATCATCACGGGCGCACTGGTGAAACCGCTCAGCGACGTACTGGTGCAGGTAGGGAAGGCCGTGGCGGAGACCCAGAACGCTCTGGACAGGAACTCAGCCGACACCCAGATCTTCATCGAGAACGACGAGATACTCAGTCAATACGACATGAGGGCCACGTGGTACCACATGCCTGAGGTCAACCTCGAACTCAAGATGTCGCTTTCGGTGCACGAGGAGACGAAGGGGGGCATAACCATACCCCAGATATTCGGCGCCCCCATAGACGCCTCGTACGTCACGAACTTCGACTACGACGTAGCGGGTTCCAGCGAGATAAAGGTGAAGATAGTGCCCATCCCGCCGCCCTCCACGCTGGAGACTGAGTGATCGAATGCCAGACCCCCATTTTTACGGAATCAGGTGATCTTCGAGGTCTAGATATGTCCAGAAGGGAGAACAATGACGAGTTGGAGCCGCTGAGAGCCACCATCCAGCTAAAGGACCAGACCATAGTGAGCCTGCAGGGCCAGCTATCTGATCTGAAGAAAGCTAAGGAGCAGTCGGATACGGCGCACAGAGAATTATCGGAAAAGATCAACGTCCTCACAGGGGAGAACCTGGAACTAAGGAACGAGATCGACAGGCTGAAGGTTCAGCGACCCACCCTCAAATCCATGAACCTCATCTCCTCGTTCCAGAAGAGCATAGAGAAGATGCAGGAAAGCCTCAAGACCGCGGATTCACGGGTCGGCTACTCCATAGGAAACCTGGAAGTAAGCCTCAAGACAAACGTATCTCTGGACGAACAGGGAGAGATAGCCTATCAACTGCCCGCGGTGGGGGAGGTGACTTCCTCGGAAGGCCTGAGCACCATCAACTTCTCCCTCAGACCAGTGCCCAAGGTAGAACCCCCTCCCCCGGATACAGTCCAGGTTCCGAACCTGATCGGGCTCGACAGGGACGCGGCGATCCAGATCGTGAACGAGGCGAACCTCAGCGTAGGCACAGTCACAGAGAGAAGCTCCCCGACGAGACCGGGTACCGTGATAGGTCAGACCCCGGAGTCGTACGCAAGGGCTCCCGTGGGTACCACGGTCGATCTCATCGTCTCGAAGGTAAACAAAACCAAGGTGCCCAACCTCATAGGCATCGAGCTGGAGAACGCCTTAAAGCTGATAGAGAACGCAAGCCTGACGGTCGGGGACATAGCCGAGATGGAGAGCGTGTCCACGCCCAGGACGGTGATCAGCCAGAGCATCACGGCCGGCGCCACGGTCTCCACCGGCTCCAAGATCGATCTGGTAATCGCCAAACCTGAGGAGACCAAGGTACCTAACATCCTCGGGAAGACCCTCGAAGAGGCCCAGAGCGCCCTCGAGGCCGCCAAGCTGAGGACGGGCAGGGTGGGTTACGAGGAGAGCGGTCAACCTCCCAACGTCGTCATAAAACAGAGCCCAGAGCCCAACACGGCCGTCCCATCCAACGAAACCGTGGATCTCACCCTTTCCAGGGGAACCCGCGTGAAGGCCCCGAATCTAGTTGGGAAGGAGGTGAGGGAGGCGGAACGGACGCTCAAGAACATGGGGTTGGCCCGCGGCTCGATCTCCGAGAGACCCAGCACGAAGGAAGAAGGCACCGTGATAGGCCAGGACCCGAGTCCAGGCACCGAGGTCGAGAGAGGAAAGAGCATAGATCTCGTGACTGCCACAAAGAAGCTCGAAGCCGTCGACGGCATCGGCAGCAGGATCGGAGCCAGACTACGCAGGATACGCGTCAACAGCATCTCAGAATTGTTGGAGGCCCCCATCTCGAGTCTCTCAAAGGCCGTCGGAGACGCTAACGCCCGGAAATTGCTTGACAGCGCAAGGCTAATCATTGGTAAGGAAAACCTCGAAGGCATCGTCGACGAGGAAGCGCTGGAGACCATTATCGTGGGGGGAGGCATCTACACGAGGGAATCCCTCGCCGAAGTGGATGTCGAAGAGCTTCACGTCAGTCTCATGAAGGCGCTGGACGAGGGGCGCATAAAGCTGCCTGAGGGCTACAAACTCACGGCCAACAGAATAGAAGGATGGGTACGCTCGGCGAGAGGCTAACCCTTGGTTGTCGAAACATACCTGATACGTCTCAGGGAAGACGCGTCCGACGCAGACAAACGGAGTATAATCAGGGCTATTAACGGTGTCGGAGGCCGGATAGAGTCCATCCTCAATAACGACACGGTCCTCATAGCTTCCTTAGACAACGGATTCGTCGACCTTCTACGAGGGCATCCCCTCGTGACGCTCGTCGGCGGCGTCTCTTTCAGAGGCAGAAAGATCAGAAAAACGACGTTACATAAGACACAGAAAAATCTTCAAGGCTCTTAGATGCGCACGGTTTCTGTACAAGCCGTGTGCGTGTTCTAGTTTCACTAAATTGTTTGTATTAAACTGCGAGAAAGCCGATACGCCTGTTACATGAGGCGGGGAGATTCGGCTCGTTCAACTTTTTGAACGATCTGTTCAAAAACATTTGATTAAATCATACCATGACACTCGTTACGTTGTCAGGAGGAGAGAAAGATGGCGTATAACAGAAACAAAGTAATGATCTACGGAATCACCGGAATAGTGCTAGCCTTGACGATCCTCACATTTATTCCAACACGCACGGAGACCCATATAACTACAAGCGTGAGCCTAGAACCAATACCGGGTTACGGCGTTCAAATCATAAAGATATCGGAAGAGGCCTCAGAGATAACGAACCTCATCATAGACATACAGTCAATCGAGGCTCGGATGCCCAGCGGTGAATGGGTGAAGGTATCCACGAGAGGGCAGAGATGGGATTTACGGCAAGAATTGGAGAAAACATTTACCATAGAACAGAACATCACGGGGTACTCGAAGCTACGTCTCATCATCGTATCGGATGGGGGCAACGTGACTCTAGCGGATGGGCGAGAAATCAAGCTAAGCGTCTCATCTCTGCCTTATGAAGTTGATCTACTCAAGCCCTACACCCTGGAGATCGATAACCCCATGCTAAAGCTCATCCTCAGCCAGGGAACTGTATCACGCTATATGCTTCCCAACCTACAGGTAGAGCTATCCACCAATGAGATAACGGGGGAGATTCAGGCTCGATGAGCTCCATCGACGAGGCCGAGATAGTCAGTAAGCTCAAAGGGAATACCTTGAGGACTTACTGGGCTTTGTTAAGCTCTGAAGACGGGGTCGTTGGTGTAAGGGAGCTTCAGAGGGAGCTGGGTTTTTCGAGCCCGGCTTTGGCTGCCTATCATTTGAATAAACTGGTTGATTTTAACTTGGCTGTCAATGAGCGGGGGGATTACAGGCTGGTGAGAGAAGTGAAGGTGGGGGTGTTGAAACAATACATCAAGCTGGGATCGTTTCTTTTCCCTCGTCACGTGTTATATGCCTCTATGTTTACGACCTTCTTTCTCTTTATATTAATCAGATTCGACGAGGTGTCGTTTTATAGCGTGTATGCGTTGGTCGTCTCATTTCTAGCTACACTGGTTTCATGGTTTGAAACGATCAAGGTATGGCAGCAGAAACCATGACCTTTTTTTACCACACGACATCTATTGCTGCGGGAGCTTCAATATACTTGTTTAATAAGACTATCATATTATGAGAAACTTATTTTAACGGTTATTAATGCATTAAAATCTCATAAAATAGAAAGAAAAAATTCAGTGGTCGGATTAACCGGGTTTGATTAGAACCCGCTACCGTCTGGAACTCCATCCCCACAGTTGGGTGCAGGTCCAGCGCCGGGTGCCTCGGGTTGAATGTATTGATTACCGTCTTGAACTCCATCACCAGAATCAGGGGCGGGTCCAGGAGACACTGCGCCTGCGTCTGCACCGAACGCGTGCACACATGCCAGAGACACTACCAAGATCGTTGATAGAAGTATTGCTAGTCTTGCTTTTTTCAAGTCTTTCATCTCCCCCATATGGATTTGTATTGTATATTAAGGATCTGTAGGAACGATATGGAACAATCATTCCATGATGCTCATTGCACAAACAGGCAATCGTAAACGAAGGGTAAACAAGCTTGACGATATGCGTAATAATTTGATCATAGTAAAGGCGACATGAATTAGGGTGAAGTGATGATAAAATCATCGATGCGATGATATAATCAGGGACTCGGTTAAACCCTATAAAATCATCGATACAAAGATATAATCACCAATTTGGTTAAACTCTATAAAATCATCGATTCATCCATGGGTTTCTTCGGTCTAGTGAGTTCAAGTGGACATGGAACTCTGCTATCTTCCACCCATCAAACGTCTTCCTAAATTATAACTTTTTGTTAACAACCCATTTCTATTAAAAATAATAAGTTTATATTTAGTATATACTTAATATGGAAATACTGTGCTTATAGTGTATGTATAATATATATGTATTATATATATGGTATATATGTATGTTTTTTTGTATTATTTCAGTAAATCAATAATGATTGGCATTGTTAAGCAAGATATATAGAAAATTTGTTACAGCTCTTCTGCTCACACTACTATCAGCCTCACCGTTATACGTCTCTCAGGGGGACAGCCAGTACACTCTCGATGTAAGCGTCAAGGGATCGGGAACGACATCGCCGGACGTGGGGGCTCACTTGTATGACGAAGGCTCTGACGTCGTCGTCTCTGCGACTCCGGGGACCGATGCATGCTTCAGCCACTGGGAGCTTGACGGCGTGTTCTTCTCGTTGGATGACCACACGACGGTTGACATGGACGCCGACCACTCGTTGACGGCGGTGTTCTACGACTTCACCGAGTGGTATAGAACATATGACGGCGAAGCCAGTGACGCGGGTAACCACGTCATAGTGGATTCCGGCGGCGATATCGTTGTCGTTGGCACCACGGAGATATGTGGGACGGATAAGACGTTCATTGCGAAGTATGGGCTCGACGGTGATCGGAGCTGGCTCGTACCTCACACAGGTGAATCCGCTGACGAGTTGTACACCCCCGCCGCAGTCGCCGAAGCCGACTCAGGCTACGTCGTAGCCGGCATCTCTACTAGGTACTACGCTGATCTCGACATGTACCAGTTGCTGACAGATGCAGCGGGAAACAAGGTATCTGACGTCGTGTATCAATATCCGGAGTATGAACCTTGGGTGTCAACTGGTTATGACCAAATTATCTCATCCATGAAAAAAACCAGCGACAATCACTACATAACCGTAATGACTTGGAACGAGCCTTCTGGCGATAGTCACATTAATCTCCGGAAAACGGATGACCAGGGAAACACCGTTTTATACAATTATTATCCGTTTGATTATGATTATACAGAAAAAGGGTTGGATGTCATACAGACAAGCGATGGAGGATACGTCGCAGTAGGCAGCACGGATCGCCTCGGCCACGGAGGCGACTTGTACCTAATAAAAGTGGATCCGAACCTCAACCTGCTGTGGAGTAAGAACTACGGCGGGTTAGGCGCCGACCAAGGTAACAGCGTAATCCAGTGCAGCGACGGAGGATTCATCATAACCGGCTACACCACCGCCGGAAACAAAGACCTCTACGTGGTGAAGACCGACTCCAACGGAGACTTCGACTGGGCACAGAACTACGGAGGAAGCGGCGAGGACAGCGGGACAGCTATAATACACGCCCATGACTCAGGGTACGTCATCTCGGGGTACACCGAGGTAGACGGTAACCTAGACGCCTACTTCCTAAAAATTTCCGAGACCGGCATGGTGCTGGCAGAGTCCCACTACGGCGGCAGCGGCGACGAGAAAGCCGTCAGCGTAGCAGCCACCGGCGACGGAGGCTACGTGCTGTTCGGGGAGACATCCTCAATGGGGTCGACGACCGATGCTTTCCTCTTGAAGCTATCAGGCGCCAGCCTAGAGATGCAGGTGAAGGGAGACGGCACGGTCGACCCAGGAGCGGGAACCCACGAATACTCACTGGGATCGCAGGTCACGGCGACCGCGACGCCGGCAGCCGATGCAAGCTTCAGCCACTGGGAGCTTGACGGAGAATACTTCTCAATGGATAACCCGACCACCGTAGACATGGATACGAGCCACACACTGCTGGCGGTCTTCAGCGGGCCGCTGAACTGGCAGACAACGTTCGGAGGCGATAGCTACGACTGCGGGTACGACGTCGTATACGACGGCGGCTACAGGTACGTGACGGGCATATATGTAGGACCAGAGTACGAGTGGGACACGTTCCTGAACAAATACGACTCGGGCGGCAGCCTCGTATGGAGCCAGATTCACACGGGCGAGGAAGACGAATGGAACACCGGGATGGAACTCGTGAAACTAAGCGACGGCTTCGCTATAGCAGGCAGCTCAGGCAGCTACACGAACCCAGACTTCTACCTTCTGAGGATGGGTCTCGACGGCTCCAAGAGCTGGGACA